>Ga0194131_10002615_pt1 | contig 29366 bp, 26 predicted proteins | sample TA2KigO120mmetaG_FD_148631 | JGI IMG/M metagenome (GOLD analysis project Ga0194131, IMG submission 148631) | Freshwater microbial communities from Lake Tanganyika, Tanzania - TA2015053 Kigoma Offshore 120m | ecosystem: Environmental > Aquatic > Freshwater > Lake | place: Tanzania: Lake...
CGCCAATCTGTGCCAGGCTCATCCCGACTTGTAGGGCCGTATGCCGCTCGTAGCCCAGGATGAACGTGGAAACCGTTCCGGCGAAGGTCTTCGCTACCAGTAGGAACGCCGTGACCGCCAGGATATGCGGCCAGTACTCCCGCAGATACGCCGGGTCCAGCAGCATGCCGATTGCGACAAAGAAGATCGCCGCGAACATGTCGCGCACCGGGAGCAGCAGCTGCTGAAAGGCCTCGCCGCGTTTCGCCTCGGCGATCAGCGCGCCGCCCAGGAAGGCGCCCGCGGCCACGGAAAGCCCAAACTCCTCCGAGAAGAGCGCGAGGCCGAAGCACAATCCAAGCCCCACGATGACCGAGACCTCTTGCCTGCCCGTAGACAGCGTGTAGTTCATCAATCGCGGCACAAGCACGATGCCGATAGGGATCACCGCAAGTGCGAACAGCGTCAGCCTCCCCAGGACTGCCCAGGCATCGCTCAGCTCCACGCCATTAACCTTCCCAAGCCCCGCGAAGATGCTGATGAGCGCGATGGCGGCGAAATCCTCGAAGATCAGGATGCCGATCACTGCCTCCGCCGCGCGTGTCTGCGTCTTCCGGAGCTCCTCCAGCACCTTCACGATGAGCGCCGTGCTGCTGATGGAGAGCGCCGCCCCCAGAAGCAGCGCATTCGTCGAGTTCCATCCGAAGGCCAGCCCCAGCTGATAGCCGAGCGCCAGCACGATAAGGATCTGCAACGCGCCGCCGATCACCGCCACCTTGCTCACGCGCCGCAGCCGCTTGAAGCTGAACTCCAAGCCGATGTGGAACATCAGCAGGATGATGCCCAGGTCCGCCAGCTCGTTAACCACCTCCTGGTCCGAAACGAAGGAGACCGGCGGCGTATGGGGGCCGACGACCAATCCCGCGACGATATATCCGAGGATGACAGGAAGGCGGAGGGCGTGAAAGACCAATAGCGCACCCGCCGCCACCACCATGATGACGGCCAGATCGCGAAGGGTATGGAGCGTTGCGAGATCTTCCATGGGCGTGTGCGGTTCAACGCAGCGAAGTTCAGGCGCCGTTTGCGGCTATCCCGGGAGATGCGCGCGCCGGGCGCATCACGTATTCTAAGGGCAAACCCGAAGCTCCGTCCATTTCCCACGCACGGTGCAGCCATGCTCGATGCCACAGCGAAAGAACGTCTCCTGGCGATGTATGACTCGCCCGATCCCGATCGCCCCGGGCGCGGCATCGAAGGCTATGACCGCGATCACGCCGAGCGCACCACTCGAATCGTCCAGCTCGTCGCCAAAGCCGTTGGCCTCCACGAGCGCTGGCTCCCGGACCTGGAGGCCACCACGCTCCTCCACGATCTCGGCCGCGTCGGCATGGATGCCGAGCTCTTCGGCAAAGTCTTCGCCATCGCCCAGGAGATCGGCCTTCCCATCCGCATCCGCGACCTCCGCGCCGCCTTCCCTCAAGTGACCGAGGCCCAGGCGCCCGATTTCTTCATCGCGCGCCTCAAGCCCGCCCTGGATCAGCGCGGCATCGCCCTCACGCCCCAGGTGCGCGAGCACATCCTCATGCGCATGGACTTCAAGGGCCGCCTCCGCCGCGAGCTCCGCCGCCGCGAGCCGGACCTCGCCGCCCTCGGCGTCACCGTGAAACCCTGGATGGAAAAGGTGATGCTCTATTACTACTATCCCCAGGACATGGCCGGGGAGTCAGACGAGGTTCGCCTGATGGGCATGCTCCTCGTCGCCTGTGAAAACTTCGAGGCCTACAACAACCGCCGTCGCGGCAAGGACTACTACGGCCGCCGGGACGAACAGCTCCGCCAGGTCTTCATCGCCCTGGACCGCTTCGAGCGCGATGGCCTCGTCTCTCCCAAGGTTATGGCCGCCCTCAAGCGCCTCACGGCCTCCGGCGCGCTCGACGCGATCATGAAAGAGTCCCGCGGCTACGCCCCGGGCCGGCCCCTGCCTCCGGCCGACCTCGCCTTCCAGAAAGAGCTGGCCGCCTCTTCTGTCTGACGGATCCCTAGCAGCTAAACGATCGCTAGCGGGTTCAACGAGCTCCCCGTCCCGCCCGTCACCATCAGCGGCGCCGCCACGAACAGAAACTCGTAGACCTTGTCCGCCGCTAGCTGCTCCAGGTCCATCATCTCGATAAGGTAGATCCCCGCATCCTGCAGGAAGACATCGTGGACATTCCGCCTCGGAGCGCGCTTCTTGTCTCGAACGCCTATCGCCGAGTTATCCGCCCCCACGGCGCACACGTCCTTCTTCGCAAGCCACAGCCCCGCCTCGATCTCCAGCCCGGGCTGCGAGTGGTTGTACACATCGAATCCCTGGGAGTAATAGACTGTGTTCCACCCGGTGCGGAAGAGCACAACGTCCCCTTGCTCGATCCGCGTCCCCTGGCGCTGGCAGCACGCCTCCAAGTCCTCCGGCGTGATGACGCACGCCCCCTCCAGGTGCGGCTTCCCCTTGAGCCCCGCCACATCCAACAGCACCCCTCGCCCAAAGATCCCCTTGAGATTCGTGATTCCCAGCCTCGTCGCGCCGAACCCCTCGACGTACTTTTTCGCCGGGAACCCGTTGTACATCGTCCCTTCCGTCCAGTAATGGCAGAGCGCGTCTATGTGCGTGGACGTCCCGTGGCACCCGATGAGCAGCGTATCGTCCGCCACCTCTGCATACGATTGTTGCTGCGGCCCGCCGAAGATGCGCACAAAGTGCTGGTTCCCCGGGCGGATGTCCATCCTCGGCACCTTGTCTTCGCGTATCGGCGAGCTGAGGCTGTACAGTTTCCCCTTCTTCACCAGGCGCGCCGCCGCCGCCATCCGCTCGGGCGTCAGCAGGTTCGCCGCCCCAAGCTGGTCCTCCTTCCCCCATCGCCCCCAGTTCATCACGCGCTCTTCAGCCATCGCACACCTCCTGAGTTGCCGGTCGAGGCGCATCTTAGCAAAGGCCTCTCCGCCGCTCAAACTGCATCCGCCGGGCGCGTCCTTGTCTCCCCTGTTACAATCGCCCCAGCACTCTCGCTCGGAGACTCGCCAATGCTAGCCGAAAATCAGCTCAAGGTGTCCCATGTTGCGGAGCTTTTTTCCCTCGCCCGCCGCATCCACAAAGGCGAGCGTCTGCCCCACTGGATCGAGCCTGAGACGATTCCCTCCCAGGACTACCGCGATCGCATCTCCGCCATCCTCCTCCGCCACGGCCTCCTGGAGAGCTCCGGCGGCCCCGCCTTCTTCAACCTTATCCGCTACGCGCCGCATCCCCGCATGGGAGAAGCCCTCTGCGATATCGCCCTCGATGAAGTCCGCCACGGGCGCATGTTGCTGGAATGCCTCGACCCTCTGGGCGTGGACTACCGCCAGCCCTTCCGCGATATGGTCGGTGCCGATTACCGCGGCCGCATGAACCGCGTCGGCATGTCCGCCTCCAGGGGCGAGCCCTCCTCCTGGGCTGACGTTCTCGCCTTCACCATGCTCGTGGACCCCGCGGGGCTCCTTATCGTCGGCATGCGACTCACGAGCAACTACGGCCCCCTCGCCCGCGCCAGCGCTCGAACGCTCTTGGACGAGGAAGGCCACGCCGCCTTCTGGGAGAAATGGGGCCAAGACCAGCTTGCCGCCGAAGCGGGCCGCCGCGAAGTCCAAGCCTCCATTGATCGCTTCATGGCCGCCTCCCTCGGGATACTCGGACGCCCGAAGGCCGTCAACGCCAACTTCGCCCACGAGCAGAAGCTCGGCCTCTGGAAGACAGACCCCGCCGAGCTTCAGCAGGTCCTCAAAGCGATGCTCAAAGTCTCCCTCGAACCCCTGGGCCTCCGCATCCCTGCAGTCGAGCCCGATTACGGCGGCGCATTCTGGTAGTCGCCTAGAGGAGCGCTATGCCAAGAGCGACCATCGCAGAGCGCATCAATGTTCCGCGCATGCGCCGCGAGCGGCGGCAAAAGCTCATCGCCGCCATGGATCGCACCGATATTGACGTCCTCATCCTCAGCTCCCGCGCCAACGTCACCTATGCCACCGGCGCCCGCTCCCTCCTCGCCGATTCCTCCCGGGAGCACTACCTCCCTACCTTCGCCGTCTTCACCCGCGACGGCAAGCCGCCCCACCTCTTTACGCCCTACCCGGAAGGCGCGCCGCCCGACCTGCCCGCCGATCACATCCACCCGCCCTTCCTCCCTGAGTTCGAGGTCGGCGTTCGTCAGATGGCCGCGACCCTCAAACGCCTCCTCGGCCCGCTCCTCCGCGCCAAGGTCGGCGTGGACGGCTACACCGCCGCTTCCTACGCGCTCCTCCCCGAGCTCCTCTCCGAATCAACGCTCGTTGATGCCGGCCCCGCCACCGGCATGGCGCGCCTCTGCAAGACCAAGGACGAAGTCGAATGCCTCCGCGCCGCCGAACACATCAACGATGCCGCCATGCGCGATGTCCTCGCCGCCCTCAGGCCAGGCATGCGCCAGAGCGATCTCAGCGGCATCTTCCTCAAGCGTATCCTCGAGCTCGGCGCCACGGGCAATCACATAGACCCCATCTGGATGGTCACGCCTCAGTGGCTCAAGCAAGGTCCCCACATGCTCCTCAACGACCTCGCCTTCCCCATCCCCACCACCGACCGCATCCTCCGTGAAGGCGACCTCATGATGGTGGACTCCGGCATCGAATACCTGGGCTACGGCTCCGATTTCGGGCGCACCTGGATTTGCTCCCTCACGCCTAAGCCCGCTGCGCGCCTCACCGATAAATACAAGATCTGGCGCGAAGTCACTCAAGCCGTCATGGACACGGCGCGCCCCGGGAAAACCGGCGGCGATATCGCCCGCGCCGCCGTCAAGGCCGCCGGGAACAAGAAGCCCTGGCTGGAGCAGTTCTACATCCTCCACGGCATCGGCCTCGATAGCGCGGAGATGCCCATGATCGGCACCAACCTCGGCGCCCGGTTCGATGAATCCATCGTCATGCAGCCTGGCATGCTCCTCGTCATCGAGCCCTGCATCTACGAAGACGGCGTCGGCGGCTATCGCAGCGAAGACACCGTCGTCGTCAGCGAAAGCGGCCCGCCCGATCTCCTCAGCACCTTCCCCTACACCCCCTGGGGAGGCCGCCCGTGACCACAGGCCTCATCGCCCGCGCTTTCCCTCTCTCCCCCGGTGGGAGAGAACCAAAGAGAGGGGGCCTCTTGTTGCGCTGGCTTGCCACGAACAACCTGCTCTTCGGCGAGGACTCGCCGTGACTACAGGCCTCATCGCCCGCGATACCGGTAGCCCTATAGACTTCGAGCGCATGCGCCGCGACCGCTTCCAGCGCGTCCTGGACGCCATGGAGCGCCATACCCTCGATATCCTTCTCGTCGGCAAGCCCGCAAACGCCCGCTACATCACCGGCGCGAACACCAACACCAACATCGCAGGCGGGCGCGGCTTCTCTCCCTCCGTCGTCGTCCTGCGGGAGCGCAAGGATTTCCACATCATGACCTGGTGGGACGCAGGCGTGCCTAAGTCCGTCCCCAGGGCAAACCTCTTCCCCGCCAGCTGGAATCCCGCCAACACACTCCAGAACCTGAAAAGGATTATCGGCGCGTCGCAGGCCCGGCGCATCGGCGTGGACCTCATGTCGCCCCTTTACGCAGGCCTCCTCTCTCAAGCCTTTCCTCAAGCCTCCGTCGTCAACGGCGAAGCCGCGCTCCTCGAGGCGCGAGCCGTCAAAACACCCGAAGAGCTCGATTGCCTGCGCGCCGCCATCGCTATCTCCGAAGGCGCCCTCGCCTCTACTATCGCCGCCATCCGCCCCGGCCGCACTGAGCGCGACCTCCTCGGCACCTTCGAAAAAGCCGCCACCGTCTATGGCGTCACCTTCCCCATCTCCCAGGGCGGCTTCTGCATCCAGCCCCTCTCCGGTCATCGCGACCGCCCGCCGCTACGATTCCTCTCCTCCGATCGTCCCCTCCGCGCAGGCGACCTCGTCACCATGTCCAGCGGCTTCTCCTACATGGCCTATGACGCCGATATCGGCCGCACCTGGCCCTGCAAGGCCGCGCCCACGCGCGCCCAAAAGTCCCTCTTCTCCCGGTGGCGCGCCGCCTTTGACGCTATGCTCGCCGAGTGCAAGCCCGGCCGCGCCGCCGCCGATATCCACGCCGCCTACCGCAACGCCGAGCCCGGCGTCACGCCTCCTGCGCCCATCGCCCACGGCTCCGGCCTGGGCATCGAGCCGCCCATCATCGCCACTCCCCTTGGCGAGGGCGTCGAACGCTCCTGGAAACTTGCCCCAGGGATGCTCATCACCCTCCAGCCCTACGTCTGGCAAAAAGGCGTCGGCGGCATCCTCGCCAAAGAGACCGTCCTCATCACCGCCGCGGGCCCTGAGCTCCTCACGGCTCTTCCCCACGGCCCTCTCGCCGATTGACGCGTGTGCCGTCACCTGCCGCGCCCCCTCTCCGCGCAAGCGCGAAAGGCCTGCGCACTCCTCTCTGAGATCCCTTTGCAACCCCTTTTTTCGCCCTGTGCCTCCTGATGCTAGGAGGGACTAGCGACACTTTCGATTGCTCCTGTCAACCTGCCCAACCCGAGTGGTTTCCCGATGCGTCCCTTCCGCTTATTTGACACTCACTCCGGCTCCTCATACACTCGCCGACGATCCCCCATCGCGCCTCCTCGTTGCGCGCCCAAGGAGAACCATGGACAGCCAGGACATCCTCTACGAAAAGAAAGACGGCATCGCCACCATCACCCTCAACCGCCCCCACCGGATGAACGCCCTCCCCCTGCACATGTGGATGGAGGACCTGAGCCTCATCTGGCAGGACTTCGACCGCGATCCCAAGATGCGCATCGCCATCCTTACCGCCGCAGGCGAGAAGGCCTTCTGCACCGGTGTGGACGTGAAAGACACCGCCGAGCGCAACAAGCAGCAGGGCGGCGCGCGGCGCTCCTCGGGAGAAGTGAAGGCTACGCCCCTCCAGAACAAGGTCACCAAACCCGTCATCTGCGCCGTCAACGGCATCGTGGGCGGCGGCGGCCTCATGCTCGTCGCCGATTGCGATGTCCCCATCGCCTCCGCCAACGCCCAGTTCTTCAACCCGGGCGTCAGCGTCGGCATCGTCGCCCTCTATGGCCAGGCCACCTGGTCCAAGTGGATGCCCTTCCACGCCAACATGCGCATGGCCCTCATGGGCGGGGGCGAGCGCCTCTCCGCCCAACGCGCCCTGGAGCTCGGCCTGGTGACGGAGGTCGTCCGCGATAGGCCCCTCATGGACCGCGCCCGGGAGATCGCGGGCGTCATGCTGGAAAACTCCCCCGCCGCCCTGCGCATCTCCAAGAAAGCCCTCTGGTCCGCCCTCGAGCACGGCCTCACCGGCGCTCAGAAGACCGTCGCCGACATCACCCGCGAGCTCTCCGGCCACCCCGACCAGATCGAAGGCCCAAAAGCCTTCGCCGAAAAGCGCAAGCCCAACTGGCTCGATCCCACCGTCCCCTCACAGTAGGGGCGCGGGGCACGCGCCCTGAGCCCCGAAAGATGCGGGGGCACAACGCCTTCCCGGTAGGGGACGGCCTGCCCCTTCCGAAGGGCCGGCGCCTCACGCCGGAAGGCCGTCCCTCGCGTAGACGCGCCGTAGTCGCGATCTTCTCCTCTCCGTAGCTCACGCTCCCAGGAGCGACGATGGGAGAGGATGAAGGAGAGGGCGGAACTCCCCGGCTGCCCTCAGCCAAGCCTACTGCCCCTTCTCCCGCTCATGCAGCGCATCGTGCGCCTTCTTTGTCTTCGGCCGCACATCTCTCCCCGGCGTCCGAGAAAGCTCGATCCGCGCCAGATGCTTCACATTCGCGCACTGGACCAGATCAGCCACGCCGCACGAGTCCACATCCTGGATATAGAACCGCACCGGCCCGCCCTTCGCCTCAGGCAGCGGTTGCCCGTTCAGCGCATAGACCACGATCCCTCGCTCCGCCACGATCGCCCTCGGCACGCTCGCGCTGAAGGCCCCGTCTCCTGTGGAAAGCGTCATATACGCCGCCTCCTTCCCCGGCCCCGCGGCTGCCAGGATCGAGGCAAGCCGCACACCCTGCCCTTCGCGGCCCGGTAGCAGCGCGCCCACATCGGCCACCTGCCCCGGCAGCCGCTTCAGCTCGTCAAACGTGAACCGCTTGGATGATGTCACCTCTCCAGTGACCTCTAACGCTGTGCTCATCGCATGCCTCCGGTGACCCTCATGGCCCTTCGTTGACTTCTCATTATATTACTGCCCCACTGGCGCAACGTAAGCCACCTAGAAAGTTAGGCAACCGTGAAAAAGAAAGCCTCGGACGAGCGTTATGGCGGCATTGCCGGCTCTACCGTCCTTGCCAAGACGGGCAACCCCTGGCGGGAGTGGTTCACCATCTTGGACAAGGCAGGCGCAAAAAGCTCACCCACAAAGAAATCGCCCGACTCCTCTTTGAAAAGCACCGCTTGAGCGGTTGGTGGTCCCAGATGGTCACCGTCGGCTACGAACAAGCCCGCGGCATGCGCGGAAAGCATGAACGGCCCGATGGCTACTCCGTCAGCAAAAGCATCACCTTAGAAGTCCCCGTTGCAAAGGCCTATGCCGCCTGGCGCGATGACAGCGCTCGCGCCGCCTGGCTCCAGAACGCACCGCTCGCTACCCGCACCGCGAACCCCAACAAAATCATCCGCGCCTCCTGGGCTGGCGGCGCCTCAAATATAGATGTGAACTTCTACAGCAAAGGCCCTTCCAAATGCCAGGTCGTCGTCCGGCACAACAGGCTCGCCAGCCAGGCCGTCGCCGGAAAGATGAAGTCCTACTGGGCCGAACAACTCGCCGCGCTCAAAGCCTCGTTCGGCCCATCGCGGTAAGCGACTTCCCTGCAGCATCACGGGTGCTTCCGCACCCGTTCCCTCCTCTCCCCTCTCTGGGAAGAGGCCACAGGAGAGAGGTCAAACATAATCCCCTTCTCCGCCCGCCTGTACGACTCATTTGTTTGACACCCCCTACGCCCCATGCTATCGTCACCACCACCCCGGTCTACGCCGGGCTTTTGCTTCAGCCTTCTCAAAGGGTGATCTATGGAACGTGAACTCTTCATGGCGGGCATCGGCGGTCAGGGCGTCCAGCTCGTCACCAAGATCCTTGCCCATGCCCTGAACCTGGAAAACCGCTACGTCATGCACTTCGCCGAATACGGCGGCACCATGCGCGGCGGCAACGTCGAATGCACCGTCATCACCGGCACCGGCGAACTCTCCGCGCCGCCCATCATCCCCTCCACCTGGCTCGCCATCACCATGCATCCGGAGGCCACGCCCAAGGCCAAAGCCAAACTGCGCAAAGGGAGCCTCCTCGTCGTCAACAGCTCCCTGGTGAAGGGCGAAAAGACTCCCCCCGGCGGCGCGCTCCTTGAGGTTCCCGCCTCGGAGATCGCCTCCCAGATCAACAACGTTCAGGGTGCGGCGATGATCATGACCGGCGCCGTCTGCCGCGCCACGGGGCTCGTCTCTAAGGCCCATCTCCTCCAGGGCCTCAAAGACCTCACGCCCTCCTACCGCGCGCGCACCATCGAGACCAACGTCAAAGCCTTCGAAGCCGGCGATGCCTACGCCGCCGAGCACCTCAAGGCCTTCCTCATCAAAGCCTGGGAACCCGTCGCCGCCTAACAGGAGCGTCGCTATGCCAAAGGCCGTCGGCACCGTCACCATCAACATCGAGCTGTGCAAGGGCTGCGTCCTCTGCGTCAAGGCCTGCCCCACGGACGCCCTCGAGATGTCCGTGAAGCTCAACCATCACGGCTTCCGCTACCCCCTGTTGAAAGAAGAGCGTTGCACCGGCTGCGAGCTCTGCGCCCTCGTCTGCCCCGATTTCTGCATCACCGAAGTCTATCGCAACGTTCCCGATAAGCACGCCGCGGCAAAAAGATAGGAACGCCCATGGCCAAGGAACTCCTGGAGGGCAGCAAAGCCCTCGCCAAGTCCGCCGTCCTCGCGGGCTGCCGCTTCTACGCCAGCTATCCCATCCAGCCCAACACCAACCTCATGGAGGCCATGGCCAGGGAGCTTTCCACCGCAGGCGGCGTCAGCATGAACGCCGAAAGCGAAGGCGAAGCCATCAACATGGTCTGGGGCGCCGCCGCAACCGGCAAGCGCGCCATGTGCTCCACCACCGGCACCGGCATGAGCCTCATGATGGAGGCCATGTCCGAGATGTTCGCCGCGCGCATCCCCTACGTCTTCGTCCACATGGCCCGCGGCCAGAGCGAATATCGCATCGGCGTGAAGGGCGGCGGCCACGGCGATTATCGCTACATCGGCTATGCCCCCCACACCGTCCAGGAAGCCGCCGATCTTGTGCGCCTCGCCTTCTACACCGCCGATAAGTTTCAGACCCCCGTCCTCATCCAGGCCGATTACGTCCTCACCCACACCGTGGAGGCCGTCGAGTTCAAGCCGGTGGATGAGAAGGACCTCAAGCCCAAAACCTGGGCCATCACCGGCGCAAAGGGCCGCACGCCCCAGGTCCTCAGCTTCATCACCGGCGTCTATTCCCTCGGCGCGCCCCGCGTGAAATACGGCGCGTGGATGGAAGGCCAGATGGATCGCATCGCCTATCTGGAGAACAACGTCCCGACTATGGCCGATACAGGCTACACGGACGATGCCGATCTCGTTGTCATCGCCTATGGCTACGCCGCGCGCTTCGTGAAGTTCGCCGTCAAGCAGGCCCGCGAAGAAGGATTGAAGATCGGCTACGTCCGTCCCATCACCATCTGGCCCCTGCCCAAAAAAGAGATCCTGGACGCGGCGAACAAGGCCAAGGCCGTCGCCGTCTTCGAGATGAACAACGGCCAGATGGTGGACGATATCCGCCTCATCGTCCTCGGCAAGGTCCCCGTCCATTTCATCGGCCGCATCAGCCACGATGAGTCCGGCTTCGGCGTCGGCAATGCGATCCAGATCCCCAAGCTTCTCGAGAAGTTCCGGGAGGTCTATAAGACCCTTCCGGCTGCCGCCCACGGAAAGAGGTAAGCGGATGCCGATCTCCAAGGAAGAGCTGAAGAGAGTCTGGTCACTGCCCAACAAGGGCTCCTTCCTCCAGCCCCAGGCCGTCCACCACATGTGCCCCGGCTGCGGCGAGCCCATGGCCTACCGCATGATTGCGGAGGTCATGGACGAGATGAACCTCCGCGAGCGCACCATCGAAGTCTCGGGCATCGGCTGCTACATGGGCATGGACCCCACCCTCAACATAGACCGCATCAACGCCCTCCACGGCCGCGCCCCCTCCGTCGCCACAGGCGTCAAGCGCATGCTCCCTGGGCACTTCGTCATGACGATACAGGGCGATGGCGACCTGGTGAGCGAAGGCCTCTCCGAAGCCCTCCACTGCGCCGCCCGCGGCGAAAAATTCACCGTCATCCTCCTCAACAACACCGTCAACGGCGAAACCGGCGGCCACATGACCGCTACCACCCTCGTCGGCCAGAAGACCAAGAGCACCCTCCAGGGCCGCGATGCCGATATCCACGGCAGCCCCATCAAGACCGCCGAGCTGGTGGCCCAGATGGACGGCACCGCCTACGCCGCCCGCGGCTCCGTTCACAGCCCCGTCGCCATCCGGCGCACCAAGAAGATGATCCACCGCGCCTTTGAGGCGCAGGAGCAGAAGCTCGGCTTCAGCTTCGTCGAAATCATGACCATGTGCCCCACCGGCTGGTTCATGGAGACCTGGGAGGCGCCCAAGTACATGGAAGACGTCATGACCAAGTACTTCACCCTGGGCGAATACAAAGTCCATCCCCAACTCGCTGAGATCGCCGTCGCGTAAACTTCGCCTGGGGTTCATGCAAGCGCGTTGCCACAGTTGTTCCTCTCCCTCGAGGGGAAAGGAACTCGAAAAGCATTTGTCTTCGGGCCGTATCCTCGGCCCCGATGATTCCCGAGAGGTGAGGGTGATTCTCCAGTGAGCCCAAGTTCACGATGCTTCTAGCGATGCTCCCATGACCTCACCGCCTTCCGCCCTCCACGGCATCACCGTCCTCGATCTCACCCAGGGCGTCGCCGGCCCATTCTGCACGCGGCTCCTCGCAGGCTACGGCGCCGACGTCCTCAAGATCGAAATGCCCGGCCGCGGCGATGTCTCCCGCCACGCCGCCCCCTTCTACCGCGATTCACCGCACCCCGAATCCTCCGGCCTCTTCTTCCACCTCAACGGCGGCAAGCGCTCCATCACCCTCAACCTCAGATCGCCCACGGGCCGCGCCGTCTTCCTCCACCTCGCCCGCGATGCAGACCTCGTCGTCGAAAGCTTTCGCCCGGGGACCATGGCGCGCTTCGGCCTCGGCCGCGCCGAGCTCCTGCGCGCCAATCCCTTCCTCGTCCTCTCCTCCATCTCCAACTTCGGCCAGTCCGGCCCCTACCGCGATTACGAAGCCGTGGACCTCATCGCCCAGGCCTACGGCGGCCCGCTCATGTACGGTCAGGGCCTCGCGGAAAAGACGCCCCTCAAGTTCGCGGGCAACTCCGGCCTCTACTACGCAGGCGTCATGGCCGCCCTCGCGGCCATGGGCGCCGTCCTCTTCGCCAAGATGGGCGGACCCGGCCAGCATGTGGACACCTCCATCGTCCACGCCCTCATGTCCTCGCCGGAGCACAAGCCCATCAGCGCCCAGTACACCGGCGCGCCTACGCCCCGCGCCACCAGCGTCTCCCGCTGGAGTTACCTCATGGGCTTCTATCCCTGTAAGGACGGCTTCATCGGCGTCCAGGGGAGCGGCCGCGGCGAAACCTGGTGGCCCCGCGTCTACCGCATGATGGGCATGCCTGAGCTGGAGCGCGACCCGCGCTTCTCGACTCCCGAGGCCCGCGACGCCAACCGCGACGACTTTGACGCTCTCTGGTACACCTGGCTCGCCGACCACACCCGCCAGGAAATCTTCGCCGCCGCCACCGCCGCGCGTTATCCCCTGGCGCCCGTCTACACCCCAGCCGATTTCGCCACCGACCCGCACTTCACCGCCCGCCGCTTCTTCGAGCCTGTGCGCCGGCGCGCCCTCGGCACGATCCTCCAGCCCGGCGCGCCCGCCAAGCTTCTCGGCTCCCCCTGGCTTGAAGGTCAGCCTGCCCCCGCCCTCGGCGAACACAATCACCAGATATACGCAGGCAGGCTCGGCTATTCCGCCAAGCAGCTAGCGGAAATGCGCTCCGCAGGGGTGATCTAGCCATGCTTCACCGCCCCCTGGAGAACATCCGCGTCCTCGAACTCGCCGAAGGCGTCGCCGGCCCCTGGGCCGCCTCGCTCCTCGGCGATCTTGGCGCCGAAGTCATCAAGCTCGAGGCCATCCAGCGCATGGATCAGACCCGCGGGCAGAAGTGGCCCAAGCCCGGCACCACCTACTACCCCAAGGGCGATCCCGGCCCGGAACCCTGGAACGTCAACGTCAGCTACGTCCGCACCAACCGCAACAAGCTCAGCCTCACCCTTGATCTCTCCCGGGAAAAAGGCCTGCGCCTCTTCAAAGACCTCGTCCGCCTCAGCGATGTCGTCATGACCAACATGGTCACCGGCGTCCCGGAGAAGATGGGCATTGATTACTTCAGCCTCAGGAAGATTCGCCCGGACATCATCATGCTCACCTCCTGCGGCTTCGGGCACTCCGGCCCCTACGCCCGCTACGTCGCCATGGCCGGCTCCATGGACCCCATCTCCGGCCACGCCTGGCTCCGAGGCTACGAGGGCGAAGACCCCCTCACCACCTCCTATAGCGCCCACACCGATTCCGCCAACGCCTCCACCAGCGCCTTCGCCATCGTCGCCGCGCTCCACCATCGCGCCATGACCGGCCGGGGACAGCACGTGGACGTCTCCGGCGTCGAAACGATGATGCCTCACCTGGGCGAAGCCATCCTCGATTACACCATGAACGGGCGCGTCCAGACCTCCATCGGCAACCGCCATCCCCAGATGGCGCCGCACAACCTCTACCGCGCCGCAGGCAACGATCGTTGGGTCGCCATCGCCTGCCGCAGCGAGCGCGACTGGCAGAACCTTTGCCGCGCCATGGGCGATCCGCCCTGGGCCAAGTCTCCCGACTTCAAAACCTCCCTCTCCCGCTGGCGCAACCGTGAAGCCCTCGATGCCCACATCGAAGCCTGGACCCGCATCCTCCCCGGCCACGATATCGCCTCGCGCCTGCAAACCCTCGGCGTCCCCTGCTCTCCCCTGGTGGACAACAAAGACTCCCTCACCGAGCCGCACAACCACGCCGTCGGCTTCTTTGAAACGATCCGCCACCGCCTCCTCGGCGATTTCGATCTCTCCGGCCTCGGCTGGAAGATGCCTGCCACCACCCCCGGCATCCGCCGCCCTCCCCCTGCCCTGGGTGAGGACAATGAACGCATCTACACAGGCCTCTTAGGTCTGAGCGACTCCGCCTACGCCGCTCTCCTCCAAGAGGCCCTCACCGGCTCCGAACCCCTCGACAACCCCGTCTGAATCCTCACAATCCTCACGCTTTGGCATCACGCCAGGGACAGCCGCAAGGACTTGTCTCATCTCGCGTAGGGGCGAGACAAGCTCTTCCTTTTCTGATACTGGCGCGACTACCCCATGTTCACCCCGGTTGCCCTCGCAACCCAATTCCCGTGGGGCGGTCCGATTCCATCGGACGAACGCGGTCCTTTCCGAAGGACTCTCATTCTTATGAGTCCGGACTGCTCGGACCACATGTTGCATCGGGGCCGCACCGGAGCGCCCCTTTCTCCCCGTGTTGCCCCGCAACCCCCACGTCCGTAGGGGCTGGCCTTCCCAAAGGGCTCCGATCTCATCGGAGAGGCCAGCCCCTCCCCATCGGGCGCACCCTGCGCCCTTACCCTCGCCCAGAAACCTGCTTACGCTGGTTTCGGCCGGGAGGGGGCCGGGGCGAGGTCTCCGAAATCCCTTTCCGATATACTTATCCGCACATCCTCTGACCCTGGAAGTGTCCCAATGGCCGAGAAGATCACGCCCCGCGCGACCGATTATCCCCAGTGGTACCAGGACGTCGTCCAGCGCGCGGGCCTCGCGGAAAACTCCGACGTTCGCGGCTGCATGGTTATCAAGCCCCACGGCTACGCCGTCTGGGAGCGCATGCGCAACGCCCTCGATCGTATGTTCAAAGAGACCGGGCACGAGAACGCCTACTTCCCCATATTCATCCCCAAGTCCTTCCTCGCCAGGGAGGAAGAGATGGCCGAAGGCTTCGCCAAAGAGTGCGCCGTCGTCACCCACTATCGCCTCAAGGCCGTCCCGGGCCAGGGCCTCCAGGTGGACCCCAGCGCCAAGCTCGAAGAGGAGCTCATCGTCCGTCCCACCTCGGAGACCATCATCTGGAACACCTATAAGAACTGGATCCAGAGCCACCGCGATCTGCCCCTGCTCATCAACCAGTGGGCCAACGTCGTCCGGTGGGAGATGCGCACGCGCCTCTTCCTCCGCACCGCCGAATTCCTCTGGCAGGAGGGCCACACGGCCCACGCCTCCCAGGAAGAGGCCGAGCAGGAGACCAGGACGATGCTGGAGGTCTACCGCCGCTTCGCCGAAGAGTGGATGGCCGTTCCCGTCATCACCGGGCGCAAGAGCGAAGGGCAGAAGTTCCCCGGGGCCGTCTACACCCTCTGCATCGAGGCCATGATGCAGGACCGCCGCGCGCTCCAGGCCGGCACCAGCCACTTCCTGGGGCAGAACTTCGCCAAGGCCTTCGAGGTCACCTACCAGGATCAGCAGGGCAAGCGCGTTCACCCCTGGGCCACAAGCTGGGGCGTCTCCACCCGGCTCGTCGGCGCCCTCGTCATGACCCACAGCGACGATCAGGGCCTCGTCCTGCCGCCGCGCCTCGCGCCTATCCACGTCGTCATCGTCCCCATCTATAAGACCCCGGAAGAGCGCTCCGTCGTCGTCTCCGCGGCGCACCAGCTCGCCGACGCCGTCCGCGCGCTCCCCCGGAGCGATTGGACGAACTACGATGCCCTCGCCGTGAAGGTGGACGACCGCGAGCAGTACGCCCCCGGCTACAAATTCAACGAATGGGAGACGCGCGGCGTCCCCATCCGCGTCGAGCTTGGCCCGCGCGACCTCGCGCAGAAGGCCTGCGTCCTCGCCCGCCGCGATATCCCGGGCAAAGAGGCCAAGATCATGGGCGTGCCGCTGGATGCCGCGCCCGCGCGCATCATGGACCTCCTGCAGGCGATCCAGCGCGATCTCCTCGAGCGCTCGCGCAAGTTCCGCGCGGCCAACAGCTATGAAGTGAACACCTACGACGACTTCAAGAAGAAGCTCGAAGAGCCCGGCGGCTTCCTCTGGGCCCACTGGGACGGCACCCGCGAGACCGAAGACCGCATCGCCGAAGAGACCAAAGCCACCATCCGCTGCATCCCCTTCGACCAGAAGCCCGAAGCCGGCGCGTGCATCGTCACCGGTAAGCCCTCCGCCGGCCGGGTCCTCTTCGCAAAGGCCTATTAGCGCTCCGTCGCCCCGGGAAGGGACGGCTCATCCTCACAACTCCATCAGAATCCTCAGCCGGTAATCCACTGCCTCCATCGTCTCCCGGGTCACGCTTCCCAGCCTTCGCCCCAGTCGCTCCTTCGCGATGGACCGCACATCCTCGCACTTGATATAGCTTCGCTCCCGCAACCCTCCCTCCGGCGCCTCAACGATCGCATGCCACGGGATGCGCTTGTCCACGCTCGTGATTGGCAGTGTGACGACGAGTCCCGCCCCGCCCAGATTGAAGCCATCCGCGGAGACGATGAGCACGGGCCGTGCGCCGCCCTGTTCATGACCCAGTCCGATCCCCAAATCCGCGAGCCACACGTCCCCGCGAAGCGGCCCGCTATCGCTTGTCATCCCCTAAGCCTTCCATCGGATAGATGTCACCCTTCAGGCCGTCCATCAGCGTCACATCCCATACCCGGCGCTCCCGCAGCTCCTCCTCCCACGCCTTCGGGTCCTCCCGCAGTCGCGCAAAATCGGCATTTGCCTGTTCAAGGAAGCGCTTCCGCTCCAGGTGGTCTATCGCCTTCGCCAGCACCTCTTGCAAGGACTCCCCCGATTTTTTTGAAAGTTGCCGTAGCTTCGCGTACGACTCCTTATTCAGCCTCACCGTCGTGCTCTCCATGCTCAGCTCCTTTTACAGATGTAGTCTACACAATTGTAGACTGCCTGGCAATATCAAACCCCTGGGGATGGACGCTTGCTTAGGCTGTACCAACAGCCTCTAACCCTACCCTCGCTGTGCTCGTCTCCGAGCTACGGGAGGGACCAAGGAAGCGGTCTCTGTTCCTCCCGCTTCCGCCGTACAATGGCCCTAAGGCCATCCCAATGCCCTCCCACAGCCAGATCCCCATCACCGCCAACGCCGCCAAGGTCCTGGAGCGCCGCTACCTCCTGCGCGACGACCATGGCCGCGTTGTGGAGACGCCTGCGGAGATGTTCCGGCGCGTCGCGCGCGCCATCGCCTCCGCAGAGTCGCGCTACGGCGGCGCTGCCTCCGCCTGGGAAGAGCGCTTCTACGCCGCCATGGCCTCCCTGGAGTTCCTGCCCAATTCGCCCACGCTCATGAACGCTGGAACGCCCATCGGCCAGCTCTCCGCCTGCTTCGTCATCCCGGTGCTGGACTCCATGGTCAGCATCTTCGAGGCCGTGAAGAACATGGCCGTCATCCACCAGTCGGGCGGCGGCACCGGCTTCGATTTCTCCCGCCTGCGCCCCAACGGCGATATCGTCGGCGCCACCCACGGCACCGCCTCCGGCCCCGTCTCCTTCATGCGCGTCTTTGACACCGCCACGGACGTCATCAAGCAAGGCGGGCGCAGGCGCGGCGCCAACATGGGCATCCTGCGCATAGACCACCCCGATATCGAAGCCTTCATCAGCGCGAAGACAGGCATCGCCGCGCTCTCCAACTTCAACATCTCCGTCGCCGTGACGGACGCCTTCATGGACGCCCTCGCCAGGGGCGGCGACTACGCTCTCGTTAGCCCGCGCACCGGGAAGGAAGTGAAGCGCCTCTCCGCCAGGCTCGTCTTCGACCGCATCGCCGAGAGCGCCTGGGCTGGCGGCGATCCCGGCCTCGTCTTCATTGACGAGGTCAATCGCGCGAACCCGAACCCGGCGCTGGGCGATATGACTTCCACGAATCCCTGCGGCGAGCTTCCCCTGCTGCCCTACGAAAGCTGCAACCTCGGCTCCATCAACGTCGCGAAATTCGCCCGGGACGGTGCCCTCGATTGGCCACGCCTCGGGGAGACCGTCCACCTCGCCGTGCGTTTCCTCGATGATGTGATAGACGCCAACCGCTATCCCCTGCCGCAGACCGCCGATATCACCCGCGCCAATCGCAAGATCGGCCTCGGCGTCATGGGCTTCGCCGATGCTCTCGCCGCCCTCGGCCTCCCGTACGATTCCGAGGAGGGCATCGCCTTCGGCGAGCGGCTCATGGGCTTCATCCAAGAGCACGCCTGGGAGACATCCACGGCGCTGGCCCGGGAGCGCGGCGCATTCCCCAACTTCGAGCGCAGCCTGCGGGACCGCCCCGGCGCGGCTAAGGTCCGCAACGCCACCGTCACCAGCATCGCGCCCACGGGCACCATCAGCATCATCGCCGGCTGTTCCAGCGGCATCGAGCCGCTCTTCGCCATCACCTACATACGCAGCGTCATGGACGGCACACAGCTCCTGGAGACGAACGCGGAGTTCGAGCGCCTGGCGAAGCGGCGCGGCTTCCATTCCCCGGCGCTCATGGAGAAGATCGCGAAGAGCGGCGTCGTCCGGGGCCTTGCCGAAGTCCCGCAGGACGTCCGGCGCATCTTCGCCACCGACTTCGATATCGCGCCCGAATGGCACGCGCGCATGCAGGCCGCCTTCCAGCGCCATTGCGATAACGCCGTCTCCAAGACCATCAATCTCCCCCAGAACGCGACGGTGGACGATGTGGCGAAGGCCTTCCGGCTGGCCCACACCCTTAAGTGCAAGGGCATCACCGTCTTCCGTTACGGCAGCAAGGGAGAGCAGGTCCTCTACCGCGGCAGCGACGGCGGCATCCACGCCTCCCCCGAATACGCCGGCGGCTGTCCCGATCCCGCCGTCTGCAATTTCTAGACCCTCCTTGCTCCCTCGTTCCCGGCTCCTACATTTCTCCGCTCCTCACAACTTGACACTTACGCAGATGGCATGGTATATCTTTACGTGTAAGCCTTCGCCAGGACAGCGAGCCGGGAAGGTGTGACCGCCAAGGCGCGCGGCCGTGCGCCCAACGCAGTCATGCCTTCCCTTTTTCTTTGTCCGGCGTTGTGCGGGCGGTCGCGGTGCGCCGCGCCTAGGAGGCGTGCCGTTGCAGTCTGAGCAAGGCTTGCGCGAAACGTCGGTGGTAGTAGAGGTGTCGCGATAAGCGGTCGGTCGGATAGCGGAGCGATGCGCGTCCCGCCCGTGAGCGGGGCGGGCGAGGAGGCATGACGGCTACATACCCGTAGGCTCACCGCGAGCGTGACCGGCTGACACCAGCGTCGCCGAGGAAGCTCCGAGCGCCAACCCTGTATCCCTACAAACCTCGGAGCAGTGGGCCTGCCCATCCTGTAGCAGTGGGAACTGCTACGTTAAACGCTCGCAAATCTCGTCCACGTCCCTCCCCTAGACCGTCCGCACAACGCCTCCCACCGCGACACCTCGAAACGAATCAACAAACGAAAAGGAGAAAAACACAAACCACCCACAACTGGAACAAGGGACACGACAAGGACCGGGAGAGGTCCCCCTCTGTCACCCTGAGGAGCGGCAATGGTAATCGCCACGACGAACGGGCCTACGCCGTGTGGGTTGCGTGCAAGCCTACGCCCTCTTCTTGCACACGTAATAGTCAATGCCGATGGCGTCCAGGCCAAGATCGCGCTGGGAGTTGAAGGTCCGCACCTCAACAAAGCCAGCCTCCGCCAGGGCACGGCGCACATCGTCGCCGGGGAAATGCCGCTCGAAGATATCGAAGGCGCGCTCGGGCGTCGCGGCATCGCCTCGGCTCACGGTGATGTGCATGCGCCCCGTCCACGTCTCGGGCGAATAGCCCAGGCGGATGCGCCACGTTCGCCCCTCATCGTGGATCGTCATCTCGCCGTTCCACCTGGCGCGAAGGCCCTCGTCCGTATTCAGGTCGAAGTAGAACGTCCCGCCGGGGACGAGGGCCCTGTGGACGCAGGCGAAGAGTCTCCGCAGGTCCTCCAGGGAGGGCATGTGGTTCAGGCTCTCGAAGGTGGAGATGGCGGCGGCGCACTGGTGGTCAAGGGTGAAATCGCGGGCGTCCGCCAGGAGGAAATCGCCCAGGGGCGCGTTTTCGGCGGCGTACATCAACATCATCTGGGAGCTGTCCACGCCGGTGACGCTGAAGCCGCGCTCGATGAGCCGACCGGCGATCTGCCCGGAGCCGCAGCAGACGTCCAGCACCTTTGCGCCTGGGGGAAAATCACGCAGCAGCAGGCGCTCCAGCGCCGGCATCTCCAGGGCGACGGCGCCGGGCCCCCAATACTTGCTGTAGATCCAGGCGAAGTCGTCGTAGGGCGATGGCTCCAGAGGGTCGTTCACGCCGCTCGCCTCCCGCTTGCATTCATGCCCGCTCCTACTTTATACAATTTCACGGCATCCGTCCGAGGTCGCCCATGCCCGTCTACGAATGCATCTGCAGCGATTGCCGCAAGGTCTCGAGGATCTTCACCAGGAGCGTGCACGAGAGGCTCCATCCCGCCTGCTCCCATTGCCAGGGGAGGAACCTCCGGCGCAAGATCTCCCGGGTGGTCATCGCGAAAGGGACGCGGCGCGCGATCCAGGACCTGGTCCGCAGCCGCCTGATGGGCCGTTACGAGGGTCGCGATAAGGCGAGGCAGGCGGCCTGGTCGCGACGCACGGCGAACGAGCTCGGCGAAGCAGGGTCGGACTTCCGCGAGATGGCCGAAAAGGCGGAGGCTGGGGAGGACGTCTGGGACCGTACGATCCGGCGCCGGTGCTGGAGCACAAGCTCAACAGCCATAGCGATAGCGGAGCAAGCCCGCCCGCAGATGCAGGCGGCGAGCGCCACGCCCACTGATCGTCAGCCGTGGCTGGATGCCGTGGCGGCGACGCTCTGGCGCAGCTGCCGCAGCGCCCTGGGGAAGAGGCCCACGAGGGCCCGCCGCTGGCCGCCGCTGGTCAGCACGAGAATCGCCGCCGCGATATAGACAACGGCGAAGATTCCGAGGACGGTGGTCATGCGCTCGTCCCCCCACCGTCTCTTCCACAACCAGCGCCGTGACTATCTGCGAGACAAAGAGGAAGAGGAGCAGCAAACCGCCGCGCCAGTTGATGCGCAGTGAGACGAGCAGCAGCACCGCGAAGAGGGACTGGGCGGAGGTCAAGAGGAACTCGAAGTTCTGCCGGTTGTCCAGGGGCAGTTCAGAGACGCCGCCCTTGTTGATGCTATAGACGATGGGCAGGGTTCCCACCAGGAGCGTCCACTGGTTCACCTTGGAGGAGACCAGGACGCCCAAGCCCATGGCGCCCATGCCTCGGAAGGCGAACATCAGCGCCACGCCCATCTCCGGCGCCTCTGACGCCAGGGGGGCGAGCCACTGGACCAGGATGAACTCGTCTATCCCAAGGTGCTCTCCCGTCTCCACCAGGCTCTCCGCGAAGGGCTCCGCCACGGCCAAGATCGCCGCCGCCGGGATGACGAAGAGGGCGAGGATCAAGATGCGCCGCTTCCGCTTCGGCAGATCGGCCAGGGGCGCCATGGGGCCGCTGATGGTATGGCCCTCTTTCTTTTCGCTCCGGGAGGTGAAGTAGAGATAGCCGCAGAAGAGCGAGACAAAGACGATGACGTCAATGATATTGAGGGAGCCATCGCGGAACAAGCTGCGGATGAAGATAGTGAAGGCCCAAGCCGTGGCCGCCAGGAGGAATGCGAGCTCCACCGAGTGGCTCGTGGCCAGCACCAGGGGCCGGTGGCGGCGCTTGAACCAGAAGATCAGGATGACGGCGGACCAGCCGATGCCGATGAGGAGCCGGTTGGCGCCCGTCATGTTGGCCGCGGCGAAGTGGGCGTACTGGGGATCGTCGGCGGCCTTCCAGGCGAAGACCATGTCCACGGCGTATTCGGGGAGCACAGCGATGAGGGCGACCGCCGCGAGGGCCAGGCCCGCCGAGATCTCCAGCTCGGCCAGCTCGCCTGCCGCGCCCAGGAGGAAGGCGGCGCCCAGGATGGCGACGCCGAAGAGAACGGCCTCGAAGCCGGGCGTGTGGGTGAAATGGGTCAGCCGGAGGACAAATCCGGGAACGGCGATCGCCACCGCCAGGGCGATCCAGGTGAAGGGCCTCCGCATGCTCGCCGATCGGGCGGTCATGCGTTCAGCCGGGTTGTGGGTGTAAGGATGCTCATCGCAGGGGGAGCGCGGGGCTTATTCGATCCGTTGGATGCGGTAGTTGTGGACGCCGCCGGGGGCGGTGACTTGCACCACTTCGCCGGCGCGCTTATCGAGGAAGGCGCGGCCCGTGGGCGATTCCGCCGAGATCTTCCCCAGGCGGAGGTTCACTTCGTTGGGGTGGACGATGTGGTAGATAACTTCTTCATTGAAGGTGAGGTCTTGGACGACGATCTTGCTGCCGACGCGGCAGCGCCCTTCGGCGTCCGACCTGCCGTTGGCCTGGACCGCCTCTTCTATCGTAACGGCGTGGCGGAGGATGTGCTCCAGCTCGCGGATGCGCGCTTCCAGGTGGCCTTGTTTGTCGCGGGCGGCGTCCAGGGGGGCGTTCTCCCGGAAATCCTTGTCCGCCATGGCCTTCCTTATCTCATCGGCGATGACGACGCGCTGGCCCTTCAGCTCCTCCAGCTCCGCTACGGCCTTTTCATGGCCTTCTTTAGTGATCTGGGCGCTCTGGACGAGCCTGGTCTCCTTTGCCGGAGAGGCCTTGACGCTCACCTTTTTGGCCTTCAGGTGGACCCCAAGGTTGGTGGAGGTGATGCCGGACTTGTTGGCATAGGCGAGGAAGGCGCGGATAGCTGCTAGCTTTTCCGCCGTCTCCCCGGCGTTCGCCTCGGTGTAGCTCTCGACCTGGCGGGGGGTCATATCGGCCAGGATGCGCTCCCGGCCAGCCCAGCGGAGGAACTTCTGGATCTGTTGAGGATATTCGGGTTTCTTCTGGGCTTGGCTCGTGGCGAGGAAGCGGGTGACGGCCTCGCTTATGGTTAGCTTCTCCGCATCCGGCATCGGGCGGGCCTCCTCAGAGTGGCGGCGCGATAGGGCGTCTGCATACCAGGTGAAGGGCGCCCCGTGAATCGCCGCACGCGCGAAAGTCATCATACCATAAGAAGGAGCGGCCGGAGTTATCCCTGGACATCCGTTTTTATACTCCGGCGCGTTTGCTATAATGGCAGGGCTACCGGAGGCTGTTCGGATGCTCCGGCTTCCGCGTCTCCCCGCCTGGTAAGGGGGCGGGGCGGCGGGCTAGAGATTGTGGAGTTATGGATCAGCGCGTCGCGAGAAATTTCCTCGTCTATATCCTTATCCTGGTGGCCTGCGTAGCCATCTTCTGGGCCGTTCTGCGCAATCCATCCAGCGGCGAGGACGTGGCGATCACCCAGATCGTGACGCTGGCCAAGGATAAGCAGATCACCGAGATCGTGGTGGAGGGGAACACCGTCACGGCCAAGAAGACGGACGGCACCAAGGTCAAGGCGCGCAAAGAGAGCGGCGTCGGCATCATCGAGATCCTGGACCAGGCGGAGGTGCCCATCTCCGGGGAGAACGCCATCCCGGTGAAGGTGAAGGGCAACAGCTCTCTGGGCAACGTCTTCGGCCTGCTGTTGAACTTCCTCCCGATTATCATCATCGGCGCCTTCCTGCTCCTGATGATGCGGCAGGCGCAAGGGACGAACAACCAGGCCATGAGCTTCGGCCGAAGCCGGGCCAAGATGTTCGTGGGGAACCGCACCACCGTGACCTTCTCCGATGTGGCTGGGGTGGAAGAGGCCAAGCAGGAGCTGCAGGAGGTGGTGGAGTTCCTGATGTACCCGGAGCGCTTCGCGAGCCTGGGGGCCAAGATTCCCCGGGGCGTGCTGCTGGTGGGCCCGCCGGGCACGGGCAAGACGCTGCTGGCCAAGGCCGTTGCGGGCGAAGCGGGCGTCCCCTTCTTCAGCATCAGCGGCAGCGAATTCGTGGAGATGTTCGTGGGCGTGGGCGCATCCCGCGTGCGCGACCTCTTCGACCAGGCGCGCCGCAATTCGCCCTGCATCATCTTTATTGACGAGATAGACGCCGTCGGCCGCCATCGCGGGGCGGGCCTGGGCGGCGGCCACGACGAGCGCGAGCAGACGCTGAACCAGATCCTGGTGGAGATGGACGGCTTTGACGCGACGACGAACGTCATCATCATCGCCGCCACGAACCGCCCGGACATCCTGGACCCGGCGCTCCTGCGCCCCGGCCGCTTCGACCGCCGGGTGGTGCTCGATGCGCCGGATGTGAACGGGCGCAAATCCATCCTGACCGTCCACACCAAGGGCAAGCCTGTGGAGCCCGCCGTTGACCTGGAGATCATCGCCAAGCAGACCCACGGCTTCAGCGGCGCGGACCTAGCGAACCTGGTGAACGAGGCTGCGCTGCTGGCGGCGCGGCGCCAGAAGAAGGCCATCAGCATGGCCGAGCTGGAAGAGGCGATTGACCGCGTGTGGGCAGGCCCCGAGCGCAAGAGCCGGGTGGTGAGCGCGAAAGAGAAAGAGATCACGGCCTACCACGAGGCGGGCCACGCGCTGGTCTCCCATCTGCTGAAGGCCGGGGACATCGTCCACAAGGTCACCATCGTGCCCAGAGGCATGGCCGGCGGCTACACGCGCTTCCTCCCGGAGGAAGAGCTCCACTATTACAACCGCACCTACCTCAAGGACCGGATGGCCGTCTCCCTGGGCGGGCGCGCCGCCGAGGAGGTCATCTTCGGCGATTTCACGAACGGGGCGGCAGACGACCTCCAGCGGACGACGTACATCGCGCGGAAGATGATCACGGAATGGGGCATGAGCCAGCAGCTGGGCCCGCGCACGCTGGGACAGAAGCAGGAACTGGTCTTCCTGGGGCGCGAGATCTCCGAGCAGCGCGACTACGGCGACAAGATCGCCGATCAGATTGATGAGGAGATCAAAAGCCTGGTGGACGAAGCCTACCAGCGGGCCGTGGGCACCCTACGCTTCCACAAGGCGAAGCTGGTCCAGATCGCCCGGACGCTCATCACCAAAGAGACGCTTGAAGGCAAGGACCTGCTGGACCTGCTGAATTCGCCAGCGCCTGCGTTGGAAGAGGGCGATACGGGACGGATGCCCGCGCCCGCGCCTTCGCCTGCATAAGACCAAGCGCTCCACCTCAGGCCGCAGGGCCTTACCTGCGCCTCCGTTGACGCTCCCCCATCGCGCGCCTATCATGTGAGCGATTTCCCCGTTCCTGAAGGAGGTCGCGCTTTGTTCAAGCCGAAGGATTTCCGAGACAAGGCCTGCATCGTGGGCATCGGCGAGACGACGTACTCACGCAAGTCAGGCATGACCAACATGACGCTGCAGATGACGGCCTGCGCCCGAGCCATCGAAGACGCAGGGCTGAAGCCGAGCGATATTGACGGCGTGCTGCCCCAGTCGATGGGGCTGACCGCCGAGGACATGGCGACGAACCTGGGCGTGAAGGACCTGCGCTTCTCCTCCAGCGTCTCCATGGGCGGCGCGAGCCCCTGCGCCGCCATCCAGAACGGCGTGCTGGCGGTGGCCTCCGGCGTCTGCAACTATGTCCTCCTAGTCTCCGGGCGCAATGGCTATTCCGGCGCGCGCACCGGGGCGGCCCTTTCGCCGGCCGGCCCCATGCGCACGATGTTCGAGTTCGAATACCCCTACGGGCTCGTGGTGCCGATGCTGTGGTACGGGCCCATCGCGCGGCGGCACATGCACCTCTACGGCACCACCAGCAAGCAGTTCGCCGAGGTGGCCATCGCGGCGCGGAAGCACGCGAAGATGCAGAAGAACGCGCAGATGAAGGACGAGAAGGAGATCACGCTGGAAGACCATCAGAACTCGCCGCTGCTCGCCGATCCCTTCCGCCTGCTGGACTGCTGTCTGCAGACGGACGGCGCGGCGGCGGCGGTCATCACGACGCCGGAGCGCGCGAAGGACCTGAAGCGCAAGCCGATCTATATCTCGGGCTTCGCGGAGGCGCACCCGGATTCGCCCAGCAGCACCACCCAGCGGCCGGACATCACCCGCTTCGGCGTGGCCAAGTGCGCCGACCGCGTCTTTGAGATGGCGGGCATGACGCGCAAGGATATTGACGTGGCGGAGATCTACGATTGCTTCACCTTCACGGTGATCAACCAGATCGAGGATATCGGCTTCTGCAAGAAGGGCGAAGGCGGGCCCTTTGTGGAGAGCGGACGGATCCAGCTGGGCGGCGAACTGCCGGTGAACACTCACGGCGGGCTCCTCTCCCAGGGGCACATCATGGGGATGAACCACGTGATCGAAGCGGTGAAGCAGTGCCGCGGCGCCAGCGATGCGCAGGTGAAGGATGCCGAGGTGGCCCTTGTGAGCGGCTACGGCGACTTCGGCGACGGCGCGCTCGCCATCCTGAGGAGATAAGCCATGACCACCCAAGCAGCACCCCCAGCCCCCAAGCCCCTGCCGACTCCGCTCCCGGATACCCAGCCCTTCTGGGACTTTTGCAAGAAGGGCGAGCTCCGCTTCCAGAAGTGCAGCAAGTGCCACACCTTCCGCCACTATCCCCGGCCCATGTGCCCGAGCTGCGGCTCCTTTGAGTACACCTGGGAGCAGGTGGCACCCAAGGGCAAGGTCCACACCTGGGTGACGGCCATGCGCGCCTTCCATCCCGGCTTTGAGAAGGAAGTACCCCTGCCCATCGTCATCGTGGACATCGAAGAGGCACCGGGTATCCGCATCATGAGCAACTTCAACGACGGCACCAAGCACACCGACTTGAAGATCGGCATGCCGGTGACTATCGTCTTCGAGGAAATCTCGGGCGTACAGGACAGAGCGCAAGTTACTTACGCCCTGCCGAAGCTACGCAAGGCCTAGGCCCTTCGGGCGAGGACAAAAAGGCCCCTCCCGCACGCGTGCGGGAGGGGCCTTTTTCTTGACAGAACGACGGGGCGATACATGCCCCTCACCGCCAGGTTTAGTTCTGTTGACAGGCCTCTTTCGCTTATGGTACGTTGGCTCAGCATCGGAAGCCGAGGTAGCGCCGCGGCGGTGAGGCCGTACGCGTCTGCCAAAGGAAGGTTTTGCTATGGCTTCAATCCTTGAAAAAGTGAACCAGCCGTCCGACCTGCGGAAGCTCAGCTATGAGCAGCTGGACCAACTGGCGCAAGAGGCCCGTGACACGATCATCCGCATCATCACCCAGCGGGGCGGGCACCTGGCCTCCAACCTGGGGATCGTGGAGCTGACGCTGGCGATCCACCGGGTCTTCGATAGCCCCAAAGATAGGATCGTCTGGGATACCACAAACCAGTGCTACACCCACAAGCTGGTGACGGGCCGCCGGGAGCAGTTCGAATCGGTGCGTCTTGAGGGCGGGCTTTCCGGCTTCGGCGAGCCGACGGAGAGCGACCACGATGTGCTGGCGGCGGGCCATGCAGGGACGGGCCTTTCCGTGGCCCTTGGCGTGGCGCAGGCGCAACTGGTGAAGAAGCAGCCCGGCTGGGTTATCGCGGTCGTCGGCGATGGGGGCATGACCTCCGGCCCGAGCCTAGAGGCGGTCAACAATATCATCGGCCTGCACCCGAAGAACCTCATCGTCATCCTGAACGATAACGGGATGTCCATCTCGGACAACGTAGGCTTTCTGACGGGATGGCGGCAGAGCGTGGTCACCCACCCGGAGTATCGGGCGATGGTGGAGCGGGCGAAGCGGCTGACGAAGAAGATGCCCCACGGGGAGGCGGCCTATCGCCTGGTGAAGCGGTTCAAGGCGAGCGTGGAGGGCCTGACCCTGCCGACGACGTACTGGGCGGGCATGGGGTTCAATTACATCGGCCCGCTGGACGGGCACGATATCAAGGCGATGGAGAAGGCGATGCGGCAGGCCCAGCGGGTGACGGATAAGCCCGCCCTGCTCCACGTGATCACGCACAAGGGCAAGGGGTATGAGCCCGCCGAGCAGGACCCAGTGAAGTTCCACCAGCCCAGCTCGCCGCTTGGGGACGGCTCGGGCGCGCCGACGTACTCGAAGGTCTTTGCGCAGACGCTGGCGCGCATCATGAAGGACGACCCGAAGGTGGTGGGCATCAGCGCGGCGATGCTGGAGGGCACGGGCCTGGTGGAGGCGAAAAGGGCCTTCCCGGACCGGGTCTACGATGTGGGCATAGCGGAGGAGCACGCCATGAGCATGGCGGCGGGCCTGGCGCTCGGGGGGACGATCCCCTTCGTCTCGATCTACTCCACGTTCATGCAGCGCGCCTTCGACCAGATCGTCCACGACGTTTGCCTGCAGAACCTGCATGTGGTGATGATCGCGGACCGCGCAGGCCTGGTGGGCGAAGACGGCAAGACGCACCACGGGGCGTTCGATATCTCGTACATCCGGTGCATCCCCAACTCCATCGTCTGCGCGCCCAAGGACGAGAACGAGCTGCAGCACCTGGTCTACACCAGCTATAAGCACAAGGCGCCCTTCGCCATCCGCATCGCGCGCGGGGCGGGGGTGGGCGTGCCGCTGGAGGCGGAACTTCGCGAACTGCCCATCGGCAAGGGCGAGGTGGCGCGCCAGGGAACGGACGTGGCGATCGTGGCGCTGGGCAAGCCGGTGACGGCGGCCCTGCAGGCGGCCGAGGCCCTGGCGAAGGAGGGCATCTCCGCCATGGTGGTCAACGCTCGCTTCGCCAAGCCGCTGGATACCGAACTTCTTCTGAACGCCGCGCACAGCACCAAGCGCATCCTGACGGTGGAGGAGAACGTCCTTCCCGGAGGCTTCGGCGACGCGGTGCTTGAGGCGCTGGCGGACGCGAGGGTTGAGGGGGTCGCCGTGGAACGGCTGGGGATGCCGGATACGTTCATCGAGCATGCAACGGCGGCGGCGCAGCGGAAGCGCCTGGGCCTAGATGCAGAGGGCATCGCGGCCCGGGTGCGGAAGGCCTTCTTCAGCAACGGCGCGGCCGCCAAGCGGAGCAAAGCCAAGGTCGGCGAGCCGGCGGGCGTCTAACGAGAGGCCCCATGGACCTCCCCAGTGTATTCACCCGCTACCGCCCGGCGATCACGCAGGGCCTCCGGGAGGCCCTGACGGAGAGCGACCTGCCGCTCTACGGGATGCAGCGCTACCATCTGGGCTGGCAGGAAGAGCACGGC
>Ga0194131_10002618_pt1 | contig 29355 bp, 25 predicted proteins | sample TA2KigO120mmetaG_FD_148631 | JGI IMG/M metagenome (GOLD analysis project Ga0194131, IMG submission 148631) | Freshwater microbial communities from Lake Tanganyika, Tanzania - TA2015053 Kigoma Offshore 120m | ecosystem: Environmental > Aquatic > Freshwater > Lake | place: Tanzania: Lake...
TTTTGAAAAATCAATTTCGTTTTCTTCTCCATATCCAAATGTATTGTCCCATTTCAGGTGTCTCAATGACCATTTTGATCCTTTGACATAATCATCAGATGACACAATTGTCGACATATACTTTTTTATTTGAGAAGATATGCTATCCCAGTCGGCGTCTGAACAGCCATTCTCTTTACAATAAGTTTGAATTAATCCTAAAATTACATCAGATGACGTCAAGTCGGACTTTGCAATTGTAGATGATCCAGCCTTGATCGTTTCGCTCTCTGCTCTATACTCAGATTTAAAAGTCACTTCAGTCGCTGAGTAATTCGACTTCAAGGTTTCAGTTAAAAATGAAACATCATCTTGCGAAAGGTCGATCGCAGATTTAATACGAAAACGAGTTTGTTTTGGATATTTTGAAGCTTCTTTTAAAAAATCTTTTTTTGAACCTACCCATTGAATGGTAACATAAGGTTTCGGATTTGGGAGTTTGCGATACGATACATTCCAATCTTTTTCATTTTGAATATTCCAAAGAAGATACCCATGATCTATCTCTTCCGCATAGTTCTGCTGCACCGGACAACCTGGGTATGCTATCCATGGTTTCTTTTCGCCATCAAAAGTTTCTCTATATCCTAGATACTGCATTTGATGAATGTCACCAAGAAAAGCAAAAGGATAATCATTAAAAAATTCAACCTTGATGTGAGACTCATCAATCTCCCATCCTGACTCTGTCACACATCCTAAAACCGCCCCATGATAACAAGCTATGTTAATCTTGTCTGGCTCTGGTTTGACGTCTTTCCATCCTTCTTCATCGAATAAAGAATAAACGCACCAATTGTATCCTGGGTGGAACTCATACACTCCGCTTTTCTTGTATAGATGTACTCGAGGATTATTCAATGCCTGTACGATAGGAGATACGGCATCCTGTCTAGATAGATTCGTCAAATTACCATCATGATTGCCTAGAGTTAGATGAACTTGGGCAACCTCAGCCATAGATTCCAACCACCATGTAAGTTGATCAATATATTCAGGAGTGATGCCCGTTGTCTTGGTATGAAAGATATCTCCTCCGACAAAGATATGATCAACTTTGTTTTTCTTACAATCTTTTATGAAAGCAGAAAATACTTCTCTGTATTCATCGTGGCGACTTAATCCTCGCCAGTGTACGTCAGCAGTATGTGCTATGACAATCATTAATTGATTACATTATACTAATTGTAACTAGTGTTCAATAACTAATTAAAATCTAAAGCTTGATGAAGCAACCTTGTTAAGTTTTGTCAAAAACCTATCTTCCCAAAATAAAGGTTTTGCAATATTCAATGCATCTTCAAACTCTGCCTTAGACATGTTACCAGGATCTCCCCATGATCGAACGTCGACAACAACAACATCTACATTATATTCTTGTAGCTTCTTTACGATCTTAGGGGTTTTCTTGTCCCACATGTCACCATCAAGAGCTAAAGCGACTGGAGTGTTATGAAGGAGAATTTTATTAAGAACTTCGTGACGTTCATCAAGGTCGGAGCCCAACAAGGCTGTTGTGTTTTCAGGACACTTAACAAGGTCGAATGGGCCTTCAACTAAGGTCAGTCTTTTTGACCAGTCAATGTTGATCTCATTGAAGACAATGGGGTTTTTATCGACGTCAGGATTATCATACTTAGGTTTTCGATCTTTGTCTATGGCTCGAGCTGCAAAGTAATTCAGCTCTCCGTTGCAATCAAAAGACGGCATAATGACCCTGCGTTTCCAACGAACTTCATCCGATATACCAAACTTGAAGTACCAAGTATCACGATCCGTCAATCCTCTAGAATAGACGTATCGCCACGCCGCCTTGACATCAGGATCCATATCATTTGCCAATGCCAACAATCGAAAATCTTTTGGTAGCTCAATCTTTTGGTTTTTTTCGATATCTGCAGTTATCAGGCTTGATTTGCCACCATGACCTGTTAATTCTCGATATGCGTTGAGGTGTTCCTGCGTTCCGTATTTTCGTAATAGTGGAGCAAGGCTTCGGGCCTTCCATCCGCATACCCAACAGTGAGAGACGCAGCTGGGCAAAAGAATTGAAAGTTTCTTTTTTTGTGCGTCTAAAGGATTACAAATTGGGCATTTAACATCAAAATTATTATTTTTTGATAATCTTCCTTTTCCAAAAACTGACTCAATCAGTTTGACTAGGCTCGTTAACGATGCCATTTAACGCTTCTTCTCTTTCTCGTCTTTTTCTTTCTGCTCTTTCAAGCGCTCTAATCTTATTTGATTTAGCGTTTTTTCTTTTTGCTTCTTCTGATTGAGGTTTCCCATATGCAGGGTTTTTTGATCCTAACTTAGCCTGTCTGCATTTTACAATTTCTTCTTTTTGATCAAGCTTTTCTTTTTTCTTTTTTTCAATAAATTCTAAACGTTTTTTTCTCATTTTTTCTTTTGTTTCTTCGGAGACAAAATGGCCCAAGAGTTTTTTTCTAATTTTTTCTTTCATTTCCTCAGAAGGTTTCCACCCATCACGAGATTTTTTTTGTTTTTCTCTGTATTCCTGAGAAGACCAATTTTTTTTGGCATCTTCGCTTTTTTTCATTTTTACTTCTGGGTCTGAACAGTGTTCTTTCATTAAATCACTTTTTAATTTTTTAGTTTCAGACCTGTTCTGTCCTTCGACTCGCGCTTCGTGCGTTACCGAATTTCTTGCAAGCTCTAGCGAACGTAACATATGCTCTTTTCCAGCTTCGGTCGAAATCCAACTTTTCATTGCTTTGCTTTTTTTATTTTTTGTATTTTCACTATTTTGAATTTTAACTAATTTTTCTCTTTCTTTTTGGTTTGACCATCTAGATTTCATCCTATCTGACCTTCTTACTTTTTCAACTTTTGAAATTCCGCTTAAACCTTCTCCACCCTTTGTGAAATTACATCCAAAATCTTCATCAGAAACGTGGTATCCTTTAGCTAAAGTTTTGTATTCCTTTATTAAGTCAATTTCTTTTTTGTTTGCTTCATTTTCATCGTGCGTTTCAAAAACAACGATTCTTTGAATTCCAAATCTTTTTGAAATCGCAGAGTGTTTTTTATTTCTTTTAAGCTGATCTACTCTTCTTTTAGAGCCTTTACCAACATAAAAGATTCTTGGATTTGTTTCTAAAGTCTTGTCTACGTAGACGAATTTTTTTGTGATAGTATGCATGTTGCCCTCGCTACACAATAACTATCAGTTGCGTCTCTAGACCAATCAACTATTTCACCGTTTTTCTTTGTTGGCCAGGTGATGTGTTTTAAATCGTGTTCAGCCATGTATTTGAAGACCTGTTCTTTGCCGCTCATTCCAGCGATCGACGTCCTCTGCACTTTGATCCCGCACAATTTTCGGGCGGAAGAAGAGGCGATGTACTCTGGATCTACCTTGAATATTTCACGAGAGATATAGGACGTGATGCCATTGAAGCGCATCAAGGTAGTGATAGTAGCAGCCGATGACATTCCTGTTCGAAATCCCATCAGGGGTTCCTCAAGAACAACCTTATAGGTTCCTGGATATTTTTGGGAAAGGTTTCGTAGTTCGAACGCCGTGAGGTCGGCTTTTTCCCATAGGGTCTTACACTTCTTAAACTCGATTCGATCTAGGTATAAAATGTGGGACCCTCGATCGTCGGGCGGAATCCCGGGGTTAAGGATACATACACCTGTGACCGACGTTGAGACATCTAGACCGACTATGATCATTTTTCTTTTTTCTCACAAGTTGTTTTTTTATGGCCGCATTCCTTACACAAACTACATCTTTGGTTCGAATTCTTTCCCAAAGAGTTTGAATTTCCCAATAGTCCTAAAGATATCTTTTGCCGATGCTCATCGGTAAGTTTCTTTCCTTTATTTGAAGATGATCTTCCTTTTAACAAATTTCGTCTAGACTCGTTAGCATCCTTATGTTTTTTTGATTTTTTCATTCCTTCAGATATTTTTTTGCGTTGTTCTTGACTCATTGTACGACCGAGAAGAGCTTCCTTTACCTTGGCATTAGGAACGCCAGATTTTGAATCACTAATCTTTTTTCTAGTTTCATTAGAAACTTGCCTTCCTGCACCTCTTTTATGACCAGACGCTTTTTGACTTATCAATTTTTTAGTTGATTCTTTGTGTCTAAACCCAACGCTACCGCCTCCGCCTCGAGTAAAATTACATCCAACTTCAACAGTCTCGTCATGATTGTGATTTTCAGAATAAGTTTTCTCAAATTCAATTTGTTCCACTTCCCAACGGCACACATCGTCATTTGAAGAAAACTGAACGCAAACTTCAACTTTGTATCCATGTCTTTTTACGACCGAATGCCACTTATGATTTCTTCTTCTTTTTTCAAAAGGACGATTATTAATACCTTTTCCAACATAAAAACATCTTGGTGGCGATTCTAAGGTCCAGTGTTTATATCCGAAATATGTTGTCTCTGTCATTATGAATATAAGTATTCATAACTTAGTAATAGTAGTTGACACATCGAGTTTATCTTAACATCGTTCAATCGGATCAGGTTAACCACTTATGTTTCTTATAACAGGATTAGTTCTCAGTAAAATCCTGTTAAAGCAGACCCATATCTTTTAATTCTATTTCCGTCAATATTTTATAGTCAACGTCGTGATCGCTGCACCATTCTATGGCTGCCTTTATTTTTTTGATCACAGTTGATCGTTGAAGCTTTCTAGAAGGTTTAATCTCTATGACGACTTTCTTTCCATCTTTATATTCAACTTGAAAATCTGGGTAATACTTTCTTTTCTTTTTAGACTTCTTATTAGAAATGTATTCTATCACAAGCTTTTCATAAGACCATGTTACAACATCTGGATTTGAATCTAGATAGACCATGTATTTTGATTCCCATCCTGAACGATACTTGCATTCACCAGCAATTGGAGAAACATGGACGCCTCTATGATATCTACTTTTTCTCTTCCTCCGCTTTTTCGTTTTAGAAGTCATATTTTACTTTAAAAAGTATCTTTTCAGAATGTCTCTTCATGATCGGTTGTGCTAGCTGCGTCTTCATGACGACATTTAAGTTATCATCATGATAATTGATTCCTGTTATGTAAACGAAATTAGGATTATATTCATTTGGATGATTTGTAGAAGGTGTAAAACGATATGTAGGATTTGAAGATGAATTTAAATAATTTTGAGGTGTGATAGACTCAAGCCTTAAAACATGTATGTTTTGTTCACCTTTAAAAGACATTTCATATTGGTCTTTTCCGAAAAAATATAAATGAGGACTCTTTATCGCTATGATTCCTTCATTATAAAAAATTGTTCCAACCGAGTTCCACGTGCAATGAGGGGTTTCTGAATCAGCACGATAAAGCGTTCCATTACCATCATCTTTTATCGTAATGCTCACAGAACCTCCCGATCCTGTTATAGCAGAGTCTGTTAACATGAAGCTTCCAGGCAAAATTTGGACGCCATAGAACAAATTGCTTATATCAAAAAAAACGACCTGATTAGAAGAAGAATCTTTGGTCACCAATGGAATTGATAGAGGCGTTTGACTTTGCGTTACAAATAGTTTATCTGCCAAGAAACTTCTATCTGGTGTGGTGTTTAACGTATTTGTTATATCGCTTTCCCATTTCGTTACTGCAGATCCTCTTCGAGCTGTCGGTGCTGCAGGAGAAAATCCTATCAGTGTATTTAAATCCGTGCTGTTAAAAATAACAGTTCCTGACACGTTTTCAACCATGTTATTTAATGTTATAAACCCAGGTGAATATGTCCCAAAATCATCTATATAAGACACAGATTTCGGATCAAAAGCAAAAGAAGACGTTGCATTATAATTCGTATTTCCAAAACCAGAAATATTCCAATATGATTTGTCTAAAACAGTGATGTTTTTTGTTTTTATGACATCATAGTTTGGATAAAAATTTCCATCGTCACAAGGTAAAATTAAAAGATTTCTCTTTCTAACTGAAGGTTGACTATACAAGATTTCATTTGCAGAATTCCCTAAATTAGAATTTGTAGAAACAATCGTGCCAGTTAAGGACAACTGTCTAGGTATGTTATTAGATGCAAAATCTTTTAAGAAATTTTCTGTATTGATATAATGTCCGTTTACTCCAAACGCCATGGAAACGTTAAATGGAGTCGTTGTTGTTCCTCCAAAAACCATAGAAGGTGTTATAAACACTCCTGGGTTTCTTTCTATGCCAATTCTTACAGGAGAATCTAATGTAAAAAATGGAGGCAAATAAAACTTAACATTTTGTAATTCAGACATTCCAGTTGAACTTGAAGATTGGATGTCTAAATCTGATACATAAAAATTTTTAATTGAAAGATCATGAACTTCAGATTGAAGAGGATGAGCAAACTTAAAGCTAGACGGCCCTTGTTTATCAGAATCTGTTGAATCTAATGTGTAAGTTCCTTCTTGCGTAGAAGGGTCTCTTAAGAAAAATCTTTTTAATCTATCATCACCTAAATTTGTGCCTTCATAAAAATTTCCAATGCACAAAACATCAGGATTTGTTGGAGACGTCGAATCGTTCGGATATGCTAAAGGAGAAATAGTTCCTGAAGGAATTGCGAAAAATCCTTTATCAACACCATCAATATTAAAAGATCCAGTTCCATGATTAACCGTGTTGGTTCCCCATCTAACAACAACATGATGCCAATTGTTCCATTTAAGACAATTATCATCGGATAAAAAAACAAGGTTTTTTGGATAACTTCCATTTGAAGCTAACGATGGTGGAATATCAGCACTGTGACTTAGCTGCAATTGTAATCTAAATGCTGTAGGAAGACCATTAACGTCTTTCAAAGATCCAGTTACCAAAGACAAAGCGTAGCTAGAAGATAAATGAAAAATGGTTCCAGCTTTAAAATGTCCAGTTGAATCAAGCGATTTATATCTAGGGTTGATGTAAAAATCAAAACTAAATGCATCGTTTAATGAATATCTACCAGAAGAATAACCTGATAAAGAACTTCCATCATCTACATTCGGATACAATAGTACAGAAGAAGTTGGAACAGTAGAAGACGAAAAAAAATTGAGACAATGATAATTTGAATAAGCCCAATGTGCAGATGGATATGCTGTTTTATAATAACTAGATAAATTTTCTTTTATGGTTAACTTTTTTGAAATATTTCTTAAAGACGACGATCCTGAAATAAATTTTGAAAAATTCTTAAAGTCATCTGCAGGAGTAAACCTAACAACATCTAAAGTTTTTGATTTTATTTCTGAAAGATTTGCGTTTTGTATTTTCGTAAAAAATTCACTTAAGTCAGAAATTCTAACTTTACTTTTTATATTTTCCCACTCTGATTCTAAAATAGAATCATCAAAAGGACCGATATCATAAAACAAACCAATATCTTTTTCTACAAAAGATTTTCTCGCAAAAACTCTTAATGAACCTGTTATACCGCTAGAGCTTGAAGAATATTGTCTGATAGGATTTGTTTCAACCGTTATGCTTTGAAAATCCGTCGGTGTTACTTTAAATATTGACATTTAATTTTAAAGCTAATTATACATCAATAAAATTATGATGATCCCTAAACAGTTTCAGAAAATAAAATGGGTATATCTTTGATTATTCCAATTAATCTTGGAGATAAAATCCTAACAAACTTTTCTACAATTTCATCTTGAATGGCTCCTGAATCTTCTATACATGCATGGATCAGTTCATGCAACAGTAACTCTTTCTTGTGGTCTTCTTGGAGGCTGTCTCTAATAAGAATTACCTGATCGTCATAATCTATAAAGCTTTTTATCTCTGAATCAATGACACCCTTTTGGGAGAGAACAAGATTAAAAGTATCATCATCTAATGATGCAGTCGAATAAACTCTATTCCCTATCTTTATGGCGCTGGACTTCATTTTTGAATTCTTCCCCTAGTTCCTTGATCATCAATTTAATTTCTTGATCACCCAAAAGTTCATAACTAAAACCAAAAGAATTTACCGATTCTCTTGTCAGACTCAACTTCTCTTTCACAGATGTTAACAGTTGAATAGAAGAAGGTTTGATTTCAAGAAACATCGTTGTTCCGTCTACATATTCAATCTTAAAATCTGGTATAGATCTCCTACCATCAGAAAGATTAAAAAATTGAGGTTCATATTGATATGAACGAATGTTTTCACATTTATCCCACCACATCATCGCAGCAAGTTCCCAAGAAGATTTGAATCTTATAAGTCCTGCTTTTTTTGTGTGGTAAGTTCCGGTCAAATGTCCTGTTTTGTATCCAGATTGACCTTTTAAAACTCTTTGTATCGCAGCTTTAGAATATCTCTCTCTTTGTTCTTTTGTTAGTAAATCGCTGGTCCTACCGAACATGGGATTTTTATAAACTTGTTCCATCAAACTATAATCTGATCTTACTTTGTGTAACTTCTTGACTTCTTTTTCGCAAAGTCCAGCCTAACCCTAAACGTCAAGTCTCTTTCAGGGCTTTTTTCTACAGGACGACTCATCTTAGCAACGGCAAGAAGATTGTCGTTTGCATCATAAAGACCAACGGATGTAATGAAAGTAAACGTTTGTTGAGTATCTTCTTGTCCTGGATCTATTACGACTATTCTATTGTTAGAATCTATAAATGTAGGATTTGAAGAGTAATTGAACTCGTCGGCGCCGGCTCTACAAAAAATCAATGTGCTATTAATGTTTGTCGTATTTTGAAACGTTATTGCAGTTTGTGATCCTGAGCTGAATCTTGTTGCGCAAATATGATCAACAACGTTATCGATTGAGCCTGATACAATAAAATCTGGTATAAACTTTGACTTTTTAGCTGACTCTGTTCCTTCTGCCCCTAAAATTGTCAACCCAGTTGGGGTCATTGCATCAATTGCTCCAGACATAAATTGAGATCCGGATACAATTTTTTCTAAATCAAATAATGCAATTCCTCTATCATAGAACAACAATCCTACAGTTCTAGACGTATCAGCTGCATCAACTATGTGTCCTAATTGACCTCCAAAGACATTAAACTTTTCGTTTGAAGATCCGATGTCGGTATATACTGAAATTCCTGACTCTGAAGTTCTATAAAGATTTGGGAATTCAGCAATTGATCCATCATCGACCCTTGTTAATGAAGCCGACTGATAAAATCTCATTGCAAAAGATTCTCTTTTTATTTGATCTCTTGCAAATAATCTCTTGAATGCAATGAAAAACGCAGCATCTATTTTATCATTTGTTGCAATAGAATTATACGGAGCAACAAATTGAAAATTAGCATCTCCTAAAAGTAATTGAGCAAATTGTCTGTAGTTGTCCATCTTTTCTCTCATCATAATTGATGATGATGGAAACAACTCTTTTCCAACTGAATCAACACCGGCCAAAGATGAAGAAACAATGTCTGAATTTTGGAATAACCCTATAGTACAATCAAAAACTTGATTAGAAGTTTGCAAAGTAAAATCTTGATCGTAAACAGTTTGAAATAAAGAAGAAGTTATGCCTGGTCCTATTCCACCAGTAACGAAAACCTGGTATTTTCTTCTGGACGATGACCCGCTAATGTCTTCTTGAACAACGTCGATTAGCTGACTTAAAAAAGATCTAGCTGTTTTTACATTTGATGGTTCTAAATTTTTATAAGTTGCCATTTTTTACTTTATTCTCAAGTTGTTTGATTGATATTTACAGAAATATCTTTTACAGTGCCTGATTGCATTCCAGTCACTCTGACGTACGTTTTAATAATATTTTTTGAAGTTCCAGACCCATAAACATCAAACATGGTTCGGGTTAAAGACTTAACGCCTACAGTAAAAGTTAAAGTAGAACCTCCTGAAGTTGAAGATGTTCCTGATCTTGCTAAGATATAGTAAGCCCTCTGTTGATTATCAACGTTATTGGGAGTCACTCTACCCTCATTTAATCTAAGGAATAAATTTGGAACATCTATTAAAAATACTTGATCTCTTAACTCAACATCAATTAGAGTTTCATTCAAAATAGTTTGTTCTAGTGTGATTGATGCACTAGTGGCCAATCCTTGATTGCCTATGTTATATATCGTTATCGTATTTCCGCTAACAGGAGCATTTCCTGATAATGCAAATGATGGTAATCTTATCAAATTTGGATTCGAAACACTTATCAATTTATATTTTTGTGCATGCGCTTGATTCGTTAATGCTTCAAAGATTGGAGTATTTTTTTCTATTTTTTCTCTACCCACGCTCCTACCATACTTTTTAATGAAGTTATAATTTACTTCATCATCTCCTAATGCAAATTTAAAAATGCTAAAAGATCCATCATTTTTGGATAAAAACTGTCTTCCGCTATCTGTAAGTACGGCGTCTAATATTATGTTGTTTGTGCTGTGATCAAGAAATCCCATATTTCCTCAACAAATCTTACAGTAACTATAAACAAAGTAAATTTTTTTAACTATATGTGAACTTTTTTTGCAAAAAGATATTAACTTGTTTGCTTTTTTGAACGTCTGTATTAATGATGTTGATAACATACTTTTGCCGATTATACTCTCCACTTTCCCCATATCTTTGAAATAAGATGGGTTCGTTATTTGTCTTAATACAATCAGGTTGCAAATAAACATGCATTTTATTTTTATTTGAAGTTTTAAATGTATCTACAAATAAGTCTTTTTCAAGATATAAATTTGGGTATGGTTTCGGAGCGCCAGCAATTGAAATTAAAGTCTTTTCAATTTTATTGGTGAATTTGTTAAATACAATCTTAAATTGTTCTGAATAATTTGAAGTTAATCCATGCGCATCTATTGAAGCTAAGGCATAAATGTATTCTGAATTTTGATAAAAATCATCATCGAAAAAGTACAACATGGGTTCTTCATGCTTTGAAACTATTTTTTCATTAATGTTGTTTTCTAAACTTTCAAACTTTGAAAATGAATCATCAAAGTCATACTGCTTTATAATCTCAAATGGATCATTTACAGTTTTTCTTCTAAAAATTTGAAACTTTTTAATATCCATTTGCGAATTCACCGGAAGCGACCATGACAACATTAAAGATCCTCTCGTGCCTGTGTTTGGAAAAGGACGATCGTTTTCATGATCAAAAATTACTGTATTTTGATTAAATCTATCATAATCCCACGTTAACTTAAAGTCTGCAGGTGGAGGAGGTGCAATATGTTCTATTGTTTGAACTTCTACAGTCGTATCTTTTGAAGCTACGAATGATGCAACTCTAGTAAAATAAAAATTTTTATTATCGATTGCATTATAAGTTACATCCATTATAGATCTGATGCTATAAAAATACACAGCACCATATCTAATTTGAAAATCTATATAGCTATTTTTTTTTCCTCCGTTAATCACTATTGGAGAAAATCTATTTACAGTTCCGTCTGAAAATACTTCTACTTTATCAATAACATAACCTATTATTTTAAATGTTGATTCATCATCTTGATTTGAACCTACAGACCCTTGATATCCAGAACCATACACAGTATGATAAGGTATTGATGTAAGATAATCAAATTCTGATAATTTATAATTTGAAACTATTCCATTAACTTTTAAAGAATAATCTATAAATGATTTTAGCGTTTTATTATTAGGATGCTGAGATCCTGAAGCTTGCTTTAGAATATCAAATAAAAAGTTGTTATTAATTTGAGATTGAAATTTAGTAGATTTTAATTTTTCTAAATAAGAATCTTTTACTTGCTTTTCTAATTCTAGTCCACCTTTTTGATAAGAAACAGCTGACATAGATGCATGAAAATCTGAATTAGATTCATTAAATACTTTTAAGTTAGCTTTTTCTGCATTTGCAAAGTTATTTCTAAGGTCCTTGTCCACGCCCCCGAGGTGGTCAAATAAAGAAGACATAGCTTGAACTAAAGTTCCATTATTTGATTCTAAAGAAGTATAATAACTGCTAGCAAATTGATCTTCTTTTGAAACTTTTGGTAAATCTTCTTCTTTAAGTTTTGAAGTATCGTTTAATGCAATAGTCTGCTCTGTAGTTGTCAAAGACAATTTACTGTTTGAATTCCATGTGAGCCTTACATATCTTGGTAGCTTTTTTAAATCTGAAATTTTTGATACAGAATTTAAGTATCCTTCAATTTCATAACCTGGTTTTTTCAACACGTCAGGCAATAAATTCATTTTATTTGAAATCGAAAGCAACGCATTTTTATCTTGTTTATAGTCTTGCGTCGATTCATCTGGAATATAATAGTTGTAAATAAACTCTGATTTAAGGTTCTCAACTTCAGGGACATCTACAGAATATATGAGTCTTGAAGGTATTGCTGATATTTTTGATATTGTTGATATTGCTGGCATTTAAATCCACGAATAATTATTGACAAAATGTTAATCTAAGCTTAAGGTTTCTATGTTAACAAAATATGAATTGAAAGCAGGATCTATAAACGATTTATCAGTATCAATATAATATGGTTTTCCTACATAAGGTTCCACTTTTCTTAATTTTTGAGTATTAACCATTTTTTCTATTTTTGATTTATTGCTGTTACTTTCATCTACAATAAACTCCGGGTCAAAAATTATATTAAAAACTCTATCAAATTTTTTAGGATGAATTAAACTTTGCAAGAACGGATTTGGGTTCGGTACAGCTAAGTTTTTAGCAATATTTTCTTGAGGAATTTTGCTCTGTTCGTATATGTTCGAATACAAAGAACTTATTTCGAAATTATTCGCAAGTATAAAAGGCGATTCATTGAATTGCATTCCAGATATTATCTGCAAATAATTTTCTAAAACAAAACTTACTATATGATTTTTTAAAATAGAAACTTTCTCCACATTAGAAAGAAATTGAGAATAATCAGCAGAATTAAATGCTTCTTCAATACTAAGAATGGGTTTTGATTCTATAAAAAGTTGAGCTCCATCTTTGACTGAGTATATAGAATAATCTCTTGTTGAAAACAATTTACATAATAACGTCTCAAAGTCAGAAGAAATTTCCATGTTTGAAACGTCAGATATTTTTGAATAAGTCTTAACAGGAAATCTTGAAACTTCGAATAAAAACTCTTTTGGAGAATAGACTATTTCATCATTTAATAGATCAATCTTGTAAATTAAAATTTTAAAAATATCGTTTGATTTTTGCTGAGATAGCTTTCCTAAAGATTCAGCTTTTGTCTTAAATTTGTTATTTAATTCTTTTAATAATCCTTGTGGAATTCCAACTGTCATAATTTGCTTATTATAACCTTTAATTGATGAATATTCATGACCTTTAAAAAAGCTTCTCAATATAGAAACAACCTTTGGAGAATAGCACATTCCAGAAATATAAGAATTAAAAACTTGATCAACTTGAGATTGCTCAACGTTTGAATTAGCAAAAGTGTTGTATGAATCATATACATCTTGAAAAGATGACATTAATAGAGAAAGTTGTTGATCATTAAATAACAGAGCAAACTTTCTAGGATCTGAATTTAAATAAGCAGTAATAAGTTCAGCTACATCAGTCTTAAAAGAAAGAAGTTTACTTTTTGCATCATTAAATATTGTTGATAAATTATTAACGATATTATAAGAAGAAAATGCCAATCTAATCAAATTGTTCGTTTCTTCAATCAAGTTATCGTGTATTTTTGCCTTGAATAATAAAGGAGCTGTTTTTGTATTGTATTCTCCTAAAGCATAAAACCTTATAAAGAATACTAATGCGCTTTTAATTTCATTATCAGGGGTAAATCCTTCAGCGTGGTCGGAGGCGGCGTCCTCCTCATCATTTACAATGTCATCAATATAAACTTCAATTCCCTTAAATGGTGTAAGACGTCCAATCAATCTGCAAATAAAATCAAAAATTATCAATGAAAATTTTGAAATTTCATTTGATGAAACAATAGGCCTCATTATTTCAATGATTGTGTCGACAAATGAAGATTCTGCTAGCGTTACCTTGATGTCATCTATTGCATATGGTAGCACGGTATTCATTGGATCTTCAGTTCCTACTGACTGTATACTAAAAATTCCATACTTTACAGCTTCATCCTCAGGCGCTACATGCACAGGCGTGGGGTCTCCTTTCGTCGTTGGACCTGCAATTGCGACTTGGGCGGGGAGGATAGAAAAGTTTCCATCAGGATCGTGGGCGACGAGAACACTCGATCTCCCGTCGTCAGCGCCGGTGGCGGCGTAGGTGATGCTGGTGCCAAAAGGATTTTCATTTCCATCATCTAGATCTGTTCTAAAATATCCCACCGCATCTGTTGAATAGTCATCACTAGTTCTTAATCCTAAACCACGAACGTCGGCAATGTTTGTTAATATTCCATAAATTTCTCTACAGGTGTATTCAATGTCTGATCCTTCTGCTTCATTTATTCTTTGAAGAACATAAGAATAAAGAGCATTCTTCATCAAAGCGATATTTTCTTCAGGAGTTCTTTGCGTATTATCTAATTGATACGTTGCAGCTGCAATAGCTTTTCCCTTTAAAGCTACATCCCTTGTGGACATTGCCTGTTTTAACACGTCAGATGCTCCTGAAGCCAATCCAAAAAACATTAAAGCATCAAGATCACGAGAACCGGCGCCGACATATTTACCAGGACTTTTAATATAGGGTTTAGTTACTATAAATTCTCCGCTTGAATCCATAAGTTTTGAACAAATATCTTCAAAAAATTTTATAACATCCGTTGAAAACGCAGGACTAATTTTTGAATCATCTATCGGTAATACTCCTGAATTTGAAATAAAATCAAAAAATGGTAATTTAACTGAATCAAGAGTTAATACATAATCATTTATCTTTTGTATATCAGCGGTCCCTTCTGCGGCTAAAAACTGAGCAAAAAAATCTTCAGAACCAAAACCTTTAAAAAAGTATGTTTTTCCGTTTGAAGCTTTATTTTGAACATCAGATGAAGGTTCCAAAACAAAAACTGGGGTTTGTCGTGAATTAATGTCTCCAAATACTCCTACATCATATAAACTAGCTCCAGTAAATGAGTTTAATCTAGAAAAAACATGTTGATTTTTATATGAATCTATAATCAATGAGTTTAATCTTTGGTTTCTTGCGATTAAAGATGTATCTTCATCCTTAAATGTAGAACATATCCTTTGTCTTGCTTCTTTCAACGTTACATATAAAATGGTCGACATCGCGGAGACATCATCTATGAATCCTGAAAAATAATTTTGCAAAGTTACAAACCTAAGTTGTCCGCCGCCGAGCGCGGGTGAAATTCCAGAACCAACATCTAAAAGATTTTGAGAAGTTATTCTATCTCCAACTTTAATGAAAGGATAAGAGCCATACCCTTGTGCAGCACCGGGATTTGATAATTTATCTTTCATGTTTCTTCTAGAATGAGAATTAATCATTACCTTCATTTCTGCCAAAGAAACAACCCAACATTTTGTTGCGGTATGATCAAAATAATTGTCTTTTTTGTCGAGGTTTTTACCGTCGTAATATAAACATCTATTTAAAACTTCATTTAATGTTAAACTTTTATCAATTTGAGAAACATAACGTGATAATGAACTATATGTTGTAAGATTTGAATCTAAAAAATTAGCAGATAAAAATTCTTGTGGTTTTAATTTAAAAAAAGCATTATTTACATCAATACGATTTTGTAAAGAAGTAAAAAACTTTATAAAACTTGCCAATTGTTTAAGACTTGAGTTTAAAGACTCTAATTGAATTTTTAATTCTTCATTGCTTTTAAAAACAGCATTTTTACTTTCTTGAGAAGAATTTAAAAAATTTCTAGCATCAACATCAATTTTTCTTAAAGATTCTATTAATGCTTCAAACAAAACTCCATTTTCTGTTTGATTTTTTTGTTCATCATATAATGGATTAAATTTTGTTAAAGAAATTATTTCTGGTCTATAAAACGTGATTGAAGATCTGTATTCAGATGATTGTGGATCTAATATTATTGTTATTGGACCTTCTTCTTGCATTTTAGGATCTTTAAAAGCATCTTTTGGTGGAGGATATTGTGACGCAAGTTGACTTGCACTAGTCTGCTGTTGTTTACTTGATGATTTAGAATCAGTTTTAACTTGATCTGTATTGATCGTCATGGGTTCAAATGTAACAAAGGTCGCGGATTGTTGCACTATTTTTAAAGCGTCAGGAATGATAGCAATTTTACCTGGAGCTGGTTTTGAAATACCTGGTACAGGTTGTACAGTCGGTTTTGCAAAGTTTGCAAATTGGCTTTTGTTTATTTTTACTGTTGGTAACGGCATTTTTATTCAACATCATTAATTAGTAGGTAGTTTGACATTACGGACGTTCCTGTTGAATAATCCTTACATATAGGTTCAAGTACAAATCTTAAATTTCCTATATCATGAAGAGTTAAATCATAAATAAAATTTAAATCCGATTGAAGGCAATGGCTTTTTCCTATTATTGTTCTTATTCCTCTATCTTCTTTAAAGATTAAAACGTGATCAAAAAATGATATATCGCCGTCAATTTTCCAGCTTAGTATTGCTTTTTTTCTATTTAAAAAATATGCTTTAAAATTTGATATTGAAGGAAAAACATCAGGATTAACTGTAACTTCAACTTGAGTAGAATCTCCTATCATTCCATATAGCATATCAGGAACGACATCTTTATCAATCATAGATTTTGATAAAACGCTTCCTCTCATAAGAGTTAAAGGATGTCGACTTTTTCTTATATTAGCAACATATGGTTTTTTTGTCTCTTGATCAATAAAAGATTTTTGAGTTTCAGTAATAGTTTCTGGATCTCTTAGCAAAGTATTGATAATATACCTGTACTTAACTCCTGCAACTGGTGATTTGGTGCCTTTTATTCTAGATTGTTGAATATCAGAAAAATTAGAATTATTAACTATAATGCCTAAATCTTCACAATCTCCATTTAACATGTTATATCTCAAAATTTGAAATGCAACAAACTTATCGAGTTCTGCACCTTTAGTTTGATAATATGTCGTATCATATCTAGCTGAAACTTGTCTTAAAAGATCAGATATTTGAGATGTTTGATCAGGAAGTAACGTAGCACTGACGTTGAAGATAACATCACCACCAACGGTAGAAATATCGGAAACTTGAACGTTATTTATATGTCCCAAATATGGTATCGCTTGTATCAAGCTGCTATTCGAGGAGTATACTTCAATTCCATTTTCAAAAATCAACTTTGTTGTTATTTCATAAGTGTTATATGGAATTAAGTTTGCTATTAGTTGAGAAGAATACTCTTTTGTACCAAAAGAAAAACTTTCTATGCTAGAAAGTGAATAATTTGTTTCTTTTTTTGTTAAATTTCTATACAAGATTTTGCATGCAACTATATTAAAATTGTATGAATTATTTACAATTTTTATTCGTATTTTTCCTGCTGAAAGTTGTGGTACTATAATAACATCAACATTATCATGCACATTTCTTTGACTTTTTACAACTACATCAGTAAAATCGCTAGATATTTTTTTTGTTTTTTGATTAACTGCAATGACTCTATAAATCATGTCATTATCTGTGTCATTTATTTTTACAAACGACATTTTATTTTTTGAATCCAATATTGCAGAACCTATTCTTAAAAAAGAAGAATTATTAAAGTTTTTTATTTTTTTACCATAAACGGCGGCAGTACATGATGCTCCATTGTTTTTTATTTGTAAAATTACTTGTTGATTTGCTTTAGAAACACCTACAGACAAAGGACTAGCATTCAACATGAAATTATTAAAATAATCTTTGATATCGAACTTTTTTTCTACTGTTTCTACAACAATTTGTTGAATTTGCTTTTTTGAATCTACAATTCTTTTTACCAATTTAAATTCTGCAATTATAGAAGGATAGTACATGTGAGATTCTTTTAAAGTTAAATTTAAATTAACTCTTATTAAATCATCAAACGTTTTTTCTATAACTGTTTCATAATCATTTTGTCGTTGTCTTACTCTTATATCATTAATTTCTTTAGAGTGGTGAAAAAACGACAAAGAATTTATAATATTGTTTGAAAAATTTTTCTTTTCTATAGGAATACATCCAGTTATAGATGCATATGGAGACATAACCTTATTTGATGTAAAAGAAACAGCTGAAGGAGGAATCAACGAATTTAATAGACGGAAACGCTGCTTTATAGAACTAAAATCATTTGTTGAAGTTGATTTTATAACAGCTAAATCTCCAAACAATAATCTAGTAAATAATACTTTATTTTTTTCAGTATCAGATAATTGATCAATATCTAAGTTATTAATATCATTTTTTTTTCTTACTATAACTTTTGTTTTTGTAAACTGCGATTCATCTACAGAATTTGATCTTAACGCTGTTAAAAATGTATTATCAATTTTAGAAGTAATATCAACAACTTTTTCTATTAAAACAGAAGATTCTTCTAAAGCGTTTTGACTTCTAATTCTGTTTTTATTTGTTAAAATATTATTTACTAATCTTCCTGAATCAATTTGACCATTTATAGCATTTTGAGTTATTAAAGGAATTTCTTTATTTTGCGTTCTTAAAGAAACAATAATAGAAAATGCATTTTCTTTTATAACTTTAGTTTGAGATACATTGAAATAAAATTTAAAATAAAAATCTCTATCAATGTTTGAAACACCTTCATCTAATGGGTCGATCTTTTCAAGAGATGCAAAATTATCATCTACAAATAAAATTCCTCTTTGTTGATCTACTCCTGATATATACATGAAATCCTCATTCAAAAACTAAAGTAAACATGTTGATAAAACATTGAGATCCATCCTCATCAATTTTTATTTTTCCAACGAAAAACATACGTTTAGGTATTCCATTACTGACATATTCTCCATAATCAATTACATCTAGCTTTTGAACTTCTACATCACTAATTTCAAAAAATTGAGATACTAAATTATTGTTTAGTGAAGTTGGATCAAAGGTTATTGTTTTTTTTAACCCTTGATTCTCTAAACTTAATAAATCATTTTCTATTTTTTTAAAAGTATAAGGATTTTCAGAATTATTTAGCTTTGTGTAATTTCCAATTTTATTTTGTTCTAAAAAAGAAATGCTTATTTCATCTGCTGTTTTATTAATAACTTTATTTATAGGAGGTAAATATTTAAAATTTATAGAATTTTCTAACCATTTTGAATTAAATAAACTTGGAAAAGACTCTAGAGTTATTTTTTCTGAAAACCCATCAGCAAAAGAACTTATCAATGTTCTTTCTCCTTCTGAGTCTATAGAATAATTGATATTAAAAGTTAACTCAGAAGGTCCAATCTCAAATCCTTCGTTTTCAAAAATATAGTCTTTTGTTCCAATAATTTGTAAGTTGTTAAAATTGTCAATAGATGAAATTATTAAAGAATTTGCAGTTGAAGCAAACTCTTCTCCTGCTAAAAAAGCTAAATTTTTGCTAGATCCAGAAAAAATTTTACCGTTTATTACATTATTTCCTTGGCCTTTAAACGGTTTTAGTTTTCCAGAATCATCTGCTTCAAAAGTTATTTGATCTTGAGGCAAATGACATTGCTCAAAATATAATCTATTGGTTGCATCAGCAGATCCGCTTACGACATCTGGATCATAAAATGTAGAATTATCGGTAAAACTTACATACTCAATACGAAGCTTGCCTTCGGCCATTTGTCGTCGACCTTCAAGGGTGACGATGGTATCCATTATTCTTGTTTTATTGTCTAAAATACCACTCATGGCAATATCAATTATTTATGCCGATCATAAAAATGTCTTACAAAATCTTTGAAGCTAATGTTGCTAATGGGCTTCTTTCACCTTTTAGTAAGGTAACATGTGCTGCGATTGAATGTTCTTTGAACTTTTCAATTGCATAAGTTAATCCATTTGTATAAGCATCAACTTCAACATTGTCGATTTGTTCAATGTCACCAGTGAGAACTATCTTTGTTCCTTCTCCAACACGAGTCACTATCGTTTTTAATTCATGCATTGATAAATTTTGAGCTTCATCTATGATAATAAAAGCGTTGGGAATTGAACGGCCACGAATAAATGAAATTGCTTCAATCTCGACCAATCCTCTTTGCTGCATTAGCTCTAGATAAGGATCAGATGACATTAGATTATCTTTTGATTTTCTGCCTGATTTCTTACCATTGATACCTAAAAGAAAATCTAGATTGTCTTTAACAGGCGCTATCCATGGTTCCATCTTCTCTTCTAAAGTACCTGGAAGATATCCTATGTCCTTACCTACTGGTTGCACAGGCCTAGAAACTATTAGCTTTTGATATTTTGATTGAGATCCTATCAAATTCAATTGTTCTAGACCGGCTGCAATTGCTAGAAGCGTTTTACCACAGCCAGCCTTACCTACCATGGATAGCAATTTCACATTTTCATCCATTAAAAGGTCAAGAGAAAATAATTGTTCTTTATTTCGTGGGCGTAATCCAAACACACTATCAATTTTTGCTAGAGATTTAAGGTTTCCATCATCATAAGCACGAGACATTGCTGATTTAATTGTATTTCCTTGTTCGTCGATGGACTTTAAAATCACTATTTGATTTGGATATATCTGCTCTTTTGTAGCAAGCTCTTTTTCAATAATGCCATCTTTGTAAAAAGAATCAACAACATCTTCATGAACATGAACCAGCTTTACTCCTCTATAAAGTTCTTCAATATCAAAAGAAATTCTCATATTTAGATAGTCTTGACACTTAAGCCCTAACGCATCACATTTAACTCTTATATTGATGTCTTTTGAAACTAAAACAAGGTTTTTATCTTTTTGCGTTAACATGAACCCTATAATCATATTGTCAAGGCTAGAACTTTTTAACAATTCTTTTGGAAGAACAGATAACGGATCAGCTTCAGATGAAACTATCTTAATGGTTCCTCCACCTCTGGTTTTTACGCCGTCATGAAAACTTGATTCAATTCTCATTGAATCAAGCATTCTGCTTACTTGTCTTGCATTTCTACCAACATCATCATTTCTTGTTTTATGTTTATCAAGTTCTTCTAAAACGAGGATTGGAATTAATAAATCATTGTCTTCAAAACTATGAATGCTGTCAGGATCGCTTAATAAGACGTTTGTATCTAAAACGTATGTTTTTGTCATGTTATTCTATATGAACAATGTAAATTTATTGCTTAGATTATAAACTATTGATAAGATATAAAAATGAAATTACCTGTAGTTAATAATATCAAGTGTTTTGAAGCTCATGCTAAGCACAAAGTGAACTGTCAAAAGAAAAGCTGTCGACAGTATATCGACGATGTAGACAGCTTTAATTGTGTTGTTGTCGCTTCTCAAAATGGACCTTATACTCTACAAAAAATAGGTAAAATTTATGGTTTAACTAGGATGAGAATTTGTCAAATAGAAAAAACAATCATCCAAAAGATTAAGAACTCAATCTTAATTTAGTTACCTTTCTTTTTTGATTTCTTTTTTGATGACTTGTCATCGTCTTCAACTTTTTCTAAAACATTTATAATTTCATTTTTTTGTTTTTCAGTTTCAGTTGTTTCTAACAAAACAGCTTCTTCTTTTACATCATTTTTTTGTTGGACAAAGATATCTTTATTTTCGCTATTTTTTAAATTAACTTTTTTGTCTTCTATTGCTGAAGATTTCTCAGCGGTAGTTGTAACATATTCATGAATAAACTTTCCTCGTTTATTCATTTGTTTGTATTCAGTATTTGGATCTAGCTTTTGTTCATGAATATCAGCTAAAATTGCTCTTCTTGGTGCTGGCATTTTAATAACCTCTTGTTTTATTCAATAAAAATGGGATACACATATAATATGTATCCCATCTCAAACAACAACCAATTTGGTGTATTTCAATCCTTCTTCTTAGTCTTGTCAAGCGTTAATGTTAACTTGACGAGTTCACCGGCCTTGGTTTTAAGATCTCTTAGGCCTTTTCTAACTCGAACCCCAGCAGCTGCAGTACCTTTTGCATTCTTTGCAACATCATGCTCTAAAGATTCAACTAAAGACTTAAGGTCGGACCATTTTGCTAAAATTTCATTATCTGACATATTGGATTATCCTCCTGACGAAAATATAGGCATCATGACTCAAGAGTAAAATTTACTTCACAATAAAGTCTTCTGGAAACATATTTTTATTCATGTTGTAGAATCTGTTCCAATCTGAATCTAGTATGTACGACTCAGCATAATCATTTTCATTTCTAATCGATCTTCCTAAAGATTGAATAACTGATTTTGCTGTCATGTAAGGATACCAAAACTTGTTTTTTTCCATCCTTTTTTGTACGACCAAATCTCCTAGATAAGGAAATGGAACTTTACAAATTATTTGAAATCTGCTGTTATTATCATAAAGATCTACACCTTCCATCATTGATGGACTTAATAATACTGTTGGATCTACCGAAGAAAGATGAAATCTTAACATCTCATCTCTGTTTGTCGAATCATGTAATAAAAGTCTAGGATCATTCAATTGCTCATTAATGAATTTTGCAACTTTATAATTTACGCAGTGAATTATACCTTTATCATTTTTATGTTTTTCCAACAACAACCTTACCGTCTCTGAAATAGATGGAAGAGTAGTGTCTATGTTATTCTTAGACATTGATCCAACAGGAATAAAATGAATCGGTCTATTTTCAATTGCAAATGGAGACGGTATGTTCAAGAATGACATGTCTTCTTCTTTAATTCCCAACGATTCGCAAAAAATATCATTATTGACAATCGTCGCAGACATTAATAACACTCTTCCACCATTCTTAAAAAATACATCATGACTATATGGCGAAACATCAATAGGTTTAAATTCAAATTTTTTACTAGCCTTCTTGTTATCAGGACAAGGATATGCAACATTAAGTATCCAGTTGTCTTTCTTATATACCTCAAGGAAACGATCAATCTTACAAAGATGTTTATCTAGCATTTCATATTGTTTTGAAAAAATACCGTAGCCTTCAATATCTCCACTAAGTTTAGCTAAAGATTTTTCCAAATCTTTCATGTATTTATTTGCTGACTTTGCATAAACTTTTTTTACCCATTCATAGATTGATTCTTGATCGTAGTTTTTAGGCATCTTGCATTTTAAAATATCTCTTGCAAACTTTTCTGAAAAAGTTACTTCAATAAATTTTCCTAATTCAGATTCTGTATTATGGGCTTCATCAACAACAAGCAATCCTCTAGGTTCTAATTTTCCTGCGTACATTGTCTCTGCAAGAAAATAAGAAAAATTTGTAACAGAAATTGGAGAATCAATAAACTCTTGCTTTTCGAGCCCGTATGGACATTGAGTTTTACACTGCTTTTGAAACTCAGAACCGTTTAAATGTTTAGCTAGTTTACTAAGTATTCTTCTAGATTCAGCGCAAGATTGATCTGCATAAAAAGAGCATTGATAATTTGAACTTGATTTAATTGAACTAATAAGGCAAGTTTTATTAGGTCCTCCCCCAAAGTCTCTAAGATACTGTTCTTGTAATATTTTTTGTGTTGTGATGACATAAGAACCTGTCATCAGGTCACCTTTTTGATCTCTTATATGAGATCCATGAGTCTCCATATACCTAGACACAGTAATTCCAATTGCAGATTTACCAACGCCGGTACCTAATTCTAGGATTACAAACTTTTTTCCAGATTCATAAGAATCAATAACAAATTCAATAGCTTTAGCTTGTTCTTTTCTTATGTTTGGAAAAGGAAAATACTTTTTGTAATCATGAAGAGGCATGCATATAAGGTAATACGAAAGTTGTAAATATTACACAATCATCTACCTATGATTTTGTCTACGATTCCAAGCTTAATTGCATCATCAGGATTCAAATAATAGTCATGACCTGATTTCATTATAGATTCAATTTGATCGACAGCCATCTTTGTTTCATTTTGAAGAGCAGTCGTCATCAAATGATGTAACCTCTTATGTTCATTCGTTTCATTGACTGATTCAAAAACATTTCCATAAAATCCGCCAGAGATAGGATGCATCATAAGTCTTGCAGAAGAACCAATCATGCGTTTTCCTTTTACACCTGAAGCTAATAAAAGGACTCCAGCAGACATAACTTTCCCTAGAGCAATTGTATGAACTGGACATGGAAGAAACTTGATTGTATCATAAAGAGAAAACATTTCATCCACTGATCCACCATAGGTGGAAACGACAAGATGAATCGGCTTATGATTTTGATTTGCTAGATAAAGAAGCTGAACTATTGTTGCAGCTATCGATTGCTCGCTAACTCCGCCATAGAGAACTACAATTCTAGAATCTTCGCTGGGCGACATCAATATTGCAGAATCGTGGTCACCAGAGTTTGATTTTCTGCCACTTGAAGTGTAAGAATTTTGAAGTTCAGCTGATCGTCCCATTGTTATCTTCTCTTTTTGAAATAAAAATTTGATCTCCAGCTATTTCTTTAACAACATCCGCTAAAGCTTGTACATATTCAATGTTCTCTAGTTCAAGAGAAAGTAAATAAATTAAAAACATAAGTTGTCTTTGAGAAAGACCTACATTTAGAATTTCATAAATAATTTTACGGCATTCTTCATTTTCTTTTGCTAATTTTTCTGAAGTTAATTGCCCATAATGCATGTCAAACACCTAAAATTTCTTTTCTTAAGTGAGAATCTACCTTAAATAAAGTTTCTCCTAAAACTCTAACATATTTGATAACTTTTGTATCTTCTTCAAGATCGCTAGCAAGTATGATTACTTCTCCCCATTTCTTATTTTCCATGATGTACTTTGCTTGTTCCCAAGTAGGAAGATCGCAATTATATCTTTCTAAAATTGAAACCATGGAATGATGAAGACCTGGTTTGATATCATCAATTGTTAAAATTGATCCCATGGATTCTTTTCCTGACATTATTTCAGATGTGCAAATATCAATAACCTTATGAATCAATCCGCAGTTGTTACATTGAACAAATTTTTGTTTTACAACATCATCAATGATTTCGGAAAATGCAGTAAATCTATGTTGTTTTTTTTCCGGATCTGGTGAATTTTTGAACTGGGGTAAAACGCATCTACATTTTATTAGATGCTTTTGACCAAAGTTAGCCATAATCTTTTAAAAATGTTTACTTTCTTTTTTTTAAAGACTCTTGTTGCGTAGTCGAAAGATCTTTGCTTATTTTCAAAAACTTATTTAAAAAGTTTTTATAACTTTTGTTGTATCCTTCGGACATTGAAGCATCTAATAGCATGAACAATCTTGGCAAAGTTTCTTCATCAACCTTTAATTGATTGTTTTTTATTGCACTAACTAAATTTTTTTTAGTTGTTTCTTTTAAAATTTCAACTAATTCCCAAGATGTTTTATCTAAACTAGCGTTATTTGACATATACCTTATATGTTATGCATTAAATGAGAAAAGTAAACAATAAGAATAAAATTTGTTGAAATTTTCATATAAAATCGTCATAAGGCATTTTCAACTTACATAAGCATAAATGTTTTTTACTAAAGAACAAAATTTTTCTGCTAATTCTTTAGAAAATTTATAGCTTCCATAAAGATTAATCTTATCATCTTTAAAAAAGATACCAAAATCTAGCATTGACTTTACTGATCTCAAAACATAATCAATCATTTGCGAAGTTGTTATGTATTTAGAATCATCTGGTAATCTTATTATTACACAATTTCCAGAAAGAGATTTGATTCTTGCTGTAAGTAAATCCTCAACTGCGGTTTTCGAAGATGATCTTTTTTCTATCAGGTTTTTTAAGTGCAAATTAACTGGGCATCTTGTTTTTGAATTTTTTATGGTTAAGACATCTCCTAATATCGCTACTTCGTCTACTTCAATTGAATCTTCTATTTTTGTAGAAGATATTAATTGTCCTAAGTTGCAAGATACAGGAGGAATTCCTATAACCGTTGATATATCTGATATCACATTAATTCCATGCAAATCAAAAGCTATTTTGACAGGATAGATTAACATTGTTCCTCTGTCACGATTGATTTTTATTGTGTTTAAAACATCATCATGCATTCCTCTAGAAATTAAAATTACAGGATGCTTAAGCTGTACAGCACCTTCAAAAAATAAATTTATTTCAGATACTGATTCTATGTATCCGTCTATGCATATGACTCTTGGTTTCTTTACTTTTATTGGTTGTAATCCAATCGGATCATGTTTAAAAGTATATCCATCTATCAATTCTATAGATTTTGAAGAATTTAAACTTTTTTCTATTGAAATTTTCCCACCATATCCAGCTAACTTAATAGCTTCGAAGCATAAAGATGAAATATTTTCATCTTTACAAAATAAATAAATTAAGTCTTTTAAGTCATCTATTTTTGGGTGAAAAACAGATTCAACATTTTCAGTCGTATTTTGATTTTTTAAAATCAAATTTGAAAAAGATATTGTTTTTGAAAAACCACCTGGAGATATTTTTTCTGCTTTATACGCATGTTCAATCAATATTTTTTTAATTGATGATTCTAGCTCATCATTAAACTTGTAATTGATGCAAGTTTGTATATCTGTTTTGAAAAGTATTTTATTTTTTTCAAAATTGATTGTTGAATCTTTAGTATTATCAATAATCTCTTGAAATTTCTCTAAAACAAAAGAGATTTTTTTTGATACATCTTCATTCAATAAAACAGACATTAATATTTTTTAATGCTTTTTTACAAAAATGTTCAAACAATTTTGATATGACCGGTAACATATTCATAAATTAATTTACCAATCATGCTTAAAAGGCCGCCTCCTAATGAAACAACAATCCACTTTGCTGCAGCGTTATATTTTGCGATGCTAGCTTGAATGTCTCTTAGCGCAGCTTCATGTTCTAGAATGGTTTTATTTTTTTCTACTACAGCAACTTCTTCTTTTTCTGATTGCTTTTCTTCTGTATTTTTCCAAATTTTTATTTCTTGAACTTCTTTTTCTAATTCGTCTATTGTATCATTTGAAACGCAATCATTTTCAACACTTTTTAATCTTGCATATAACCCATTGTCAGGTTCATATAAAACATCATGAATTTGATTAACTTTTTCTACTAATTGTTCTTGTGATTGTTCAATATTTTCAACCTTGTATAGTAAAGTTGTAAATCCACCATTCATCGCAGGAGCAGACAAAATTTTATCTTGCATTTCTAGTATTTGTTTGTAGTTGCTTTCAATTTTTTCTATTGCTTTTTTAGAAAGAGGACCTGGGTCTAGATCTCCGTCTAAAGTTTTAGAAGTTCTAGATCTCCCAGCATTTTTCTTAGAGGATACTTTTTTTTCATCAATTTGTTTTCTAGACATATACATCCTCTCTTAGTTAGCTATTATAAATAATCTAAGATTATTAGATCTAGAATAATTCTTATCTTCTTTTTTATAAGAATAATATCTTAATTAAATATTCTTTAATAACAGTTTTAGAGGACAATTGAGCATGTTTAATGAAAGTATTTTTACAAAAAAATCAATGATTCCTGATAACGCTCAAGTGATCTTTGTTGCAGATCTTTTTGCTGAACACTATACTGGTGGCGCAGAACTAACGACAGAAGCTCTAATTGAAGAATGTCCTCTATCTTATGTAAAAATTCTATCAAGAGATTTAAACATTGATTTGCTGAAACAAGGAGCGAATAAGTTTTGGGTTTTTGGAAATTTTTCACAAATGAATCCTGAATTGATTCCAACAATCATTGGAAATCTGAAATATTCAATCCTAGAGTATGATTATAAGTATTGTCGTTACAGATCCCCAGAAAAACATGAATCTGCGACAGGAAAACCCTGTGATTGTCAAGATCAGATCAACGGTAAGCTAATTTCAGCATTTTATTACGGTTCTAGAGGTTTATGGTGGATGTCAGAAGCTCAAAAGCTTTGGTATCTAAACATGTTTCCATTTTTATCTGAAAAAGACAATGTTGTTTTATCAAGCGTTTTTTCAAAACATACTCTAGGGTCAATCAAGCTTCTTAGAAAACATGTTGAATCTTCTTCGTTAAAAAGAAAAGGATGGATTGTTTTAGGATCTGATTCATGGGTTAAAGGTGCAGATCTAGCAAAACAATGGTGCGAAGAAAACAACAAAGATCATGAAATAGTTTGGAATGTAAAGTATGAAGAGATGCTAGCAAAGCTTTCTCAATCAGAAGGATTCGTATACCTTCCTAAAGGAAAAGACACATGTCCAAGAATGGTAATAGAAGCAAAATTGTTGGGATGTAAACTTCATCTTAATGATAACGTCCAGCATAACAATGAAGAATGGTTTTCTACGGACAATGTTGAATCGATTCATGAATATCTTTTTACTGCTCCAATGATATTTTGGAATGGCATCAAAAAGATGATGGAATACAAACCAACGATAAGCGGGTATACGACAGTATTTAATTGCATTAAACAAGAATATCCTTTTGAGCAATCCATAGCATCAATGCTTCCATTTTGCGAAGAGGTTTGTGTTGTTGACGGTGGATCAACTGATGGAACTTGGGAAAAATTGACTGAGTGGGCGAAGAATGAATCAAAATTAAAAATTAAACAGATTATGCGTGACTGGACTCATCCAAGATTTGCAGTGTTTGACGGAATACAAAAGGCTGAATCAAGAGCAATGTGCAAATCAACGTTCTGTTGGCAAATGGATTCAGATGAAATAGTTCATGAAGACGACGTTCAAAAAATCTTTGATCTATGTGTTAAATTTCCTGTTGGTATTGATTTAATTTCACTTCCAGTCGTTGAATATTGGGGCGGCCCAGAAAAAGTTAGAGCAGATATCATGCCGTGGAAATGGAGATTAAGCAGAAATAAACCCAATATTACTCACGGAATTCCTATAGACCTTCGAAGATACGATGAAGAAAGAAATCTTTATGCAGCAGAAGGAACAGATGGATGTGACATGATCGATTCAAATTCTGGTGAAAGAATTAATCATATAAGCTTTTATTCTTCAGATGCAGATAATGCTAGAAGAAATGGATTGATAGGCAATAAAGAATCGTTACAAGACTATAATAAATGGTTTAATAATGTCATTGAAAACTTACCTGGGGTTTTTCATTACAGCTGGTATGATCTTGAGAGAAAAATGAAATTGTATCGTGATTATTGGACACGACATTGGGAATCATTATCAGGTAAGAAGTATGAAGACACTGCGCAAACAAATATGATGTTTGATGCTCCATGGTCAAAAGTCACAGATGAGATGATAAAGTTACGTGCCGATGAGTTGAAGACCAAGTTAGGCGGGTGGATTTGGCATCGAAAGTGGGATGGTACAA
>Ga0194131_10002627_pt1 | contig 29307 bp, 29 predicted proteins | sample TA2KigO120mmetaG_FD_148631 | JGI IMG/M metagenome (GOLD analysis project Ga0194131, IMG submission 148631) | Freshwater microbial communities from Lake Tanganyika, Tanzania - TA2015053 Kigoma Offshore 120m | ecosystem: Environmental > Aquatic > Freshwater > Lake | place: Tanzania: Lake...
CTTCCAGTCGCGGTTGGGAGCCGCGTTCACGAGTTTTCCGATTTCTTCCATGGTGAAAACTTCGCGTTGCGACGAAACCGATTTTGGCAATTTGACTGCCGGAACGGGATTTTTGTCGATCAAGCCGTATCTCTCGGCTCTTCGCAACGCGCTGCCGAGAGTCTTAATATCCACGATCGCGGTCTTGGGGGCCGCTCCATTGTCCAGCCGAGTGTTCAGAAAGAGTTCGACATGCCGGGGCGTAAGACCCGCGAGTGGTTGATCGGCGGCCTTGTCCAAGGCTTTCAGGAATTGTCGGACGGTCGATTCGTAACGCGCCTGAGTTCCCAAGGTCGTTTTCTTTCGAATCGAGACCAGCCAGTCGGCCAGGTATTCCCGAGTCGTTTGGGAAGACAGACCTTCGCCAATGGCTCGTTTGGAAATATCCAACACGACCTTCTGAAACTTGGTCACGGTGGCCCGCCCTTCCTTGGCGGCAAGCTCCAATTCTTCCCATTCAAGGGCCATGCGCATAGCGCTCGGTTTATCCGGCGCCTTGGTCGTGCGCCGGACCGTTTTGCCGTTCTGATCGGAGTAACAAGCGAACCAAAATGGAGAGCCGGGACGCTTAAAAACAGTGGCCATAAAATCGCGCTTTTTTTGTCCCTCCCAGTGTGCAGTAAAATGGGAAGACTTCCCACTAAACTTCCCACTAAATCTTACAAAACACCAACAAAATCGCTTGTAAAACGCTTGGAACGAGACGAGGGTTCGATTCCCTTCACCCGCTCCAACCCCAAAGTTTCCTCAGAAATCCGAATATTTTAGCTCGGTTCACCATTCCCACTCGGTAAAGTTAGAATAAAAGTGAGAATGAGCTCCCCGATATTCTCACTGACGCGTGCTTGAACAACGCAATCTGCAACGGGTTCTGAAGTGTCAACACGATGATGTGATTGAGTATATCATCGCGGCCGTTCGAAGGCCCGCTCTCAAGCGAAGTTGATATTGCCCCGCAATCCGTTCTCGCCGGCGCGCTCAATCAATCCAAGCAACGCGGCGCATTCGGCAACGCGAGAGCGGCGGCGAATCAAAACAATCAGGCCGGCATGAGGTTCGCTCTGACAGAGGCGGAGAAAATCGCGCCGATTGCACGTAATCACAACGGCACCGCGCTGGGCAGCGTGGCGAAGGGCTGAAAGATCATCAGTGTTGCCCGGCAGCACCTGTTCAAGGATTTCAACCGAGTAACCCTTGAGGCGCAGCACGCGCCCTATATCTGACGGAACGTCGTGGTCCAAAAATAAATTCACGCGTTCGGATCGGTCATTTGCTCGGCGACCAATAGGTTGATCTCGTCGCGATGGTCTTCGTAGTAGGCAAGGCACTCATAAACCTGTGCCTTGGTCAGGTTGGGAAAGCAGCTCACGATGATGCTGTCCACAGTCTCACCATTCTGCAGCAGCCCGATCACGTCATGCACGCCAATCCGCGTGCCTTCGATGACCGCTTCGCCGCTCCGAACCCCCGCTTGGCGGGCGATGTAACGATAACCAGTGTTGACCTCTGCCATTCCAAGGCTTGTAGCACAATGCGCTATTACCAGCAAACCAAGAGTGACACTTTAAGCACGCGCGTTAGCGTAATATCCCATCGTATGCGTGGCGTTCCCGTGATTTGGGTCCATTTGCGCCAAGACCTCACTTCTCGGGCGATTGCAATTGGAGCAATTGGGTCTCGAGCTCCCCGACCCTGCGAGTGAATGTCATCAGTCGCTCGACGTATTCCTTGCCCTCCGCCACGAACGACTCGCGGTCTGCCTTTAGCTGCTCGATGAAATGGTCTTTGGCGCGATTCGCGATTTTCAGGTCTATGATCTCCTTTTTTAGCTCGTCAACTTCAGGTGCATCATCGTTCCGGCTGTGCTGACGGTTTTCAGGAGAGTGTTCCTGTAGGTGCGGGTCCAGTGCGTCAGCGTGTGCTAGTGCCGCGGTGCGCATTGCCTTCGCCTTCTCTTCAGAGATCGCTAATTCGACGCTTTCCGGAGTGATGTAATACTTGCGTTCGTTCGGATCGAAGTAGCAATCGAGGCGGGCCACGCCGCTTTTGTTCGGCTGGCACCAGTTCGTGATGCTGCGCTCAGTTCGACCGACGCCAGCCGCTTCAAACATGCGCGACGCCTGCCGAACCGTCAGCGTGTGATTTTCCTTTCGTGCGGAAGCGTTCGGAACGCTTCGGAAATCTTCCGCATTATTCGGAATCGTTCCGAACGATTCCGCAGGGTTCGGAAGTGTGCGGAATGCTTCGGAAGTCTGTGGAGAATTGTCCGAGTGATTGTTCTCTTCCATGGTGAATTCGACTGGGCGATAGGGCATGGCCAGAGTCTCGGGAACAGGAAGGATGAAAACGACGCCCACGGTCGTGCCTTGATTACAGCATGACGCGAACTTGCTGAAGCCTTCCGAACCGAGCTCCTGTGGAAAGCTGGTTAGGAGCTTGTCTGGCTTCATGGTATGATCGAGAACATGGGACAAGGGGAGCGTGATTTCAAAGGCATCTGGATTCCGAAGGAGATTTGGCTTTCGCCAGAGCTGTCGCTTATGGAAAAGGTGCTGTTCGTCGAAATTCACTCACTCGATAATGAGCGCGGCTGTTTCGCGTCGAATCGCTACTTTGCAGATTTCTTCGGCGTGAGTCCGCGTCAGATCGCGACCTGCATTGCGTCGCTGAAAGAGAAAGGGTTCGTCACGGTTTCCATCCAAAACCAAAACGAGCGGACGATCCGTGCCGCTGGAAAATTCCGACGCGTGCCAAACGAAGAGCTACGTCGCCTTCGCCGCGATATGGACAGCCCCGCCAGCAAGTCTTCGTGGCGGCGGCAGGGGAGGCATGAAGAAAACCTCATAGGACCGCATTGCGGGACCCGCGGCGGCGCGATTTGATCCACACCCGATTCCTGGAATCCGAGCTTCCCGTCATCGATGTTGGCAATGCTCGCCGGGCAGCCATTGCCGGTAAGCCAACCTCCGATGCCAACCAGGAAGCGCGACGAATTAAGAATCTGATTCTGTGATCATCGAATCGATCGCGCTCGCTCACAGCAAATCGCATCGCATCGACTGCGGTCCGCATTTGTCAGCATGAATCGACTGCTCTTCCCTGCTCGCGGTAACACCACGAATAGGGCGCGTCGTCAAGACGCCCACTTTGTTGGTTTAACCAGTGTCAGGTCTTCAAACCTGAACCCCGCGTGCATTTGCATGTTGATTCGAGCGCAGTCGGCCGTTCGTTTGTGCCCACGTGCATCGAACCGAAAGCCTTCATCCGATCCCGGAGTCCGCAACCCGTGCCGTTGCCTCACTGGTAACCCCTACAAAAGCCCATACATACCTTTCGCCTCGTCAGCAGAATCTATGGGTTGATTCGGGCTCCGGGAGTCTTCCCAATGTGTGATAGAGGGCCTTTTCCATAGCATCGAAGGTCCGGAAGCCATACGAGCGTCTGGTCACCACTCGGATTTTGTTGTTCAGGCCCTCGACCGCCCCGGACGAGACCTCGCCTTTGGCCCGAAACCAATTGATCAATAACTCCTCATGCGCGCCACCTTCTTCATCGGCTCCATCCGGCTGCGCAACGCTCGCTCCGTCCACACCGACAGAAACGCCCGAGCCCAACTCAGCGAACGGAGAAACAGTCAAGATCACTTCATTACTTCGGTGCTTTCGTCCCCGAGGATTTTCGTGAACGGTAACGAGCGTGAGCTTGAAGCAATGGGCCGCTAATGGCTGGCTGAAGACACACCAGACGAGTCCGAAGGAAATTCGGGATTTGCTGGCGATTGTAAAGCGAGACCTGGCCGACGCTGAGGGCGACATATCGGCGGATTGGCGGTTTGGCATCGCCTACAACGCCGCACTGAAATTGTGTACGATTCTGATTTATGCCTCCGGATCGGCCGGAGAAAACGCTCCGGCATTACCGCACTTTGCAGGCGCTGCCGCTCATCCTCGGTTCTGAGAGGAAATCGGATGCCGAGTATCCCGACGCGTGTCCGGCCCCAGTTGGGACAAGCTGGCCGAGATATAAGAAAACGAAAGTCAATCAAGACTCGATCGCATCCCGGCAAAGAGGTCCTTGCCGGATTCGACTGACACTGGTTGTTTTCCTTTTTTATCAGCGGCCTCGATCAAGTCGCTGGGCAACTCTTGGAGAAAGCGAGAGGGGTGGCAGGGTTGGACTTCTCCGTACTTGCGCCGGCCGAGGCAATAGCTGAGCGTCAAGCTTTGCATCGCGCGCGTGATCGCAACATAAAACAGCCGCCGCTCTTCTTCCAAGGTGGCTCCGCTCACGGACCGCGTATGCGGCAGCAAACCATCTTCCAACCCGACCACGTACACGTGCGGAAACTCCAATCCCTTGCAACTGTGCATGGTAATCAAGGTGACGGCTTGACCCTCGATTTCGTCTTCTTCATGTTCCCGATCGAGCGTCAGATCTTCCAGAAACGATTGCAACTGTTCAAATCTCTGCGGTCCCGAGGCCGGGGCGTCCTCCAGCGTCCCAAGCAAATCCTGCAAATTGCGAATGCGATTTTCGGCGGACTCAGGGTCCTTTTCGGAGCGGCGTAATTCCTGGGTGTACTCTATTTCAGCAATGAAACGTTCGGCCCAGGCGCGAAGGGAACCGCCAGCCTCGGAGCGAAGGCGCGATTGCGTGGCTTCGATCCAACGCGCGAAACTTGCAGCGCTTTCGCGTGCTTTGGACGTTAGAGGCAAAAGCGCATCGCCCGCTTTCATTGCCGAATACACCGAACCTTTGTTCTCGATGCTGGAGGCCAGAAAGCGTTGCATCGTCGCATCGCTGAGGCCGCGCGGCGGGACGTTGGCAATTCGCAACAGATTGACATCGTCGTGCGGGTTAATGAACACCTTGAGATAAGCGAGAAAGTCTTTCACCTCGCGGCGATCGAAAAAACTCTGGCCGCCAATGAGGTGATAGCGGACTCCGGCTTGGCGCAAGGCGGTCTCGATCGGACGCGATTGCAGGTTGGTCCGAAACAAGATCGCTTGATCGGGCCAGGGGATGCGTTTGATCTTCCGAGCGTACTCAATCTCTTCAACAATCGTGCGGGCTTCAGCTTCGTCGTTGGCAAACGTGTGCAGGATGATGTTCGAGCCACGGCCCTTTTGGGACCATAGATTTTTGCCGCGACGCCGGCTGTTGTGCTTAATCAGAGCATTAGCGGCTGCGAGAATAACATTAGTCGAACGATAGTTTTGTTCGAGTTTGATCACTTTGACTTCGGGAAAGTATTTCTCCAAATTCAGCAGGTTGGCGATTTCGGCGCCGCGAAACCCATAGATGCTCTGGTCGTCATCTCCGACTACACAAAAGTTGCGATGCTCTTGAGTCAGGAATTGGACCAGCTGGAATTGGGCGGCGTTTGTATCCTGGTACTCGTCGACCATAACATAACGGTAGCGAGCGCGCGAAACCTTCAGAGTTTCGGGATGTTCTCGGAAAAGGCGCAGCGTCAGCAGAATCAAGTCATCGAAATCAACGGCATTGCAGGCGCGGAGCGTGGAGTCGTACTGTGGAAGAACATGAACCGCCATCGCCAGCGTGCTCTCATCGGTAGACGAGTCGGTCATCGCGATGCCGCTTTTGGACCGGCTTAGTTGTGCCAGGATCAATTTCGGGTCTGTTTTCTCTCCGCGCGCCGAAATCCGGCTGAGGATTTTCTTCACTGCGGCCAGCTGCTCGTGCTCGTCGTAAATGACGAAGTTCTTTTTGTAGCCCAAGCGCTCGATATGCTCGCGCAAAATGCGGACACAAAGCGAATGAAACGTGCAAACGGTGGGGCGATTGATGCGTCCATCTTTCGTTTGATCGTTGGCGCGTGGGGTCAACTGCCGGACGCGCTCCTGCATTTCGCGAGCGGCCTTATTGGTGAATGTGACACCGAGAATCTGACGGGGCGGGATTCCCTTCTCCATCATGTGCGCGATGCGATGCGTAATGACCCGCGTTTTGCCCGTGCCCGCGCCGGCGAGGATTAGCACAGGCCCTTCGATTGTCTCTACGGCGAGGCGTTGTGGGGGGTTGAGGGCGGTCAGGTTCAGCATGCGGGGGCGGAGTGTAAGCACCCGCGAGTGCAAAACAAGGAAGTTCGTCAGGACTTAAGTTTCTTCAGATCCTCGGCCAAAAACTGGGTGACTTCTTTGAATTTGGGAATGTTATCCGGGTTGACGGCCATCAACACTTGGTGCGCCTCGAGGCAGGTTTGAGATGCCTCTGCGCGAGAGGGATTGGGGCCGTCATCGGCTGCATGGTATGCTTGATCGGGAACGGCACATCCCTGGCGGATCTCAAACAGATGCGACACGCCGAGGTTGTCGAGCAATTCCACAACACGCTGGTTGGGGTTTTTCAGTTCCAGCGTGATCCGGTCAGTGTTCTGACGGTCGTTATGGAGTTGCAGCACTAAGCCCGCAAGAACACCGAGAAACGTGCTGTCCATCGTCATGCATTCGCCGACTTCCAAAACAAAATGATTGAAGCCGCGTTCCTTCAGTTCATTGACCAGCATTTTGAACTGGACGCCGGAAGCGAAATTCGCCCGACCCGTTACTTTGATATGAGCCACGTCATCGACGATGCAAACATGTAAATTCGATGGTGTCTTGCTCATGACTCACCTTAACAGCGCCTCAGAAATCTATGAGCCAAATAGAAGCTTGAACGCGCTTCCAGAAGAAGATCGGAACCGCTTGGGAGTGAGGACAGCCCGACGCTTCGCAGGCGGCAGGTTTCCCCCATCTCAACATGCGTGTTGCGGCAACTCATTGAATTAAGGTAGTCGGTCTGCCTCCGTTCGGCTAACAATTTTTATGAGGGCCTGCTGCAGGACAAGCGCCTCGTCGAGGTTGCTGAAGATCAACTGCCGATTACACTCGAGAAGGATTTCCATGGCCTCGATCAATTCGCCCAAGCTGTATTGCCGCGCATGCCCCAACGTTTTGAAGAGCACATACGGATTCATGCTGAGCGGACTAAAACGGCGGTCTTGCGGCAGCGCGTCGACCGGGACTCTCTCCAGTTGAGCTTTGAATCGGTTGTAGTCCGTTTCGCCCTTGATCCAGCCTTCCCGCTGCATTTCCTTCAGGAAGATCATCACACGCACTTTGGAAATCAACCCGTACAGAAGTCCAATCTCGGACTTCCGGCTATCCGTCTTCACACCCCATAACTCTTCGTCCAAAGTTCGCAACAACTTCGGCAGGTCGCGCGCTCCGAAAGCGTCTCCAAGCGCAAAGGCCCGGCTTTGCTTGTTCCGCGTCACGACGGCGTTTACGTCCTCCAAGCCAATTTCATCACGATTGCCGGCGTATGAAATGAGCTTGTCGACTTCGCTGGCAAGTTGGCGCGCATTTGGCCCAACCCAGGCAACCAATTGTTCGACAGCGTCGCGCGAGATTTTCTTCTTGAAGGATTGGACTTGCCGCCGGGCGCAACTTTCAGCTTCCTCAGCCCAGTTGCGATCTTCCAATGACCAACCGGCAAAGGCCTCCACCGTTCCGATCTTCTCCAGCGTTTTGTAGAAGGTCCTTCGTTTGTCGACACCGCCGGACGTGATCAACAGGCGAACGTTTTCGGAAGGAAACTTTTTGAGCTCTTGCGCCAATTCCGACAAAGCCTCCGCCACAGCCTGGGCGCTGGCCGTCCGCTCGTCTCCGAGGAAATTGCAATTCCGAAACCAAATCACCTTGCCACTGCCGAAGAATGGCAGCGTCTGGACTGCCTCGCGCAGCCGTCGCAACGCAGCGAGAGCTTCTCCGCTGTGCGCCGCAGAAGCGTCAATGATTTCGTGGTCGAGACCGCCCCACTGGGCGCACCACTCTTGGTAAATCTGGCGGGCACGCTGTTTGACCGCGAAGTCGTCATCCCCCCAAATCAAAGCGATCGGTCGCAGCGCTGTCGAAACGGCAGAAGCCATCTCACTCCGTTTCGCCGCCGTTCTCGTTGATGCGATTGAGAATTTCCGACATGTCCTCCACTTGCTCGAAAAGGGGTGCTGAAACGTAGATCGGCCGCTTTTGCGCCGAGGCAATCGCGAGGCAATCGCTGGGGCGAGCATCAATCTCCACGATCTTGCGTCCAAGCTCATTCTGTTGCTGCAAGATGAGACGGGCGAAATAGGTCGAGTTCTTCAACTCGGTGATGACAACTCGCTCGACGGTGACGTTGAAGCCTTTCAGAATATTCGCGATTAGGTCGTGCGTGAGGGGGCGTTCCTTAGGTGTTTCGCGCAGAAACATTCCAATGATTGCCCCCATGTTGTGCTCCACTTGAATGACAAAAACCTTTTCGTCATTGCCCACAAAAATAGCGCAACCGCTATTCGCCGGAAGAATTCCTCGAATCGCAATGTGCACAACGTCTCTGTTCATAGCGCTATTTTAAGCGGCACAGGCGAAAAAACAAGCCCCGCCTGCTGTGGCAATTAGCGCAGCGATCTAATCGGGTAAAGCACCGCAACCAAAGGCCTTTCTGATTGTCGCACTTGGCGTCTCCTGCTATCCAAGCTCGCGAAAGGAACCCAATTATGACGTTGTCTATTTCGAAGGCCTGGCTGATTTCGATCCAATGTTGCGCTACCGTCTCAATGCTTGGCGCCGACTGGACCAGTCCGAAGCACTTCCGTTCCGACGCCGGTATTAGCCAAACGGTTACCGGTCCTTTGCCGCAGAAATTCGATTCAGAGGAAGCGCTTTGCTGGCGGAAGCCAATCGATCCCGGACATTCCACGCCAATTTTGCACAGGGGCATCATGTATTTGACCACTTATCGCGAAGCGGAACGAGAATTGGCAACTCTCGCGCTAGACCAAAACACGGGTGAAGTGCGCTGGAAACAGGTTGCCCCGACGACACGTATCGAACCCTATCATCAGGTTGGCAGTCCGGCGGCCCCGACGCCCGCTTGCGATGGCGAGCGATTATATGTTTTTTTCGGCAGTTGCGGCCTGATCTGTTATGACCTCGAAGGGAAGAAGCTTTGGGACCACCGAATGGAACCGTTCCAAGACGAGTTTGGCGCGGGCAGCTCACCCATTTTGGCGGACGGCAAAATCATCATCAGCCAAGACCACGACATTGATAGCTTCGTCATGGCCATTGACCGATCGACGGGCAAAACGATTTGGCAAACGTCGCGTCCGGCTGCGGTGCGCAGCTATTCGACACCAACCGTATGGCCGCACAATGGACGCAAACAAATCCTCGTCGCAGGAGCGCTTGAATTGGCGAGCTATGATCTCGAGACGGGAGAGAAACTGTGGTGGGTTAATGGCTTGGCCAGGATCGTGATTCCGATTCCGGTGGCTTCTGGCGACACGATATATATGGCGTCGTGGTCGCCAGGCGCCGATGCCGGAACGCGCATTGCCCTCGAATCGTGGGAACAGGCGCTTGCCAAGTGGGACAAGGACAAGGATGGCAAGCTGGCGAAGGCCGAAATAGATAATCGCGAAGTCTTAAGCCGTTACTACCGGATGGATCTGGACCAAAACGAGAAATTGGATCGCACCGAGTGGGACCGTCATTCAGAAATCTTCCGGCTGGCACAAAATGCGATCCTGGCCTTAAAACCAAACGGCCGCGGCGACCTCACCAGCAGTTCGCTGGTCTGGAAGTATCAGCGTGGCATCCCCTACGTTTCGACGCCGCTTCTCGACAAGGGAATTCTCTGGATGGTTAAGGACGGCGGCATCGTCACTAAACTCGAAGCTGCGTCCGGCCGCGTGCTGCAGGAAGAGCGAATTCCGGGCTTCGGCAGTTATTATGCATCGCCGGTGACCGGTGATGGCAAAGTCTATTTTGCGAGCGAACAAGGCGCCGTCACTGTCGTGGCCAATCAACAAGAATGGAACGTCCTTTCATCGCGCGAATTCAAGGAGAAGATTTACGCGACGCCGGTGATTGACCGAGACCGAATTTATATCCGCACGGAAAAGGCTCTTTACTGTTTCAAAGGAGGAGCAGCTAACAAGTAAATTGCGGACTTCCGGGAATTGACGCGGCAAGGCTTCATCAAACGTGGCAAGCATTAACCCGTTTTTTTGCGCCAAGCCCAGCCGTCGCAACGCCTCGGCCGGCGTGCGCAATGGAGGTAGCATCTGCCCGCTTACACGAGGTGGCCGGGTGAGAATTTGCAACAGGGCAAGTTGCGTTAAAGGTGTGACCGCAAAAGGGCGGCGGTTGAAAAACCGATGCGCTCGCTCGTGATGTTCGTGCTGCGGAATGACAAGCGCTGCCAAACCATTGGCGTCGAGCAAATAGGTCATCCGTCACAGAGCATAGCGGCCACTTCTTCCGCCGTCATGCGAGTGCCATCGTTCCGAGCCAGCGGGATGCCTCGGCGAATCTTGATGCCTTTTTTGGCTTCCGCTTTTACCAATAACAAGACACCGTCTGGCCTATCCACGAATTCCACTCTGCAGCGCGGTAGTAAACCGTGCCGCTTGCGCAATTCCAGCGGAATGGTGACTTGGCCCTTTCCAGTAATTGTCATGCCGCAAACTTTAGGCGCCAGGGAGTGAAACTTCAAGGCGGATGGGAATGGATTCGACGATAAAAACAAGTCAGATTGGGACAGCCTCCGGCGCAGTAATCGGAGCGCGGATGCCCACATCCGCGCAGTTTAGTTGCGACCAGTCACGTCGCGGATGCGGGCATCCGCGCTCCTGCAGCAATGTCCCAATGTTGTCTGTTTCGATTTAGGCCATCCCGGGCCTCGGCCGTCGGCGGCGCGAGGAAGCATTGTTTCGCGAACGCAGCCAGCCGAGTTTTCTCCAGGGAACGACTACAGCGAGAAAGGCGGCGAAGGCGAGTGTCACGGCAATGGCGAGCAAGCGCAGGAGATATTGCAGGAACGACAGCACAGTAATCTCAAATGAAACCGGTATTTTGGCCCGGTTCCCTTCAATTGGGTCTGTAACCAGATAGACCTGATACTTGTATTGGCCGGGTCGAGTCTCGCGCGTGAGCTCGACAGACAATTCGACAGCATTGTCTCCGCGTTCTAATAATTTATTGGCAGGCTGATTCGAGAGGAACGTTGGCAACCCATGTTTCGCGGTGGCTGTCTCTTCCTGAATGGCGATTCGCCCGTTGAAATCCGAGGTGATCGTCGGTTTGAAGCGAATCAGTTCGTTCTCTTTCCGCCGCGCGGTCATTCCTGTGAATGCGCTCGATGGACTCTTGAAGTAGATCGGCGCTGACAGCGATGCACTCTGGACGACATTGTTCGTTCCCTTCCCATTGACCGTAATTTGGTACCTGCCTAAGGCCCCGTTCTCCTTAAAGACACCCGCATAGAGGCCGTCATCCGGTTTGCTATCGCCATCGTCGGCCGAACCGTTGTCCACCAAAGTGATCGTCGAGCTTTTTCCCAAACCGGGCGGGTGAATGATCGCGTTCATAGAACCTTTCTCACTCGAATCGAATCGTGCGTGGATGACCAACGGCTGTCCAGCCACCATTGGATTCTCCAGATGGGCAACGATCTTGGACGGTTCCAAAACGCGGCCTTTGATTAACACCGTGGAAGGCGAAACCTTAAATGTTTCATTGCTTGGAATGAGCGCTATCGTCCCGCCGAAATTTCCGGGGGCGCGTCCTTCCAGCCCGCCGAATTCAAGTTCGACCGAGTCGAAATCCGGTTTGAGAGCAATCTCGCTCGGCAAGATCGTGAGGCCTTCCAGACCTGTTCCTTGTTTTAGCAAACGAATTCGTTTTCCCTCCGACTGCCCTTTAACGCGAATGTTCAGGATGCGCTTCAGGTTCCTAGTTCCCGGACTAATTTCTCCGAGGATCACTTCACTTGTTTCAACCTGCACTTCCGTAGGCGAACTGAAGCGAAATGGAATTGTGATCGAATTGGTTCCGGCATGGCTCACATTCTGACCTGGTTCGGGATCGACGCGGAGTGTTGCGGTAAGCTCCTTCCCCGTCACGTCGCTCGAGGCGCGGCGTATCTGCAATCCTAGAGCTCGTCCGAGATACGATAATTTCGCTGCTCCGCCGAAGCCAACGACTGATCCCGGTTCTTTGCTTGACCGCATCCGAATCTCGATGCCAGGCGGCAACTCCGCTTCGAACCGCACGAGCGTCTGATTGAGGGCTTCGGGATAGAATAAAGAGAGTCCCACGTTCGGCGCGTTGTGCCATTGATCGTCGGCGGGAAGTTCGATCAGTGAAGGTTTTTCGGGAAAAAACTGCAGGCCGATCTGGCCGGGTTTAGCCGAAAGAATCTCGATTTCGACTGGAATTTCTGAAGGCTGAATATCAACGGACGCGAAGAGTTTCAAGCCCGCTGTGTAACGGCCGGGCGCAGCGTTCCGAATCATAAAGACGACCGATTGCCTTCCCTCAGCCGCTAGAAGGTCTGCGATTGTCGTCATGACCATTCCTTGAGGCAGAGCGTTCGTGTTCAAACCCAATTTAACCAACAGACCGGACCGCGCTGGGCTCACGGCGAACTCGATGGGAATCGCTTGCACAATTTCCGGAGCAACGCCCGCCGACAATCGAATGCTTTTTGGTTCGACGGAGATGATGGTGGGGCTGGTTTGCGGCGGGACTGGTTCAGGGACTGGCGCTGAACGGGAAGCAACATCTGGCGTAATCCCCGCGGCGACCGTCTTGGCTTCGATGTCGGCCAGGAGCGTCTGCGTCGCTTTCGGCAGCTCTGAAGCCCCGAAATGAATCACGAAAAAATTCGTCAGCCGCTTGCTCGGTTTGAACTGATGATTGTAGAGACGACGAACCTTTTCTGCCTCCGCCAGCGAAATACTGTCCCGTCCATCCGTATAGAGGAACACTGAAAGGTCTCCTGTGTCCGCGGCGCCGAATTCCTCGAAGGCTTTGATTAAGGGTTTGGCGATGCTCGTGTTGGTTGGCCCCCGCATCTTAAGCCGTTTCAGCTCTGATTCGAGTTCTGCGCGAAGTTTCGTTTCCGCGCCGAGCTTGTACTTCGTTCGCAACAAGACCGAAACTTCGAGGTTGAAGGTCCAAACTTCGATACGATCGCCCTCCGCATAAGAGCGATTATCGAAGGCACGTTTCACATCCTGCAGAACGGTCTCTGAGAGTGCAGCTCGAATCCGGTTGGACCTCATCGATCCGGAAGTGTCGATCAAATAAAGAAAATTGGACGCGACGGCGCTTAACGGTGCGCCCGCTAAAACCAAGAGGAACAACGTCCGGCAAAAAAACTTTGACATCATGATGACAATGACAATCGGATCTGAGGCAAACGCGTCAAGCAGCGGCCAACAACTTCAAAACGAGCGTAGTATGGAAGCTGCAACCGTGAGTGACAAGGTCAAACGCCGGGCGTTTGGGGCGCTTTCGAGAACAGCCAGGATTTGATGATTTTGTCCGAACCAGTTGGACAGACAAAATCATGAAGGACAAAATCATCCAATCCGCTTGCTGGCTTCGGGAAATCCGTCAACGACAGAGTGATCACCGGCGCCTGGATAGAATGATAGATGCTATACGCTCGGCGCTTATCGGCGAGTTGCAGGCGCGAAGTCGGGATGTGCGTTTTCATGCTCGGTGCGGCAAAGCCCAACATTTGCGAGCAACTCCAGAAAACGCGCGTCAGACCGAAGTCCGTCTAACCTCGGTTCTACATTGAGATAGATTAACCGCAGCGATCTTTCGGCGACAGCTTGCGAGAGCCATTGCATCGCTGCTTCGGTCTCACCCAATCCCAGCTTCAGCACGGCAATTTCGCTGGCCGCCACGTATCGTTCTTGTCTGAGCGCGATTAGTTTGTCGGCCGCTTGCGCGGCCGCCTGGCGATTGCCGGCGAGCGCATGCACGTGTCCCAGGGCAGCGAGAGCCACAGGATCATTATGGCCGAGTTGAAGCGCTCGTTCGCACGCGGCAATTGCTTCCGGGAAGAGCGAACGTTGCGCACAGGCCCAGCCGAGGAACAGGTTCGCGACCCAGAACCTTTCCTCCATCTCGAGAGTCAACCGGCATTGGTGAATCGCTTGATCGAATTGACGGGCGTAATAAAAGGTGAGCGCGAGGCTGGCTTGAACTCCCAACGAAAGCGGGTCTACCGCCTGCGCTTTTCGCAATTCCGCAATGGCTTCTTCGTGGCGGCCCAGGGGTGTGAGGCAATGAATGGCGTACCATTGATGGGCTGTGGCGTGACTCGGATTGAGTTGAACCGCTCGCTTGAACTCAGCTTCCGCGCGCGCCCAATCCCAATCATAAATTGAGAACACACAACCGAGCGATGCGTGAGCGGGCGCAAGCCGATCATCAATATCGAGCGCCTTTAACGCGGCAGTCTTCGCTTTCGGATAGACCTCGTCCGGGGCCGAATACTGGTAGGTCCCCAGAAGATTGTAGGCATCCGCTAACCCCGCGTAGGCCAAAGCAAAATGCGCATCTTTTTGAATCGCCTCTTCAAACAGGGCGATGCTCCGGCGCACCGAATCTTCCTGGCGCCTGTTCCAACAATGGCGTCCCTTCAAATAGAGATTGTAGGCTTCGGGATTGCCGGTGGCCGGTTTGGAAGCCGAAAGCTCCGCGTGGCTTCTCAAGCCAAACTTCAAGCGCGAGACGATGGCCGCCGTAATTTCATCCTGAATCTCGAAGATATCCTTGGCACGGTAGGTGAAGTTCTCGGCCCACAAACGATAGCCATCTCTCGCGCTGACCAGCTCGACCGCGATGCGAACACGATCTCCAACGCGGCGGACGGCGCCTTCGAGAACCACTTCGACATTCAACCGCGCAGCCAGTTCGGAAATGTTCTGCCGCTGGCCTTTGAACTGAAAAGCTGAGCTTCGCGAAGCCACGGTAAGTCCGTGGACCTGACCGAGCGTGTTGATCAATTCTTCGGTTAAGCCATCGGTCCAGTACTCGTGCAGTGGGTCGGTCCCTTCATCGGTAAATGGCAGAATTGCAATGGCCGTGGGAGCTGATTGATGAATGACCGGCACGTTGGCCATCACCCAGTCATGATCGAAAACGCGTTCGTAAATGCGGTTGCGGACTCGCAGGAACTTTTTCTCAAGCCGCGTGATTCCAGAAAGACGCAAGACATCGATCAGCGGATTTGCTTCGTCATCGCTGACATCCTCAAAATTCCGGATGCGATCGTAGAGTTGCAGCAAGTCGCCCAAGTCCACGTTGCTGCGCGTTAACCTTTCCCGAACGAAGAGGAGGTTATCGTCTCGTTCGCGCGCCCGATTCGAGAGAAAAAGATCCTCGCACACGCGATCGATAGACCGCCGATTTCGAATGCGAAACTTAGGATTCGCATCTCCTGAATTCGCCTCGGCGATGGCACGGCACAGGCGTTGGGTCAAGTAAGGATGGCCATTCGTCCAATCGAGAATGCGGTCCAGCCAATCGGCGGCACGCTCACTGTCGGGCGAGAAGCCCTGAGCTAAAGGGGCTGCTTCTGCGGGGGCAAAGTCGTTGAGTTCGATTCTTCGGCCAATATTAAAGGGAGTCGTGCGCGAGTCTCGGATCAGTTCTGAGGGACTGGCGACGCCGAGCAGGCAGAACGTGAGCCGGCGAAGTTGCGCGTCCTCCGTCCGTCGATTGAACGCTTCGCGAATGGCGGCAAAGAATTCATCCGTCGTGAACGGAAGACTGCGCACCACATCGATCTCATCGACAAAAACCGTGATTGGGCCCGGATGTCCCTTCATGACGACTTCCCGGAGCGCGTTGAAGAATCGCTGGACGGGGCTGAGCCGATGCGCGGAGAGCCAATAAGCATCCAACGCGTCTTCCAGCTTCAATTGCCGTCCGAGGTGCGCCGTCAACCCATCGTACCATTGTTCGATGGTGAGGTTTTGGCCGAAAGCGGTGAGATCGAGGATGGCCACGCTGATTTTTTGCTCCCGCAGTTTTCGAGCGCAGCGGGCCATCAGCGATGATTTGCCCATTTGCCGAGAGGTGAGGACGTAACAGAATTCGCCTTGGAGCAAACCGTCCAACAAATCCTTGTCGGCCTGTCGCTCGACGTAACAAGGCGCATCGTGGCGCAATGTTCCGCCGGTGACATAAAATGTGTTCTCGACCGCGCTCATAATTCAAACCGCGATTGTCAATTTCAATGTTCCATCAGGAATAACTTGCGCCGAATTATCAGGCTTTATTCGCTGAAAGCACTCCCAAAATCAGCAGGTCCTGCGTGCAGGGCGCATCTCGGCACTGCCCGCGATGGCAGGGATGGCGCGCTGCGCCGTCCGCCGCCCGCGTTGCAAGCGGGCGGAGCAATGGCATGCACCAAGCCCGCTGAATACGCAGTTGCGTGCCTGTGCCACGCTCGAACCAGCTCCCACGGTGGACGGCGCAGCGCGCCATCCCTGCCACAAAACCGGAGCATTACGCTTTTATGTAGGGAGATGTAGGGAGAATATCCCGTTGACGCTTGCCTTGGGTTGTCCGCAATATCGCCGCTTCGCGGCTCGGCCTCGCTGGCCTTGAGTTAGCGAGTCCCTATAAGAAACATACGGGGACGGATGATTTCATTATGAATTTGGATGCACTTTATTCTGATTTGACATTGGAACCGAAAGCGAAGCTCGCCTTGGTTGTCCTCGACGGCCTTGGGGATTTGGCGACCCGCGAAAGCGGCTGCGTCACTCCACTCGAAGCAGCCTCAACTCCAAACCTTGACGCGCTCACTAAGGATGCGGCGCAAGGGCGCATGATTCCCGTTGCGCCCGGCATTACCCCTGGGAGCGGGCCGGGGCATCTTGGCCTTTTCGGATATGATCCGTTGGAATTCCAGGTCGGCCGAGGCGTGATCGAAGCGCTTGGTCTTGGGTTGGAGTTGAAAGCGGGAGATGTCGCGGCACGAGCAAATTTCTGCACGCTGGACGCAAAGGGGATTGTCACCGACCGGCGGGCCGGCCGCATCGAAACAGAAGTTTGCGAAGAGCTCTGCGCTCTTCTCTCAAAAAAAATCAAGAAAGTGGGTGACGCGGACGTCTTGATCAAAGCGGGCAAAGGCCATCGCTTCGTTGTCATTTTCCGTGGCAAGGGATTGGAAGGGCCCCTGACGGACGCCGATCCGCATCGGGAAGGCGCCGCTATTCCGCCAACCGAACCGGTCGACACAAAATCGGCGAAAGCCAAAAAGGCTGCCAAGCTCGTGGCGGAGTTTTACAAGGCGGCGTTGCCATTGCTGGCGAAAAGGAAACCGGCCAATGGCTTTCTCATGCGAGGTATTGCGCATCAACCTGCCATTCCGTCATTTCAGGAGCGCTATCGCCTGAAAGCCGCCTGCCTGGCCGTTTATCCGATGTACAAAGGCTTGGCGCAATTGGTCGGCATGACGAAATTGGAGGGGCCGCAAACGATTGCCGGCCAATTTCGCCGGTATCTGGCTGAATACGACAACTACGATTACTTTTTCGTCCATTACAAGTACACCGACATGCATGGCGAGGACGGGAATTTTGAGGCTAAAAAAACTGCCATCGAGGAATTCGACGCGGCCCTTCCTATTCTCCTCGAAAAGCGGCCGGATGTGCTCGCCATTACCGGGGATCATTCGACGCCTTGCGCGGTGAAAGGACACTCGTGGCATCCGCAACCGGTTTTGTTGACTTCGAAATTCTCCGGCTCGGACAAACTGGAACGGTTCACTGAAACAGGCGCCAACCTTGGCTCGCTCGGAATATTCGAGGCAAAATATTTGATTCGGCTTATGCAGGCGAATGCTGGGATGTTCGATAAGTTTGGGGCGTGAAAAGTAACACGTAACACGTGATGCGTGATGCGTGATGCGTGATGCGTGAACAGCTGACACTTCACGCAATACATCGATGAAGGCTGTGATTTTAGCGGCAGGGAAGGGGACGCGGATGCGCGAACTGACCAGCGAACTGCCGAAACCGATGCTCAAGGTTCACGGGAAGCCGATCTTGGAACATATTCTGGAAGGGTTGATTGGCACGGGCATAGGCGAGGTTTGCATCATCACCGGATATCGGGCCGATGTTGTGGAGAATTATTTCCAAACCGGTGCTCGCTGGAACGCGGCCATCTCTTGCGTGCGTCAGGCCGTTCAAGATGGCACAGGCAAAGCCCCGGAGCTCGCCAAACAATTCGTCGGTTCGGACACATTCCTCCTGACGTACGGCGACATTTTGGTCAGACCGGAGACTTATCAGCAGATGGTAACGCGTTTCGGCGAAGGCCCATTCTCCGGATTGGTCACAGTGACCCCAGGCCAGGATGTCACCAAGGGCGGCATCAACTTCTTTGATGAGGAGTTCTGTTTGCGGCGCGTGGTGGAGAAGCCAACGCCGGCCCAAGTCGACGATTTTCGGAAAACAGGATGGCTCGGATCTGACAAACCTGTTTGGTACAACGCTGGAATTTACATATTTCGGCCGGCGCTCTTCGAATTCACCGCCAGGCTGCAGAAATCGCCGCGCGGCGAATACGAATTGCCGGATGCGATTAACGCAATGCTCTCGGCTGGGCATCGTATCGCTGGTTTGGAAATCAAGGGGCGCTGGGTCGATGTCCGCGATCCAGAAGTATTGGCGCAGTTGGAGAGTCGCGGGAGCTAAGCACGAAATTGGCGCGAACTGCGTGATCATCACGCTATCGCCCTTGAACGCCACGGCCACCACGATGGCCATCTCCACCGCTGCCAGGAGTCCGTCCGGAAAACAATTAGAGACCTTGAAGGGCCAGTGTAATCGAACTTAACGGAGTAGGTCCAACGCCCGCGTTCGTACCACCAACTTGTCACGTTCTCGCCACCAGCTCCGATGGCCTCGGTTTTTCCTTTCCATGACGGTTCTCCCAACGCCTTTCTGATATCCCTCTCGGTCATACCGGGCTTCAATGCCCGCCAACGAGCGTCAAAGTGTGAACGTTGGATTAAGTGAAACAACAGCGTGAAGACAACAAGGCCGATGCTACCGGCTGCCAATTGCTTTTTGAATCCGCCTCCGTCCATGTCACTCCGGGTCCTGCGGCCTGGGGAGGTAAAACCAATTTCGTTTTCCGTTCGCACCGGCCGACATCATCGTCCAAGTGGTGAACGAAACATGTCCGTCCACCCAGGCGTAGTTGCCGCCTTTGCCATGCCGGAGATATTTCATTGATGGCTGTGACAGCGCGATGGTTGGAGGATAGAGATAGCCCAGATGCCACCACATGAGATCGCGCTTGGGATCGAGGCCATCGCCGTTCATGCACGTTTCCACTGGCTTGGTCACAATCGAGATTTTCTTGCGATCATCCGGGGTGTATCCAAGATAAGCGTAATTGTGTCCGTAGCCGCCGTAGCCCTGCCAGCCAGGAACATTGGTTGGAATGGCTTTGGCGATCAAGGCTGATGGGCACGCGACGACTTTGTCTTTGGCCACCATTTGTCTGTAATTCGTCTCACTGCCAGTCGAGATATAAGGACTGATTTCCTGGAACCATCGGCTGGGCGCCACCCAACCCGCGCCTTGTGAAAGGTCGGGACTGCCCGCGACAGGCAAGTAATCCGACCGATCATCCGCGTAAAGCAAATAACCCAACACGATCTGCTTTTCGTTGCTCACACAGCGGATGTTTTTGGCCCGCTCTTTCGCTTTGGCCAAGGCAGGCAGCAACATCCCGGCTAAGATGGCGATGATCGCAATTACGACCAGTAACTCGATCAGCGTGAAGGCGTGCCGTGCGTTAACTCTTGGTGTTGTCATAGCTGGCGTCAGTTCTGGGCGTGGCGCTTATTCCGGTGACCCAGCCGGACGCGTGTCATGCGTTCGCGGAGGCCGCCGTTTTGCATGAAATCAATCTCCAATCGGCGGAGCTGTTGATCAATCAAATAGTTGGCTTGGTGAATGCCGACAACTGGGGAAGCCGCCTCTACTTCGGCATCACGAAGCGCGGTTGGCAGAGCTCATCTGCCAGTGCGATCGTTTCCTGCAGCAGTTGCATGACGTTCTCGACGGCGGCGTTAAGTTCCTCGGGGGTGTCGCCTGGGCGGGCGAGAATCTTCTGCACGCGCGGCCCGAACTCGCCCGGCGCGCGTTCGAACTCCGCAATTTCGGCTAGGGCCGTCTTGTCGTTGAGCGGATACGTTCGGTTCAAGGCGAACAAGACCAATATGAGTTGATTCAGCGAACGAGTCAGGCAAGCGCTCGTCCCGAATGCGTCTGCGCGAGCTGAGAACTTGCGAGCGAAAGCCGCGAGGCCAAACTCAGCGGCCCAAAGGTAATCCTGCACGACGGCGCGGCGCAAGGCCTCGGGATATTCCGCGACCCGTTGCTTGAGCACTTCGACCAGCTGCTCGGGATCGAACAGCGGCACACACACAGCGACCTCGCCCAGGTAGGTCGCACTGAAGAATCCGAACGGAGGTTGCTGAGCATAGTGAAGCTCGCACCGGCCGGCCTCTGCGTCTGCGATGACACGCTCGACGTGTTCGAGGCTGCGATAAATGAAATCGACACGCTGCCCGCTGATCGTCAGCCACGCTCCACCGCTAACCCACGGGCCCCAGCCGTAGAACTCTGTAACGACCGGGCTGACCCTGTCGTTGACCTTCCCGGCCAATGCGCGAACACTCTGGATCGAAAAGGGGGCTGCGTCCGAATAAAAAAGGCCAAGATCGATGTCAGACCCTGGCTGCGCGCGTCCACGGGCGTGCGATCCGCCGAGCACGACGGCCTTAACCCCGGGGATCGCACTGAGTTGCTGCGTCAGCGACGACACCAATTCACGTTGGACCGGGGAGAGTTGTTGTCTAATGACCACGCGATCAGGCGCTAGGTTAGTCGCGCTTTTTGCTTTGTCGAGAACGACCTGCACGGACTCGACGCGCACACTGGGTGAACGCGCCTGATTCCATTCAAAGGATACCACCCGCCAAATGCGACGACGTTTTCGCTTCCGTTCCCTCACGTGGAAACATAAATGAAAAAGTAAACGGGACGCTAGACTTGCAAGCAATGTTTTGTATAGTAAGCGAAAAGTGTTGGAGATTTTTATGCCCCCTAAAACTACTGATAAATCTACCGTCGATAAACCTGCCGCGGAAAAAGCAACGTCTGAAAAATCAGGCGCTGAACCGCGTGTTGTCGAGTTCCCTAAACCCTCTGCCTCGCGCCAGCGCGACTTGGAAGCAGCCATTTCCACCATCACGAAGACCTACGGCGATGGCAGCATCATGCGTCTGGGCGACGCGCACAAAGTTAAGATCGATGTTATCCCGACCGGCGCCCTCGCAGTGGACTTGGCACTGGGCGTGGGAGGTCTGCCGCGAGGCCGCGTGGTCGAGATTTTTGGTCCGGAATCGTCCGGGAAAACGACCTTGATGTTGCACGTGATCGCCAATGCGCAAAAGGCTGGCGGTCTGGCGGCCTTCATCGATGCCGAACATGCGCTCGACCCAGGTTATGCGCGCAAGTTGGGGGTTAATCTGGACGACTTATTGGTTTCGCAACCCGACAGCGGAGAAGAGGCTTTGACGATTTGCGAAACGTTAGCCCGTTCTAATGCACTTGATGTCATCGTGGTCGATTCCGTCGCTGCGTTGGTGCCGAAAGCGGAACTGGAAGGCGAAATGGGCATGGCGACAATGGGCATGCAAGCGCGCCTTATGAGCCAGGCTTTGCGCAAGCTGACCGGCATCTTGAACAAGGCAAAAACGACTTGCGTATTTACGAACCAAATGCGTGAAAAAGTCGGTGTGATGTTCGGCAATCCGGAAACCACACCCGGCGGCAAAGCGTTAAAGTTCTACGCGAGCGTGCGCATTGATATACGGCGCAAAGATACGATTAAGAATGCGGCCGGCAACGCGATTGGCAATCATGTCAAGGTGAAGATCGTGAAGAATAAAGTGGCTCCGCCATTCGCCGAAGCCGAGTTTGATATTTACTTCAACCAAGGCATCAACAAGGAAGGCAGCATCATTGACGTCGGTCTCGACAGCGGCGTGATTGATAAGCGCGGCGCATGGTTGCAATTCCAGGGCGAACTAATCGGCCAAGGCAAAGACGCCGCCCGCCAGGCGCTCATCGACAATCCCGATGTCGCCAAACGCATCGTCGATTCGATTGTCGAAAAACGGAACGGCGCGCCCGCAGAAGCCTGAGGAACCGGTTCGAAACGGCCGTTAGCGGTAAGACTTCTCCGAAACAAGATTTTGCGCATTGCGGCCGTGAACCACAGGGCGCGGCGTTTACGCCGCTTCGGTTCGCTAAGCCCCTTTCACGTCGGAAGTTGAAGCGGCGTAAACGCCGCGCTCCTGGGAGCCAGGTGCGGCGTAGTTCATGAAAGCATGAAACCTCGTGTTGCAGTCGTATTTACTGGCGGGACCATGTCGATGCGGTTCGATCCGGTTGCGGGCGGTCCCGTGCCGATGCTGTCCGGCAACGAGATCCTCGCGCAGGTTCCGGGTTTGGATCAAGTCGCACACGTGACCCCAATTGATTTCGCGCGGCTGCCCGGGCCGCATATGACGCCGCCACGGATGCTGGAACTGGCCCGATGCGTCGAGCAGCAACTGGCCGACGCGTCCATTAACGGTGTCGTTATCACCCATGGCACGGACACTTTGGAAGAGACAGCCTATTTGCTTGACCTCGTATTGACCTCGGAAAAGCCAGTCGTTCTCGTGGGCTCGATGCGGAATAGCTCCGAACTGGGATGGGATGGGCCCGCGAATCTACGGTCTGCGATACGAGTTGCGGCTGACTCCAGTGTTTGCGGTCTTGGAGTCCTTGTCGCCATGAACGATCAGTTGATTTCCGCCAAGGAAGCCACCAAGACGCACTCCGAATCGGTGGCCACCTTTCAAGGCCGCGATTCTGGTCCGCTCGGGATCGTGGACAAGGACAGAATTATTGTGCTGCATCGTCCGGCGAATCGCGAATCGATCGGCGCGACACGTTTGGAAGAACGAGTTCTGATAATCCAGCTTGCAGCCGGGGATAACGGTTCGCTCGTTCGTCTTGCACTTGAGAACGACGCGCGTGCTTTGGTTATCGAGGGACTCGGGCGAGGGAATGTTCCGATCACTGCGCTGACGGAAGTCGACCGTGCCATACGCAGCGGCATCCCGGTCGTGATCACCTCGCGATGTCCACGCGGCCGCATTCTGGACACTTATGCCTATCCCGGCGCAGGCAAGCCCTTGAAGCAGCTTGGGGCGATTCTGGGTGGTATGCTGCCAAGCCACAAGGCGCGGATCAAGTTGATGCTGCTCCTTGGGAACGGCGCTGCCATCGAGACGATTCGAAGCTCGTTCGAACGGCGATAACAGGAGGCAAAGCGTTGAGTCAGGCCAAAAACGATAAACTCTGAACAATTTTTGCGTAGTCCTGCTTCCTGCATTACAGTCACAATTTTTAGTCATGTTGAATCTGTTCGCTTACCGATTGTGTTCGCGCTTGGTGCGGATGACGGCAATGTGGGCCTGCCTCACCATTGTCTTCTTCGCGTACTCCGAGGATTTCCAGGGATCGACGCACAAAGTTCCCTACGAGGACGAAGTTATCGATTACGATCATCGCGTCTCGTCGGATCGGGTCGCGCAATTGCAGCGAAAGCTGGAGAACGGAGAAATCCGGCTGAGATTCGATCCGAAATCTGGCTATCTGAAGGCAATCCTGGAGGCTCTTGAGGTTCCAAAGTCATCTCAGATGCTGGTCTTCTCCAAGACGTCCTTGCAACGGCACTCAATCAGTCCGTCGAACCCCCGTGCCATCTTTTACAATGACGACGTCTATGTCGGGTTTATTCCAGGCGCTCCCTTAATGGAGATTAGCGCGGTCGATTCGAACCTCGGCGGCGTCTTTTACACGTTGGAACAAACGGAAAAGCAGCCGCCCAAGTTGCTGCGCAGCACAGAATGCCTGCAGTGTCACGGCGGCGCTAAAACACTCGGCGTGCCCGGTCACCTGGTGCGGTCTGTTGCCACGGATGAAACAGGGGAACTCGATTCACAGAATGAGGTCAGTGGGATCACTCATTGCACTCCGGTCGAGGATCGATGGGCGGGTTGGTATGTCACCGGCACGCACGGTCAGCAAACGCATCGCGGCAATCTGATCGGCAAGGCCGCGTTTCAAAAGCAGGCCGAGCAGCCGAACTATTTCGGCAACTTGGCCGACTTGAGCCGTTTCTTCGACGTGACGAAATATCCGGAAGCCGGAAGCGACATTGTGGCGTTGATGATTCTCGAACATCAAGCCCACATGCACAATTATGTCACCCGGCTTAACTTCGAAGCGCTCATCAAACTCAAGCAGTACGGTCACGTCCGTTATCTCAAGACCCAAATGAACGCGTTCCTTAGATATCTCCTGTTCGCCGAAGAAGCGCTGCTGACAAGCGAGTTGAGGGGGAATCCTGAATTCGTGAAGCGATTTACGGCGCGCGGGTTGAAGGATAAGCAAGGCCGGTCGTTGCGCGACCTCGATTTGCAAACGCGCCTTTTCAAATACCCGTGCAGCTTCCTAATCTATTCGCCAGCGTTTGATAACATGCCAACCGCCGTCCGGGATCAGCTTTTGGAACGGCTCTATGATATCCTGACTGGCAAAGATCAAAGTCCGGATTTTGCCAAGCTGCGAACGGAAGATCGGGAAAACATTTTGGAAATCTTACGCGATACCAAGGGCAATCTTCCGGATTATTGGCGGCGGCCCATCGACAAAGCCACCAACGAGTGATCTGAACCGAAAATGCGCGTCGGCCTGTCCCTCTGACTTCAGCCCTGCTTCCCCGATGGACCAAGTTACGCCATTCATTGAGTTTTTGAACCGTCAAATGCCGGTTGCGCTGGAAATGCCGCGCCAGATGGTGGGCATTAACAGTTTCACGGGAAACCGGAGCGGAGTGAATCAGTTGGGCCAGTTGACCGCGTCGTCCTTCCCTGAACTTGGGTTCTCGCCCGAATTCGTTCCTTCAACCAATCCCGCGTGGGGCGACCACTTGATATTGACGCGTCCTGGCCGGTCCAATCGTTCCATTGCGATGATTTCGCATCCCGACACGGTCTTCCCGCCTGAAAAGGAAATCCGAAACAAATTTCGCGCGTTCACGCCCGAGGCCTATGCGAAGGGAAAAAATCTTTGCTCGCACTGGCCGGGCCCGGCGAAGTTCGCAGTTTAACGGACGGTTATCCTTGCCAAGTGAACGTTGAGATTCTGAGCGAAAGCAGGCCTTGGCCATTTTGAAACTTTTTGCGGAAACGGGCGTCGCAGAGACGATTTCGTAAGGCAATCGCCATTCGCCAAGAAAGGGTTTGCTCTCGGTTTGGAAGTGCCCAATCTATTCAAGATGTCGAAACCAAAATCTTCAGTGGCTGAAATCCGCCAGCGCTTTGAGGGTGAAGTCGAACGCTTCTCGAACCTTGAAACCGGCCAATCCGCTGCGATCGACGCACCGCTTACCTTGGAACTCGTCGCACGCGCGGCGAGCGGAACCAATCCAACAGGACGCGACGTGCTGGATATCGGCTGCGGAGCGGGAAATTACACGCTCAAACTCCTGCAGCACCTCCCCAACTTCAATGTCACTCTCGTGGATCTGAGTGAAGCGATGCTCGAGCGCGCCAAGCAGCGTGTCAGTGCCGCTACATCAGGTCGCGTCTCAACGGCCCTGGGCGATATTCGCGAATTGACGCTGGGAAAGGAGCGGTTCGATGTCGTTCTCGCCGCCGCTGTGTTTCACCATCTCCGCGATGAGGCGGAGTGGCGCGCCGTCTTCACGAAGGTCTACGAAGCAATCAAGCCTGGCGGTTCATTATGGATTTGTGACTTGATCGAGCATTCAATTCCGGCGGTGCAAACGATAATGTGGCAACGATACGGCGAGTATCTCTCTCGATTCAAGAATGACGCGTATCGCGATGATGTGTTCGCCTACATCGAACGTGAAAATACACCGCGTTCGCTTGCCTTCCAAATCGATCTCCTGCGTGTCTGCGGCTTTCGAACAATCGAGGTGTTGCACAAGAATAAATGCTTTGCTGCGTTCGGCGCCGTGAAATGAAACGACGGAGTCTTGAAGATTCGCCCTTAAGCGTGCGCTGCATTAGTTTAAGCGAATTGTGAAGCTATGAATCGAGCTGGCGCCAGGCCGCGCATTTGCGTCTTGATCCCCGTGGGCAAAATGTTTGATGAAGTCTACGTTGCGGTCGAAGCTTCAACGCGGGAACTGGGAGCCGAATGCGAACGGGTCGCGGCAGAGTTTTCCGAACAAAGCGCGTTGACCCGCGCGCAGGCGCAAATTGCGGACACTTCTATCGTCATTGCGGATATCACCGCTCGGAACCCGAATGTTCTGTATCAGATCGGCTATGCTCACGCGCTTCGGAAACCTGTTCTTTTGCTCACGCAACACGGCGAGGATTTGCCATTCGACCGCGCCGAACATCGCATCGTTATCTATGCGGGAAGCATTGCTGCGCTTAAGGAGGAACTCCGAATCAATCTTAGGAACATGCTTGCGCCCGCTTCCGAATCGGGCAGGGCGAAACAGGGGACGCCAGAGGCCGCTGCCAACGGACAGATGGCCGCGCCGGTTCCCAGCACCGCTCGCGAAAGGTTTTTCTCGATCTTCGGAGACATCATGCAGGCGCACGGTCAGCAGCATTACGGAACTGTCCGTTTGGAGAACGAGAATACGTTCGTTGTCGGGAACCAAGACTTTTCTCTCGCTCTGGTCGAGGATTTGGTCCGCCGCGCACGCGGGTTGGGCATCCGGCTGAAGTTGCTGTAGCGGCGTCTCGGCGCCACTTCGCTGTCAAAATCAAAGGCGTTTGGACCAATTGCGCTACAGCCGCCCAACCAGCGCGCCTCCGTCACAGACGACCGTTTGTCCGGTGATCAGATGGGAGCCGGTGAGCAACCCGAGAATGGCTGCTGCGACGTCTTCCGGTTCGCAAACTTTGCCCAAGGCAGCGCGATTCTCAGCCGCTTGCTTGGCCATTTCGTAATTCGGCCCCAGACCTTCACGCAGCCAATCTCCGGCAATGAAACCGGGCGCCACGGCATTCACTCGAATCTTTGGCGCGAGGGCGCGCGCCAAAGAAATCGTCAAATTGATAACAGCCGCTTTTGACGCGCAATAAGGTATTGAACTTCCTGTTCCGGCAATCCCAGCCACACTCGCGACGTTAATGATCGCGCCGGCCCCGGAGTCTTCCAGGTGCTTGCGGGCTGCGCGGGCGCAGTGAAATGGGCCTCTCAAATTGACACTGAAAATGCGATCCCAATCCTGGTCGGTGACCGCTTCCAGATTGGCGTGGGGTATGAACCTGGTTGTGCCTGCGTTGTTAATCAGAATGTCCAAGCGCCCAAAGGTTCGGGCGGCCGCTGTCACCATAGCTCGGCAAGCTTCGTCATCGGATACGTCTCCGGGAACGCAGATCGCTATGACGCCGCAGGCTCGCGCATCCTCGGCAGTTTGCTCAGCCTCTTCGCGCGATCGATTATAATTGATTGCGACGGAACATCCGCCTTTTGCCAATGCCAGCGCTGTCGCGCGTCCGACGCCGCGGCTGGCGCCCGTGACAAGGGCAGCTTTTCCGGAGATATTCATAGCCTCTGAAACGGAACTTCGTAGTAATCCAACGCCCACTCCTGCATGTACCGCACACGGTTCGGTTCGATTCGGTAAACGATCAGGTCTGGATTGTCGAGTGATCCGAGATACTGGCGCAAGAGCGGGTTCGCGTTCCAAATCTCTTGGAGGACATTTCGGTCGGTCAACACCGTGGCGATCCCCGTAATGCGAACTTGGTTATGATGGTCATCGAGGTAACAAAGTTCGACTTTCGGATTGGCGGCGATCTCGACGGTCTTGTGATAACTGCGCAAGTTCGCGACGTAAATCGTGAAACCGTCCGTTCTGACGGGTGAAACTGGACGGAGACGCGGTTGATCGGCGTCGATGCTGGCAAGGCAGGGAAACGGATCGGCTTGAATTACTGCGGAGGCGAGTGCGGCCAGTTCGCTCGCTTGGATCGGCTTGGGTGTTGGCTTAGCCATGTCCGGAGAGAATGCCAGAAACATCGAGTGTTTCCTAGCGTCAAGTCGGCTCATAATTCCTTGTCAAAAATTGCTTGAAATCGCCAGCCGCGTTTTGTACGCATGCGGAAGGCTGAAGAGGCAATCGGGGAGGTATCAAATCAGTCTGTGCGCTCTAACCTTTCTGGGGCGGCAAATCGACAAACCTCCACAACTCTTAGCAGCAGATCCGGTATCATGAGTAGTCGGCTCGATGTCATCACGGATTGGGTAAACGAGGCGAAGCGGGCTCGTTACAATGTTAACGATCTTGAGGTGCTGTGTGATGTCTCGTCTAGTCAGTTAGGCCGGTACTTCGTCAAAAGTTTTGGGAAACCGCCGCAGCGCTGGCTTGATGAGTTGCGCGTTTGGCACGCGGCACAATTGCTTTCCACAGGCCTTCAAGTCAAGGAAGTGGCGGCCCGCCTCTGGTTTGCCGATCGCGAGCATCTCGATCACCACTTTCAACGTTATTTGCGGTGTGCCCCATTGACCTTTCATAAACTCGCCTTCGCCAGGATGAAAGGCAGCTCAGGGATCGCATCCAAAACTGTTTCGGCGACGCCTCATCTCGCGATCTGCCAATGCGCCCTGCTTGGGAGATTGCCGAAGCGACGCTTTGCCGAAGACTCGCGCCTGCTCAAACAGCAGAGCAGCGGAACGGAGGTAACGGAAACGCCGAGCGCCACTCTGCACGTTAGTGAAAGTGGTCTTGGTTGCCCCTCACACTGGGCGCCATTCCTGGAAGCCCAAAGCGAAAATGCGCGTATTAGACAGGCTTCGAAGGTTGCACCACCGGGGAGCCTCTCACTAAAAGTTGATTGGATTCAGCTTCACTCAAAACTTTATGCAAACCAAAAAACTCCTCTCGTTCAACGTGCTACTTTGCCTGCTCACGGGCTGCATGGCCGTCATCGCCATTGGCCAGAATTGCTACAACACTTCGGGTGTCCAGCAGTTCGGCGGTTACACCGCCACCGCCAACAAATTCGACGGTATTACGCAAGCCACCAGCCCATATTATGAATTTCGCTACTTCACACATTACGCGTGCTTCAAGCGATGGGACAATTCTTGGGATCATGATCATCAAGCTAGTGTAGTGTGTCACAAGTAACTAGACGTATCATTTGCGATCTTTTTCCCTTTCGGCTGGGTGCATCCCGGCTTGATCGCTTCCAGTTTGGCGCGTGCCCGCTCGATCTTTTTCATGATCTGTTCCACCGTCGCCGTCCACACCAACGGAT
>Ga0194131_10002631_pt1 | contig 29285 bp, 27 predicted proteins | sample TA2KigO120mmetaG_FD_148631 | JGI IMG/M metagenome (GOLD analysis project Ga0194131, IMG submission 148631) | Freshwater microbial communities from Lake Tanganyika, Tanzania - TA2015053 Kigoma Offshore 120m | ecosystem: Environmental > Aquatic > Freshwater > Lake | place: Tanzania: Lake...
TCCTATCGACCGCGGCGGCGGTTACTGCCAAGGCCTCGCCGCCATCGGCCGCGATCTCCCGTGCCAGCGCGTCGAGTTCGGCTCTCCGGCGCGCGACAAGGGCGACCCGCGCGCCGGCTTCGGCAAAGAGGTGGGCGGCGTGCCGCCCGAGACCCGATGACGCCCCCGTCACGAGGACGCAACGGCCGGTAAGGCGCATTTTTTCGCAAATCGCGCTCATCTCCGATTCTCAGTCTGCCGGTTTTGACACCCCAAGTCATGGGGAATAGACTTTTTTGCGACGACTTGGCCCGGCCTCGCGACGACTTGGCCCGGCCTTGCGAAGACTTGACCCGGCCTCGCGAAGACCTGACCTGGCAAGTCTCGCTCTCTTTGGGGGAAACACATGAAGAATCGAACGACCAAGTCTGCGTTGCTCGGTGCGGCCACACTATTGAGCGCGGCGGTGTTCGTGCCGGCGGCGGCGCAGGATGCAAAGGACACGCTCCGCGTCGCAATGTACCAGAACGCGACGACGCTCGGTGATGTCTACGGTTTCAACTATGTATGGCCGCACATGTACTGGTGGGAGGGTTCCTACGATTCGTTCGTGCGCATTGACGACAAGGGCCAGGTTCTGTCGTTTGCGGCGGAGAAGTGGGAGAATCTCAATCCGACCACGTGGCGGGTGACCTTCCGAAAAGACATCACGTTTTGGAGCGGCCGCAAGAACGATGCCGCCAACGTCGTCAAGGCATTTGACTATCTGACGTCCGAGGCCGGCAAGGCCGCGGGGATCATGCGCAGCATGAAGATCGCGAGCTACAAGGCGATCGATTCCCACACCGTCGAGTTCGTGACGCGCGACCCCGACCCGATGTTCCACTCCAAGTTGGCGGCGTTCTATGTGGTGGACATGACCGCGTTCACCGAACTGGGTGTGAAGAACTTCGCCGTCAAGCCGGTTGCTTCCGGTCCATTCAAGATCCTGAGCTGGACGGACCAGGAACAAGTTTCGACCGCCTTCGACCAGAGCTGGCGGCCGGCCAAAGTGAAGAACATGAGAATTCTCAATGTGCCGGAAGCGCCAACGCGATTGGCCGCGCTCGAATCCGGGCAGGTCGATCTCGTGTTTAATCTGGGGCCCGACGATGTTCCGCGAGTGCGTGCGGCCGGCCATGCGGCGGCCATCGAGGTATCGCCGTATTCCGATGCGATCCAAATGTTCACGATCGACTTCGCCAAGAAGTGGGGAGGTAAGCCGCCGTTCGCCGATCGGCGCGTTCGCCAGGCGGCAAACTATGCGGTCAACAAAGAGGCGATGACGAAACAGTTGCTTGGCGGGCTCGCCAAACCGGTTGGCCAACCCGCGTTTTCGACAATTTTTGGCTACAACCCGGACGTCAAGCCCTATCCATACGATCCGGTGAAGGCGAAGCAGCTGCTGGCGGAAGCCGGCTACCCCAATGGGTTCTCCACGCTCATGCAGACCAGGACGGTTACCGGCGCGGCGAGTAGTGTCCTTCAGGTCATTGCCGCCGACCTCGCCAAGGTGGGTATCAATGTCGAGGTCCAGGTGATGCCATATGCCGAGATTCAAAAAATGGTCATCGGCAGCAGTTGGAATGGAGACATGACCTCGCAGGGGTTTTTCTTCTCTCCGATGCAGGATGCGTCCATCAACTTCGACGTCTATGGTTGCGAAACGGTCCGTCCGACGACGGTCTGTATCCCCGAGCTCACGCAGTTGATTCGGGACCAAGCCAAGGAGATGGACGTCAAGAAACGGCAGGCTCTGCTGCAGGAGCTGATGAAGCGCTCACACGAAGAGGCGTTGGCGCTGTTCCTGTTCGAAGGATTTGACGTTACGGGTGTTGCGAAGCGCGTCAAGGGTTACAAGAACTGGAACAAGGTCATCCACTACGAGAACATGTCGGTGGACGGCTAGGAGTTGGTGGCGGGATCGCGGAGAGCCGATACCGAACCGGGGCGGGCCACGCCGGCACGCCGTTGTTCGCCCCTGATTGATATCGGCGACGCCGCTTTCCCGCGCAACACCACCTGTACGCTGCGGGCGCGTGTGGGGGTGAGCGTCGACACCAGGAATTTCGATTCCACCATTTCCTCGCGCATATCCATCCCCGGACTGCCGTAGCATCCCGCATTGTGTGGATGTCCATCCGGTCCTTCCCTCCTGGATCACTGGGGCTTCGACGCCTTCGGCTTGGAGCGAATGGACGGCGGTCACTCCGGTTTCTCGTATCGGCCGGTTCGACGTAGTATCTCCCCATGACCCCCAGACGCATTCCCAACCAGGCGGGTGAGGACCCCAAGGGCCCCGTCGAGGTCCTGGGGCCGGAGGACGCGACGCCGTTCGACCCGCCCGGGGCCGACCCCGCGGCGAAGCCCAAGAAAAAGACGGCCGAGCCGCTCGACGTCGGCCTCTTGGAGGCCGCGGTCGCCTTGTTCGGCGTCGGCGTGATCGCCGATCTGTTCGACGGCGAGGCGGGCGATGAGGCGGGTGGTGCCGAGAGCGGACTCGATCTCGGCGAGGGGTTCGATATCTGAGCGATCATGGCGATCAAGCTGAAGAAAGGGTTCAAACAGTTGCTCGATGAGGCCAACGCCGTCATCGAGACCATCCCGACCAAGGACGCGCTCGCGCTCGTCGACGATCCCGGCGTGACGTTGATCGATCTGCGTGACATTCGCGAGTTGTGGCGCGAGGGGAAGATCCCGGGCGCCGTCCACGCGCCGCGCGGCATGCTCGAGTTCTGGGTCGACCCCGAGAGCCCCTACCATCGCGACGTGTTCGCGAGCGGCAAGAAGTTCGTGCTCTATTGCCAGAGCGGCTGGCGCTCGGCGCTGGCGGCCAAGGAACTCCAGACCATGGGCTTCGGTCCCGTCGCCCACGTCGCCGGCGGCTATCACGCGTGGAAAGACGCGGGCGGTCCGACCGAGGCGGTCGAACAGAAGCCGCCCAAGTCCTAGGAGGCTGCGATGGTGGGGTACGTCGACGGATTCCTGATGCCGGTGCCCAAGCGCAAGGTGGCGGCCTATCGCCGCCTGGCGCGGCTCGCCGGCAAGGTGTGGAAGGACCACGGCGCGCTCGACTACGTCGAGTGCATCGCCGAAGACGTCAAGCTGGGAAAGTGGACCTCGTTCCCGCAGGCGGTCAAGCTCAAGTCCAGCGAGGTCGTGTGGTTCTCGTGGATCACCTACAAGTCGCGCGCGCACCGCGACCGCGTGCTCGCCAAGGTGATGAAGGACCCGCGGCTCGCCAAGACGATGAACGGCAAGGACGTGCCGTTCGACGCCCGGCGCATGATCTGGGGCGGCTTCAAGCCGGTGGTGCGCCTCTAGAAAGAAAAAACGCCCGCGTCGGGGACCGACGCGGGCGTGGAACGAACGACCGGTGACGGCTAACCGTCGAGGTCGATCTCGTCGTAGTTGATCTTCAGGTTGACGTTCTTGAAGTTCTTGACGCGCTTGCCCACACCCATCGTGTCCCGCGTCTCGATCAGCACCAGGATCGGCGAGTTGTCGTAGTGCATCTTCAAGAGGTCGGCGATCAGCGCCTTGCGCTTGGCCGGGTCGAACTCGACCTTCACGCGTTCCAGGAGTTTGTATTCCTCCTGATCGCAGTAGTAGATCGAGACCACCGGCTTCTTGTCGCAGGATGCGCCATTGAAGGCGGCCTGGGCGTCCATCTCGGGGGCGAGGAAGTAGCCGAACCCGAATCCGTCGCCGTCCCAGGTGCCCTGCTGGTAGTGCTGCAGCCACACCGCGAACGTGATCGGCACCAGCTCCGCCTTGATCGGCGTGTTCTTGTTGATGTCGTTGACCGCCTGTTCGTACATCAGCCTGAGCGAGGGGTCGGTCACGGTCGCCTGAACGGTCAACTTGAAGCCGTTCTCGTAGCCCGCTTCCTTCAGCAGGCGCTTGGCCTCGGTCGGATCGTACGGGTAGGGCGGCAGATCGACGAAGCCGTAGCTCGCGCTCGTCGCGGCCGTGGTGCCGGGCCGGCCGAGACCGCCCAGAATGCCGTCGATGATGGCCTTGCGATCGACCGCGAGGTTGACCGCCCGGCGCACGCGCTTGTCGGCGAACGGGGTTTTCTGACCGCGGTCGTCTTTTTGGCCGTTCGACACGAGCGAGATGCCCATGACGCGTGGCGCCGGGGAATCATCGACCCGTCCGCCCGCCCGTTTGACCAGTTCGAACGCATCCGGCGTGATCGCATGGTCGACGTCGATCTGGCCCGAAATTAGCGCTTGTACGCGCGCCGGTCCCTCCGGAATCTCGATGAACTCGACCCGGTCGAGCTTGGGTTTGCCCTTCCAGTAGCCGTCGTGGCGGGCGAGCAGCACGCCGTTCGGCGTCCAGCGCTCGAGCTTGAACGGCCCGGCGCCCACCGGTTCGAGGGCGAACTTGTCCGCCCCGACCTCGGCGAAGTGCAGCGGCTCGAACACCGGCAGGATCGAAATCTGCGTCGGAACGATCGGGTTCGGCCGGCTGGTCTTGATCTCGACGGTCATCGGATCGACCGCGGTGGCCGAGACGATCCCCGCGTTGACGATGTTGCGGCTGACCGAAAACGTCTTGCCCTTGTCGGTCTGCAGGAACGCGATCGCATCGACGACGGCGCGCGCATCCGCCGTCTTGCCGTTGTGGAACGGCACATTCGGGCGGATGGTGAAGCGCCAGGTCTGCGGGTCGACGTTCTGCCAGCGCGAGGCGACCTGCGGCTGCACGTTGCCCTTGTCGTCGATGTCGGTGACGGTGTTGTGCAGCGCATTCCACAGGAACACGCCCGGCGGGCCGTTGCCGGTAAAGGCGTTGCCCTTGAACGGCGGCATGGCGCCGACGCCAACCCTGAGCAGCTTCTCGGCGGCAAGCGCCGATCCGGACATGGCGCCGGCGGCAAGCGCTGCGGCCGCCGAGATTGCGACGAACTTGTGCATTTGTCCTCCCCATCGCGGACGGCTGAGTCCACGTTCGATCAAAGCTTAGGCCCGCAGTTCTGCCGCCGCCAGGGTCTCGCGGCGAACGCACGAATACGTAATCACCCCGGTTGAAGGCCGGGCGACGACGCTAGAGAATCGGGCGCGTGACCGACGGACCGCCACAGCTTGACCCCAGGGGACAGAGGGTGCCCGAGGGCCTTGGCGAGGAATCGCCCTGCAACCCCTCGGCCAACCCAACGCTGGAGCAGGTGCTGGAGGCCGGAGCCAGCCGGCGCGGGGTCATGCGTGGGGCGCTGCTGACCGCGGTGGGAACCCTGTTCGGGACCTCCGTGCCGTCCATGGCGGCGCGCGCCCAGACGCCGGCGACGCAGGGTCTCCTCGGGTTCAAGGCGGTGCCGATCAGCACGCGCGACACGGTGACTGTGCCCGAAGGCTATCGCACCCAGGTGCTGATCCCCGCCGGGACACCGATCAGCGGCGCCGCACCTTCGGCCGCAGGTTCGGGAACCGATCAGGCCCGCCAGATCGGCGCCGGCCACGACGGCATGCACTTCTTTCCGATCGAGGGCCGTTCGCCCTACGAGGGGAGTTCGCAGGACGCTCTCCTGGTGCTCAACCACGAATGGGTCGAACCACGATTCCTGCATGTCGCGATGTCAGGCCGGCCGTTCGACTCGAACGCGGTGCCGATGAAGGACGGCGTGCGCGAGCCCGAGGACGTGCAGAAAGAAATCGACGCCCACGGCGTCAGTATTGTGCGCATCAGGAAGCAGGCCGGCGGTGTCTGGGCGGTGGCGCGTGACCCGCGCAACCGCCGCATCACCGGGGCCACGCCCATCGAAATTGCCGGGCCGGTGCGTGGTTCCGATCTGGTCAAGACGAAGCACAGCCCCGACGGTACGAGGACTCGCGGCACGCTCAACAACTGTGCGCATGGGGTCACTCCCTGGAACACGTATCTCACGTGCGAAGAGAACTGGGCCGGCTATTTCAAGAACACCGACCAGCGGCCGGCGCAGCCGCGCGAGCACTCCCGCTACGGGGTGCGCGCCCGCTCGCGCTATGGCTGGGAGCTGGCGCGCGGCGGCGATGACGCGTTTGCGCGCTTCGATGCCTCGCGCAAAGGTGCCGCTCCGACCCAGGACTACCGCAACGAACCCAACACCTTCGGCTGGGTGGTCGAGATCAATCCTTGGGACCCCGAGAGCACGCCGATAAAGCGCACCGCGCTGGGCCGCTTCGCCCACGAGGGCGTGGTGTTCGCCCCGACCGTCGCGGGCCGTCCGGTCGTCTGTTATTCGGGCGACGATGCGCCCTTCGAGTACATCTACAAGTTCGTGAGTGCGCGGCCCTATCAGCCGGGCAGCGCCAGCGGCGCGCTGCTCGATGACGGCACGTTGTACGTCGCCAAGTTCAACGACGACGGCAGTGGCGACTGGCTGCCGCTCGTATTCCGCCAGGGCCGCTTGATTCCGGAAAATGGCTTTACCAGCCAGGCCGACGTCCTGGTCAATACGCGCTCGGCGGCCGATGCCGTCGGCGCCACCAAGATGGACCGGCCCGAGTGGGGCGCCGTCGATGCCAACACGGGCGAGGTCTATTTCAGCCTGACCAACAACGCCGGCCGCCGCCCCGACGAGGTCAACGGCGCCAATCCCCGGGCGCGCAACCTCTACGGCCACATCGTCCGCTGGAACGAGGCGCGCAACGACCCGACCTCGCGCACGTTCCGCTGGTCGATCTTCGTCCTGGCGGGCGACCCGGCGAATAGCAAGGGCCTGAATGGGCGACCGCTCACGGCCGACTCGTTCTTTGGCTCACCCGATGGTCTGTGGTTCGACCGCCAGGGCCGTTTGTGGATACAGACCGACTACGCCGGCGGGGCCAGCGCGAGCGGTCCCTACGCGGGCTTCGGCAATTGTCAGATGCTGGCGGCCGATCCCAAGTCGGGCGAGATTCGGCGTTTCCTCGTCGGCCCGCGCGGCCAGGAGATCACCGGCGTCACGACGACGCCGGACGGCCGCACGATGTTCGTCAACGTGCAGCACCCGGGCGGGGACACCTCGGCCGAGGACTTTGCGGCCGGTCGTTTCACCAGCCATTGGCCGGATGGCGGCAATGCGTTGCCGCGCTCGGCCACGGTCGTCATCACCAGGAACGATGGCGGCGTAATCGGGGGGTAACCCTCACCCTCGCGCCTGCGGCGCTCCGCCCTCTCCCGCGGAGCGGGAGAGGGTGGCGCGAAGCGCCGGGTGAGGGGGCAGCGAGCGGGTGAGGGGCAGCGGAGCGGGAGAGGGTGGCGCAGAGTGCCGGGTGAGGGGAACTACTTCGTGGCGCCGAACACGAACCAGCGGCCCTTGCCCAGCGCGTAGTTGTCGCCCGCCACCGGCGTGACCATCGGTGCGAACTCCTGGAACACGTTCGCCCGCTTGAAGCCACTTTTGACGGCGACGTCGGCCAAGTCCATGTCGTGCATCGGGCCCCAGAACGGCTCCTCGTTGTTGTGCGTGTCCCAGTCGCCGGTGAACGCATCGAACGGCGAGGAGGCCATGGCGAACGGCGGCTGCTCGACGTGGACCATGATTCCGCCCGGCTTCAAGAGCCGGTAGTTCTCTTTGACGATGTTGTAGACGGCCTTGTAGGAGGTCTCGTGCAGGAACATGGTCGACACGATCAGGTCGAACATGCCGCTCTTGTAGTGGGTCTTCTCGGCGTTCTGCTGCGAGAAGTGGACGGCGTAGCCGAGGTCTTCGGCCCGGGCATGGCCATAGCGCAGGACCGGGGCGCCGATGTCGATGGCGTGGACCTCGGCCTTGGGCCAGGCGTCCTTGAAGGGCAGCGTATTGTGGCCGACGGTGCAACCCTGATCGAGCACGGCCTTGGGTGAGAACTTGGGGAACTTCTCGCGCAGATAGCGCACCACCGCATAGCCGGCGCCGTCGTTGTATTTGCCCAGCATGCCGTTGGTCAGCACGTAGAGCCCGCCGAAGTCGTACAGGGCACCGGCGGCGACGTCGTCCTTCTCGGCGAACTCGGTGAAATAACTCCCTGGCATCCAGTGCATGTCGAAGGGCCGCTGGTAACGCGGCACCTCGAATTTGGCGTCGAGTTCGAGCGAGCCCTTGATCTTGCCGCGCGACTTGGAGCGCGCCTTGCCGATCAAGGTGTCGAGCTGGCGATCGACCGAGATGCGCGCGTTCTCGAACAACTGTTGCTGGGCCAAAACGCGGAGGTGGCTCCAGACCTGGAAGGTCGAGTCCTTGAGCATGGCCTTGCGCACCTCGTGGCGGTCCTTGGGCGGACGCCGGTGCTGACGCTTGAATTCGGGCTCGACCTTCCTGTCGTAGATCGTCCTGTGGTGCGCCTGGATGCCGTTGAGCGCCCGGAACAGGTTGATGGTGAACTCCATCCGGCTCGACTCGTCGTGATCGGTGAGGGGCGAGATGGTGTGGCGGCCGAAACCCGACCACGTGGCGATTCCGAGGCTGTTCATGGGCGACTCCGTTGTGTCTGCCCGGTGAACCGGGCCTTGGACCTTAGAGTGGGGGCGAGCGGGCGCCTTGGCAACACCCGGCGTGGCATGCCAATTGGTGCAGCGTGGTAGCGACCACCAGAGCCAGGTCGCGGCCGGTCGCCCGCCTGGCGCTACTCTGCGGCCTCGCGTCGCGCGACCAACCTCGCAGCCGCGGAACCGGCGGCGCGCCCGAGGCAGGTGGCGGTGAGAAGCCCATTGCCGGGCAGATAGCCCGCGCCCCCGGGGCCCGAGATGCCGACCGCCGCACCACCACCCGCGAACAAGTTGGGCAAGGCTTGCCCGTTTTCGCGGACGACTCGCGCTTCGTGGTCGATCGCGAGACCGCCCTGGGTGTGATATAGCGCGCCGGTGACCCGGATCGCGTGGAACGGCGGGGCCATCACCAGGTCGGGCTCGAAGCGCCGGCCCCAACGGTCGGCTCCGTTCGTCGCGCACAGGCGTTGCGCCTCGGCAACCGCGTCCTTCAGGGGTTGGGCGGGTACACCGATCATGCCCGCGAGTTCATCGAGCGTCGCGGCATGTTTGATTGCCCCCAACTCGTCGGCCATCCGCGTGCGTTTGCGGTCGCAGGCGATCTCGAACTGGCGCTGGCCATAGATATTGAACACCGATCCGCCCGGCTGACGCAGGACGTGCAGCGCGCCGGTCGAGGGGCTCTCGCACTCGTTGTAGAAGCGTTCGCCGTGGACGTTGACCTGGATGCCACCCGAACTGAGGCCCTCGAGGTTCATCGAGATGCGGTGCGGGTCGGCGAGCGCCGGGAAACCCTGGTACGCATCGAGGTTGCGCACGGCGGCACCGAGCGCTCGACCCCAGCGGATGGCGTCTCCCCGATTGTGTTCCCAGCCGAAGTACGTGGCCTCGGCGATCTCGGGCACGTGTTCGCGGACCATCTCGGCGTTGCCGCCGAAGCCCGAGGTCGCGAGGATCAGCGCGCCGCAGCCGATGTCCTCGGTCCCACCATCCGGGCGCGTGATCCGCACGCCGGTCACCGTGCCATCCGCATCGGCGAAAAGCTGCGTCACGTGGGCCTCGGTGATGACGTCGATGCCTTCACGCTCCGCGGCCGCCGTAAGGTGTTCGATGAATTCTTCGCCCGTGCCGCCCGGGAGTTGGTGCATTCGGGCGCGCGAATGCCCGAAGGCTTGCCAGATCGGCGCCATCTCGAACGGCAGTCCGAAACGATCGGCGAGCCATTCGATCGTGGCGGCCGCGGTCTCGGTGCAGAGCTTCGCGACGACCGGATCGGTACGCCCCTTGGTTTTGACCAGGAGGTCATCGTACATGCGCTGCGGTGTGTCCACGATCCCGGCGGCGCGTTGATAGCGGCTGCCCGGTCCCGGGATGAGCGCGCTCGACATCGAGGTCGAACCCTGGGGCACCACCGAGCGTTCGAGGACGACGACCTCGGCACCGGCGTCCCGCGCAGCGAGTGCCGCGGTGAGGCCGCAGGCTCCGGCCCCGGCGACGAGCACCGGGACGGTGGTGCCGAAGTGTGCTTCGGACGTCGGTCGGACGCTGCTCACTCGGCCGCCCGTGCCGCAGACGATCTCGTCAATCGCGTCGCCGCTTCACCCGCCAGCCGACCCTGCGTCGTCGCGGTGAACAGCCCGGCGGCCGGGATGTAGCCCCAGTCGCTCGGGCCCGAGGTCGAGCGCGCGGTGCCGCCCGCGGCAAACAGATTGGGCAGGCGCGCGCCGTCGGGACGGCACACTTGGGCATGTTCGTCGATCACGAGGCCGCCCTGGGTGTGGAACAGGGCGCCACAAACGCGCACGGTGTACCAGGGCGGTCCTTCGAGCGGATCGTCCTGTCGGAAATCGCGGCCGAGCGGATCCTTGGTCTTGATTTTGCCGGTCTGGCGGCCGACGACGTCGCTCAACGTACGGCGCAACACGTCGACCGGCAGCTTGGCGATGCGGGCGAGTTCGGCCGTCGACTTGGCTTCGCGGATGGCGCCGACGTCCATCGCCTCTTGGTACTCGACGTACTTGGTGCAGAAGTCGTGGCGCTTCTTGTCGTAGATGAACCAGGCGACGTGCCTGGGCTGCGCCGTCACCCTGCGGCCCATGCCTGATATGTCCTTGCTTTCGTCGGCGAAGCGCTTGCCCTTGACGTTGACGATGATGCCGCCCTGCAGCACCAAATTGTAATGAATGAGGACGCGATGCGGATCGGCGAGGGCGCCCAGGCCCTGGAACGCCGTCATGTCGGCCACCGCAGCACCCAAGTTCATCCCCCACTGGATGCCGTCGCCCTCGTTGCCCTCGTGGCCGTGGTAGAGCGCGTCGGCCATTTCCGGAATGTATTTCTTCACCATGGCGCGGTTTGCCCCGAAGCCGCAGCACGCGAGGATCAGCGCGTCGCAGCCCACGTCGTCGGCCGAGCCGTCGGGACGCACGAACCGCACGCCTTTGATCCGCTGCTCGGCGTCGGCGTAGAGATCGACCACCCGCGCGTCCGTCACGATGTCGACGCCAGCCCGCTCGCAGGCGTTCACCAGGGCGTTGATGAGTTCCGTGCCGGTCTTGCTGGGCACGGCGTGGATGCGCGAGCGCGAGTGTCCGAGTCGCGCGCCCCAATCGGTGTCGAGCGCGAGTGGGATCGCGTGTTTCTCGACCAGCCAGTCGATGGTGGGGCCGGAGGCATCGGCGAAGGCACGCGCCAGACGCGCGTCGGTCTGGCCCTTGGTCAGCGCCATGATGTCGGCCGCGAAGATCGCGCCCGAGTCCTTCACGCCATAGTCCCTCTGCGACTTCGTGCCGGCGGCGCAGATGTTGCCCTGGGACATGGAGGTCGAGCCGCGTGGGGTATGGTCTCGCTCAAGCACGATCACGTCGGCGCCGCCGTCGCGCGCCGCGAGTGCCGCGGTCAGCCCAGCGGCGCCGCCGCCGACCACGACGACGCGAACATGGGTTTCGAACTTCTTTCCTTTGGCAGGGCGGATCGGCATGGGGTTCTCGCTAAGGAAGGCTTGCATGCTGACCGAGCGGCGGTTGACTGGCAAGGGTCGCATTCGCGTCACGATTTGGCGCTAGACTCCGCCCATGGCTGACACCAAGACCCTTTCGCGGCGGGCGTTGCCCAACGTCGGTTTCCTCAGAGACCTCGTGCGCAACGTCACGGCGCGTGGCCGCGAACTGCTGCCCTGGCCGGGGCGCGACGACGAGGACGGGCGAGTACCGGAGCCGGGCGCCCTTGCGGCGCTCTGTCAGCGTCTGCTGGCGGCGCGCGGCGAGGTGTCGAGCCTGACGATCGCGGGCGAGCTGGCGGCCGCGTACCGGCGGCTCGACGACGCGGGACGAATCGCGTTCCTGCGGTTGATGGCGACCGGGTTCGATGCCGACGCGGCTGCCGTTCGCGAGGCCTTTGTGGCCTACGACCGCGCGCCGACGGCCACGACCCTGCACGCCCTGGCCCGGGCGGCCGAATCCTCCCGTCAGGAATTGTTTCGCCGGCTCAATCAAGTGGCTGGCGGCACGGCCACGATCGTGCAGATGCGGGCCGACCTGTTGCGGCACTTGGCGGTGATCGAGGGCGGGGCCGCGGTCGACGGCGATCTCGCCCATCTGCTCGCGTCGTGGTTCAACCGCGGGTTTCTGGTGTTGCAGCGTATCGATTGGTCGAGCCCGGCGGCGATCCTCGAGAAAATCATCCGCTACGAGGCGGTGCACGCGATCGAATCCTGGGACGACCTGCGTCGCCGATTGGCGCCCGTCGATCGGCGCTGTTTCGCGTTCTTCCATCCGGCGCTGGTCGACGAGCCGTTGATCTTCGTCGAAGTCGCGTTGACCGACTCCGTGCCAGGATCGATCCAGGCGCTGCTCGCCTCGGAGCGCGAGGCGATCGACCCGCAGCGGGCTACCACGGCGGTGTTCTACTCGATCTCGAACTGCCAGCCCGGCCTGCGCGGCATCTCCTTCGGCAATTTCCTGATTAAGCAGGTGGTCGACGATCTCCGGCGCGACCTGCCGCGCCTCTCGACGTTCGTGACGTTATCGCCGCTGCCGGGCTTCCGGCGTTGGCTCGAGGGCGATGCGACCAAGGTTCCGACATCGGCACTCGGCGAAGCGGCGCAACGGATGCGCGAGGCCCTCGTGCAGCACGACTGGGCGACGCTGCCGGCCACGCAACGCGGCGATCAGAGCCTGCGGGCGTTGGCCGCGGCCTATCTGTTGGTCGGCAAGGATGCCAAGGGGCGCACCATCGATCGCGTCGCACGTTTTCACCTCGGGAACGGCGCCTCGGTGCATGACGTTCACGCGATGGCCGACGTCACCGCCAAGGGCCTCCGCGAATCGGCGGGTGTCATGGTCAACTATCGCTACGATCTCGAGGCGATCGAAGCCAACCACGAAGCCTTCGCCGAGCATGGCACCGTGAGCGCCTCGAACGCGGTAAGGCGATTGGCGAAGGACTTTATCTGACCGCTACCGTTCGATTCCGTACACTTCATCGGCGAGGCGAGCACCCAGTTCACTCAGCCTCGCCTCTCGCGCGAAGCGGGAGAGGCCAGAGCGCCGCAGACGCGAGGGTGAGGGCTGATGGCCAAGCCATCGGGCGCGCCCGCTTCGCCGGGGAGGAAGCTAACGCACCATTCTGGCAGCGGCGCGACCCGCCAGGCGACCGAGCACGGTCGCCGTCAACAGACCGTTGCCCGAGAGATAGCCCCAGCGCGACGGGCCGGAGAGACCGCGGGCAGCGCCGCCCCCGGCGAACAGATTGGGCAGCGCCGTGCCGTCCCCGCGCAGAACGCGCGCCTCTTCGTTCACGACGAGGCCGCCCTGGGTGTGGAAAAGCGCGCCGGTGACGCGCGCCGCGTAGTAGGGCGGCTCCAGCGGCTCGACGTTTGCGAAGTCGCGGCCCCAGGCATCGGCCTGGCGCCCCTCGTGCGCGGCCACGATGTCGGCGAAGGTCTTGGTCAGTTCGTTCGTCGGGCAGCCGATGACACGCGCCAACTCTTCGATCGTCGTGGCCCGTTTGATTGAGCCCACTTCGAGGCCGTCGCGATAGTCCTGAAAATCGGTGGCGATCTTATGGGCCGCCTCGTCCCAGATCTCCCAGGCGACGCGCTCGGGTTGGGCGATCACCTCGACGGCCTGTTCGGAGTAACCGCGCACCTCGTTCGAGAACCGCTTGCCCTGGATATTGACCTGGAAGCCGCCTTCGGTGAGGACGCCCCACATGATGAGCGTGCCATGCGGGTGAGTGACCGCCCCATGGCCCTGATAGCCGCCCATGTCGGCCACAGCGGCGCCCAGCGCCGTGCCCCATTTGACCGCGTCGCCCTTGTTGCCGACGTGGCCGAAGTAGATCGCATCCGCGATCTCGGGAATGTACTGGCGCACCATCTCGGGGTTGCCGCCGAAGCCGTTGCAGGCGAGCACCAGGGCCTGACACCCGATGTCCTCGGTGCGGCCGTCGGGCCGTGTCAGGCGCACGCCGCCGACCCGACCGGACTTGCTGTCGGCGTAGAGATCGGTGACCGTCGCAGAGGTCACGATGTCGATGCCGGCGCGGGCGGCGGCTTCCGGCAATACGGCCATCAGTTCGGTGCCGGTGCGATTGGGCGAGCCGTGCATGCGGTATTCGCTATGGCCCGGATAGCGAAAGCCGGTGAGCAGCGACAGCGGCAGCTTCACCGTATCGATCAGCCAATCGACCGTGGCTGCCGAGTTCTGGGCGATCCACAGGGCCATCCTGGGATCGTTCTTGTTCTTGGCCTTGGCGATGAGGTCGGCCGCGAATTTCTCGGGCGTATCCGAAACGCCGGCCGCCTTCTGGAGCTTGGTGCCGGCCGCCGGGATCAAGCACGTCGAAAGCGTGGAGGAGCCGGTCGGTTTCTCGTCACGCTCGACGATGAGCACCTCGGCGCCGTTCTCCTTGGCGGTCAGCGCGGCGCAGATGCCACAGGCGCCGGCTCCGATCACCAGGACGGGGACATTGGTCTCGAAGAGGCGGTTAGGGGGTGCGAGAATGGACATGCCGGCCTCGGGTTTGGTGCCGCCTTTTAGCACACCTGGGTCGTTCGTTCGGGAGGTGAGTCATGCGTAGGGCCGTTGTTGCTGTCGTCGCGATGTTGGTCACAGTTCTTGGGTTGACGCTGATGCCGGCGCCGGCGCGGGCCTATCACGAGGGTCCGCTGCTCGAGCGAACGCTCTATTGCTTCGGGGCCTCCTGGGCCCTCTCCGAGGCGATTGGGATGGTCCGGGAAACGATCGAGTTGAGCGCCGATGGTGGCAACATCAGCGCCGGGGAACACATCGGGATTCACGCGGCGGCCGTAACGGTCGCCGAGAAGAATGCCGTCGCGATCCGGAGCAATCTCGAAAAGTGCCTCGATGCCGTGCTGCCGTTGGCCGAGAAGAATCCGGCGGTCAATCAGGTCGCGTGCTCGACGCTCGAAGAACTCGATACCGTCACGAAGGCGATCGACAAGATGCGGACGATGTTGAACGAGAAGCGGGCGACCCTGCGCGCCCACTTGTCGAGCAAACCGTCGTCCTTCATCGATACCACCGAGCGTACCCACAATTCGTTCGTGAGCGAGATGGCGGCCAAAGTCACCCAGACTCGCGCCAAGGTGCTGCAGCTCCGGGATAGGACCTGAGCGCAAAGAAAGACCCCGCGCCCTGGGGACGCGGGGTCTGAACAAACCGCTCGCTCAGCCGCGGACGAGGTCGATCTCGTGCCAGTTCACCGCACGGTTGAAGTGCTTGTAGTTGCGCACGTTCTTCGTAATGCCGTCGATCTGGACGCGCTCGAACATGTACGTGATCCAGGCCTGGTCGTGATAGTACTTGACGACCTCGCGCACGAGGTCCGTCCGCTTCTTCGGATCGAACTCCTGATTCGCGGCGTCGATCGCCGGCTGGATTTTCTCGTCGCACAGGAATTTGCCGAAGAACGAGCACGAATCGGTCGAGAACGACCGCATCGCGTCCTCGGTCGGGAACGGTTCGACCAGTCCGGTCCACAGATGGCTGTCCCACTTCTTCTGGCCGCGTAACTTGGCCAGGATGTCGGGCAGCGTGATCTGGCGGAGTTCGAGATCGATCCCGACGCGCTTCAGGTCGCCGGCGATGAACTGCATGGTGTCGGTGTAATCGGTCGAGGTCGGAATCAGTTCGCTGATCAGCTTCAGGCCCGAGCTGTACCCGGCTTCGTTGAGAAGCCGCTTCGCTCGCTCCTGATCATAGGCGTACGGCTTGAGGTCCGCTTGGTAGCCCAACGTGGTGCGCGTCGCCGACTGGCTCGCGGCGACCGTCATGCCGCGCTGCAGGTTCTTGATCAGGTCGTCGCGGTTGATCGCGTGGTTGATCGCCTGCCGCACGCGGGCATCGAGCACCGGCTTGAGGTCGGCGGTCGTACGGTCGGCGACGCTGATGAATTTCACCGTCATCAGTTCGCCGTTGGGCGCGATCACAACCTCTTTGCCCGCGGCACGCAGCGTGTCGATTGCGTCGGGCGAGAGTTGCCAGGCGATGTCGACTTGATTCGATTGTAGCGCTTGGACGCGCGTCGGGACCTCGGGGACCGACGTGATGATCAGGCGATCGACCTTGGCCGGGCGCCACGCATCGGCGAACCTCGACGCTTCCATGCGGTCGTTCGACCAACTGGTGACGCGAAACGCGCCCGTGCCGATCGGGGCATTGGTGAAGCCGTCGTTACCGACGTCACGGAAATAGTCGGCATCCATGATCCGGAACATCGCTGTCCAGCGATCGAAGATCGGGTTGGGCTTCTTGGTCGTGATCTCGACCGTCAGCGGATCGACGACTTTGGCGCCCGCCAGTTCAAGGAAGTTCGCGGCAATCGATGACTTGACCTGATCGTGTGTGACGTGCAGTTCGACATTCTTCGCCACCTGCTCGGCCGTCATCGGCTTGCCGTTCTGGAACTTGACGCTGGGCCGCAGTTTGAACACCCATGTGTTCTTGTCCTTGGCCTGCCATGAGAGCGCGAGACCCGGGACAGCCTTGCTCTTCTCGTCGATGTAGGTGAGCGATTCGGCAAAGGACATCAGTGGGAACGTCGCCTGCTGACCGAAAGCCATGTGGAACTGGCCCTTCTGCGGATTGAAACCGTAGTGGGCGACGCGCAACACTTTTTCCTGTGCGGCGGCCGATCCGGCCACCATCAAGAGGCCTGCCGTTCCAAGAGCGGCAAGCCGAAAGCCCGTCTTCATCGTCGGTCTCCCTCGCTTTTTGTGGATTAGCCCAACTCCAGGGCGTGCCAGTTCACCGTCCGGTTGTGGAGTTTGTAGTTCCTCACGTTTCTGGCCAGCCCGTCGATCTGGAAGCGTTCGAACATATACATGAACAGCGCCTCGTCGCGGTAATGCTTGAGCGCGGCGCGCATCAACTCCATGCGCTTCTTGGGATCGAACTCGACATTGGCGGCGTTGATCGTCGGCTGGATTCGCTCATCGCACTGGTACTTGCCGAAGAACGAGCACGAATCGCTCGAGTACCCGCGCATCAGGTCCAAGGTCGGGTAGTTCTCGGTGACCCCGATCCAACCCTGGCCTTCGAACGGTTTCTGGCCGCGGAACTTGGACAGGAAGTCGGCCAGCGCGGTCTGACGCAACTCGATGTCGACGCCGATCTTCTTCAAGTCGGACGCAATGAACTGCCCGGTGTCGGTGTATTCGGTGTTGGTCGGCAGCAATTCGATCTTGATCTTGAGGCCGCTGGCGTAGCCGGCGTCCGAGAGCAATCGCTTGGCACGCTCCGGATCGTAGGGGTAGGGGGTCAAATCCGGCTGATAGCCGTATGCCGAACGTGGCCCGCCCTGGCCTGCCGGCACCGTCAGGCCGCGGAGCACATTCTTGACGAACTCCTCACGGTTGACGCCATAGTTCAGGGCTTGGCGGACGCGGGTGTCGAGCAGCGGCTTGATGTCCGCTTCGCTGCGGTTGGCGAGGTTGGTGAACTTGACGGCAACGACGTCGTCACCCGGCGTCACCACGACCTGCTGTCCGCTCACCTTGAGTTTCTCGATGTCGTCGGCCGCGAGGGACCAAGCAATTTGAATCTGTCCGGATTGCAATGCCTGTACCCGGGTCGCGGTTTCGGTCAGCGACTCGATGACGATCCGGTCGACCTTCGGCGGCCGCCAGCCGCCGCGGTAGGCCGTCGCCTCCATGCGGCTGTCGCTCCAGTTCGTGACCTTGAACGGCCCGGTCCCGATCGGCAGGTTGGTGAAACCCTTATTGCCGACCTCCTCGAAGTAGGCGGGCTCGTGCGGTCGCAGCAACACAAGCCAGCGATCGAAAATCGGATTGGGTTGCTTGGTCTTGATCTCGACCGTCATCGCATCGACCGCGCGCGCGCTCGCGAACTGCAGGAAGTTCGTCACCACCGAGGTTTTCATGTCCTCGTGGTTGATGTGCTGTTCGATGCCCTTGACCAGCGCCGCGGCGTCGAGCGTCCGATCGTTGTGGAACTTCACGCCCGGGCGGAGCTTGACCTCCCAAGTATCCTTGTCGATCGAGCGCCACGTGGTGGCGAGGCCGGGCTCGAGTTCGCCCTTGTCGCCCACGTACATCATGGAATCCATGAACACCATGAGCGGTAGTGCCGACTGCGCCCCAAAGGCCATATGGGCCTGGCCGCGCTGCGGATTGAAGCCGATGTGGGCGACGCGGATGACTTTTTCCTGCGCTGCCGCCGAGCCGGCCATCATCAATGCCGAGACGGCCGCGAGAGCCGTTCGGCTCGCCGAATGACGTCTCATGAGACCTCCCCTGAAATCACCCGTTTGGCACGGGCTTTCTTGCGCCCGATCTTAGGCCAACTCGGGGGTCGGGTCACCCCGCCAAAAACGGCCCCGATCCGTGGATAGAGATCATTGGGCGGCCAAGCGCCGCCCGGAAGGGTTGGCGATCATGAGAATCCTCGATACCCTCGAATACGCGCGGCGGCTCCAGGACGCTGGCGTCGACCGCGCCCAGGCGGAGGCGCACGCCGCGATCATGACCGAGATGATTCTGGTCGAAGTAGCGACCAAGCCCGACATCGAGCAGGCGAGCCTGTTGCTGCGCAAAGATGTCCAACAGGACATCGCGTTACTGCGCAAGGATGTCCAACAGGACATCGCGTTGCTGCGCCAGGATGTCCAACAGGACATCGCATTGCTGCGCAAGGACGTCCAGCAGGACCTAGCGATGCTACGCAAAGAGGTAAAAGAGGCGATCGCAGACCTGCGCAAAGAATTGGAGCAGGCGAATGCGGACCTGCGCAAAGACTTGGAGCAGGCGAATGCGGACCTGCGCAAAGACTTCGAGCAGGCGATCGTAGATCTGCGCAAGGATGTGGAGCAGGCGATCGCAGATCTGCGCAAGGATGTGGAGCAGGCGATCGCGGACCTGCGCCGAGACCTCGAACAGGCCGACGCGTTGTTGCGCAAAGATCTCGATCAGGCCGTGGTGACGTTGCGCCAGGAGATCGTGCGAATGCAGGATCGGATGACCATCCGGCTCGGCGCCATGTTCTTCGTCGGGATCGGCGCGCTCGCCACGTTGCAGAGGTTGCTCTAGTCGGCCACAGCCGCTCACTTGACGGCGCCGAACACCATGAAGGCGCCGACATTGCCGAAATCCCCCGAGGTGAGTTCGCGGCGGCCCTGGTTCTCCCGGTCCCGCCGGGCCGAGGTGGCCGACGTGAAGATCACGTTCTTGCGCGCGAACCCGGCTTCGACCGCCAGCGCCGGCAGGTCGAGGTCGTGCATCGGGCCGATGAAGGGCTCGTTGTTGAAGTAGGTGTCCCAATCGGGCACGAAAGCGTCGTAGGGGTCGAGGTTGGCCCAATCGACCCCGTCCATGTGCAGCATGATCCCACCTGGCTTCAGCAGCCGGTGGCACTCGCGAAGAATGCGCGGCAACGCCTGACGTGAGGTCTCGTGAATGATGATTTGCGACACGACGAGATCGAAATGCGCGTCCGGGAAGTCCGTGCGCTCCGCGTTCTGTTGGGAGTAGTGCACGGTCTTGCCGAGCGCGACAGCGCGGGCGTGCGCGTAGCGCACCATCGGGGCACCGATGTCGAAGGCATGGACCTCGGCCTTGGGATAACCGTCCACCCAAGGCAGCGTGCCATGTCCCACAGAGCACCCCATGTCGAGGATGCGCTTCGGGCGGAAGTCGGGAAAGGTGCGCTTGGTCCACGCCACCAGGCTCTGCCCGAAATCGTCGTTGAGTTCGCCGCGGAGGCCCATCGAGAAGAGATAGATGCCGCGGTCGTAGAGCGCCCCGGCGTAGACGTCGTCCCGGGCAATCTCGCCGTGATAGCCGCCCGGCATGCAATGGATGTCGACGGCGCTGTGATAGCGCGGCACGACCAGCTTGGGATCGGTGCGCAGCGATCCCTTCCGGCCGCGCATGGTCTTGGCGCGCGCCACCAGTCGGTCGAGCTGACGCTCGACGCAGTCGCCCACCGAATCCCACATCAGTTCCTGCGCCGTGCGCTTGAGCGAACTCGCGGCCTGGTAATACGAATCTGCCGACAAAATGCGGCGGACCTCGTGACGATCCTGCGGGGCCCGGCCGGCCGTGCGGGCGAACGTGGGCTTGGCGCGCCGTTCATACGCGAGCTTGGTTCCGGCAGCGACGTTCGAGGACAGGTGCGATTTGAAGGCGGCGGTGAAGTCCTGACGCGAGCGCTCGTCGTGGGCGACGTCGACCAGCATGGCGTGCCGAAATTGGGGCATCGGTCCCTCCGTGTGCGGTCGAGTGTGCCGCGCGGGCCGGCGTGAGGCAATCGGTCCGCTTGCCCGAAGCGTGCCGGTTCGGGAAACTGCGACCATGACCGCCGCCGCCTTCGACGTTCCCGCCGTCCTCGTTCCCGACTACGTCGCGCTCCACGGCCGCAACCAGCCGCGAAAGGCCGCGCTTATTTGTGGCGACGAGCAGACCGCCTGGGGCGAGTTCGCGGCCAAGCTCGATCGCGTTGCTGGAGCGCTCCGCGCCCATGGGATCGGCCGTGGCGACAAGGTCGGGATTCTCGTCGACAACTCGATCCAAGGAATCGAGGCGTACTTCGGTACCTTGCGAGCCGGTGCGGCGGTCGCGTCGTTGTCGAGCATCGTCGCTGACGACGCCCTTGAACTCATGATCGAGGACTCCGAATCGAAACTCGTCATCGCCAGCGCGCCACACGAGCGCAAGATCGACGCCATGCGGCCCCGCCTCAAACGGTTGGCCACCGACGCCTACGTCGGTATCGGTGCAACCGGTTCGGGCTGGCAGCCCTATACCGCATGGCGGGACTGCGCTGCGCCGGTCGAGGTCGGCGTGAACGCGCCCAACGACGACGCATGCCTCATTTACTCCTCGGGAACCACGGGCGTGCCCAAGGGCATCACGCTCACGCACTTCTGTCGACTCAACCACGGGCTCGTCATGGGCAACGCCATGCGCTACGCCCAGGATTCCGTGGTCTTGGTCACGACCGCGCTCTATTCGAACACCGCCTGGACGCTGCTCCTGTGCGGTTTCATCCCGGGATGCACGGTCGTCGTCATGCCCAAGTTCGATGCCGGCGAGTGGTGCCGGCTGGTCGAGCGCTGGCAGGTCACGCACACGATCATGGTGCCGACACAGTTTCAGATGATTCTCGAATCTGCGGAGCTGAAGCGCCGGGACCTTTCCTCCCTCGAGAGTCTCTGCACCGTCGGTTCGTTGATGCGCGAGGCGATGAAGCGCCAGATCAGCGAGACGTTCTCGTGTGGGCTCTACGAGGTCTACGGTCTGACCGAGGGCTTTGCGACGCTCCTGCGGCCCTCCGATCCACCGGAGAAATGGGGCTCGGTGGGGCAGGCCATGATCGGCAACGATTTGCGGGTGATCGACGATCACGGACGCGAGCTGCCGTGGGGCGAAGCGGGCGAGATCGTGGGCTACAGTCCGATCCTGATGCGCGGCTATTACAACAAGCCGGACAAGACCACCGAGGCAATCTGGCGCGAGCCCAAATCGGGACGCACGTTCCTGCGCTCGGGCGACATCGGGCGCTTCGATGCCGACGGCTATTTCTATTTGCTCGACCGCAAGAAGGACATGATCGTCTCGGGCGGTTACAACGTCTATCCGGCCGACATCGAGCGCGTGTTGGGTGGCCATCCCGACGTGCACGACGTCGTCGTCATCGGCGTGCCGCATCCGAAGTGGGGCGAGACGCCGCTCGGGCTTGTCATCCGCCGCCCCGGCGCAATGGCCGATGCCGAAGCGTTGCGCACCTGGGCCAATGCGCGCCTGGGCAAGCACCAGCGGATTCATGCCATCGAGTGGCGCGATCAATTCCCGCGCAACGCCGGTGGCAAAGTGCTCAAGCGCGAACTTCGCGCGCCCTACTGGCCCTCAGGATCGGACTGACACCATGCGTTATCGCGATATCCAGTTCGAGGTTCGTCGCGGCGTGGCGACGCTCACGATCAACCGACCCGAGGTGCACAACGCGATCCGCGGTCGGACCTGCGAGGAGATGATCGATGCCCTCCAGCGTGCGGCGTGGGACGATCGCGTCGGGGTCATCGTGTTGACCGGGGCCGGCGAGCGGGCGTTCTGTTCCGGCGGCGATCAGAAGGCGCACGGGGGCAAGAAAGGCAAATACGACGGCCGCGGGCTCTTGGGACTTCCGTTCGAAGACCTGCACGGGATCATCCGCGATGCGCCCAAACCGGTGATCGCCAAGGTCCGTGGCTGGTGCATCGGCGGGGGCAACGTGCTCGCGACCCTGTGCGATCTGACGATTGCGGCGGACAACGCGATCTTCGGACAGGTGGGGCCCGCGATGGGATCGGTCGATCCGGGGTATGGCACGAACCTCCTGGCCCGCACCGTCGGGCAGAAGCGGGCGCGCGAGATCTGGTTCCTGTGCCGGCGCTACACGGCGGTGGAGGCCTTGGCGATGGGGCTCGCCAATGCCGTGGTGCCGGCAGCCAAGCTCGATGCCGAGGTCGATCGCTGGTGCCGTGAAATTCTCGACAAGAGCCCGACCGCGATTGCCATCGCCAAGCGCGCCCTCAACGCCGACACCGAGGCGATTCGGGGCATCGCCAATCTCGGCAATTTGGCAGTCGGCCTCTACTACGACTCCAAGGAAAGCCGCGAGGGCGTGCGCGCGCTATTGGCCAAACGCAAACCCAACTTCCGCAAAGCTCGTCGCTAGCCGGGCAAAAAGACGAACCCCCGGCCGGTGGGCCAGGGGTTCGTGTCGCAACGATTTCGTAGCGGCCGTCTACTTCATGCCCGCTTCTTTTTTCGCCATGGCCATTTTGTCCATGCAGCCCTTTTCGTTGCCGGCGCGGTTGGCCGCGTCGGCTTCGCTCCACAGTTTCTTGACCATATCGGATTTCTTGGCGTCTTTGATCTTGCCGACCTCGCCCTGCATTTTGGCGAGTTCGTCTTTGCACGCTGCCATAGCCGGTGTGCCCCCAAACACGCCGACTCCCAACAACACGGCGGCCGCCAAAGCAACGTAGTTCATCTTGGTTTTCTCCCAACGATTGAGGGTTTCCTCTCTTCTTGTGGTCGCGGCGGATTATAGCCGTGGGCCCGGCGGGCAAAAGCGCGCGACGGTTGAGTAACCACAATGTCGTGGACGAATTTTTTCCGTCCACACGGAATAGTGATGCATCCGAAACGTGGGAACCCTCCCGGCGGAGAACCGGGAGGGCTCGCTTCGTCTCGGGCGGGGCGGTCCGCCGGTGCTACTTCAGTCCGCCTTCCTTCTTGGCGGCCGCGACTTTCTCGACGCAGGCCTTCTCGTTGCCGGCCTTGAGGGCGGCATCGGCCTCGCCCCAAAGCTTCTTCACCGAGTCGGCCTTCTTCATGTCCTTCATCTCGACCACCTGCTTCTGCACCGAAGCGAGGTCGTCCTTGCATGCCGCAAAGGCCGGCGTCGTCATCAGGCTGGCGCCGAACAGCGCTGCCGCAGCGTACGCGAGGGTCTTCATCGAAACGTCTCCCATCTTGGAAGTTGACTACACGTGTCGTCAGCCACGACGGCTGCGACGTTCGGCACGCTAGGGGGTGTGTTGGGCGGGGCGATGGTCGATTTGTGGCGCTTCCGCCGCAATTGGGGCGTGGTTAACCCAAAGCAACGGCCTGAGCCGCGGTCGAGCCCCGGACCGGCGTCACAATCGTAAAGACGACACGGTGGCGCGTGGCGGCTTCGTCGCCTAGGGTTGCGCCCCTCGTGATCCATCCTCCGTCCTCTCCTCCGACGCGCTGGCCATTCATACTGCTGGTGCTCGCGGCGGGCATGGTGGCCTCGGCCCAGATCGCCAAAGTCGGGCCGTCGCTCCCGATCCTGCGTGACGAACTCGGTCTCAGCATGTTCGCCGGCGGCTGGATCGCCTCGCTGTATCCCGGGACCGCCGTCGTCATCGGCCTCCTCGGAGGGGCGCTCGCCGATCGTTTCGGTCCCCATCGCGCGATGGTGGCCGCCCTCCTGTGCATTGCGGCCGGCGCGGCCCTCGGCAGCGTCGCGCCCGGCTACGACGTTCTTCTCGTGAGCCGTGTCGTCGAAGGCGTGGGCTTCGTCCTCATGGTGGTCTCGGGACCGGCGCTCACCATGCAGGCGGCACAACCCGCGGATCGTGAATTGGGCCTCGGGTTATGGACCATGTTCATGCCTCTGGGCCTCACCGCCATGTACATCCTCGCACCGCTGCTCCTGGGCGAGGGCTGGCGGTTGGTATGGCAGGTCAACGTCGGCCTGGCCCTCGTCATGGCGTTGTGTGTGTTTGCGGCGACTCGCGGGCATGCTCGAAACCCGGCGGCGCGCGAACCCGAGCGGATTTGGCGCGATTTGAAGGCCATGGTGGTCAAGCCCGGTCCGTGGCTCCTGTCGGCCTGCTTCGGGATGTTTGCGATCCAGTTCGCCTCGATCATGACCTGGATGCCCACGTTCCTGGTCGAGGTTCACGGTCGGACGGTTGGCGCTGCGGGGGCGCTTACGGCGGTGCTCGCCATGATTCATGCCCCGGGCTCGTTCCTCGGCGGCTGGATGATGCGGCGGCGTGTGCCGCGTTGGCAGGTGATCGGCTGCGGCTCGGCGATCATGGGCGTGAGCGCGGCGGTGACGTTCAATACCGGCGTTCCGTTGCTCATCGGTCTCATTGCGGCGGCCGTCTTCTCCCTTGCCGCCGGCACCTTGCCGCCGAGTCTCATCGCGGGGGCCCGCGTGCACGCCCCAGGGGTGGGCCAGGTCGGATTGTTCAACGGCGTCCTGATCCACGGTGCCAACATGGGGGTTCTTGTTGGCCCACCACTGCTTGGCGCGGTGAACACCGCCTTCGGCGGTTGGTCGTCCGGTGGAGTCTACGTGCTGGCTCTGGGTCTGGCGGCATTCCCGCTGGCGTTGGCCGTGCGAGCCGTCGAGCGGCGATTGGGCGGCTGAGGCTTGGCACGTGGGAACGGGCGTGCCATCGTGACGCGCCGTCTTTCATCCGTGCCCGGACCATCCATGACCAAGACCCTGCCGATCGTGCACTCGATTCTCGATGCCAACGCGCTCGGTGAGCGCATTGCGCGGCAATACCCGCTCAAGGCCCCGGTGCATTGCGAACTTCTCACGCGGGGCATGAATGACGTCTATCTCGTGCGTGATGGCAACGGCACCGAATACGCCTGCCGCGTTTGGCGCGCCGGGTTCCGCACCGAGGACGATGTCGCCTACGAGACCGAGTTCGTCAATTTCCTGGACGCCCGGGGCTTCGCGGTGCCCGCCGCCGTCCCGGCTGGCGACGGTCGCCTCTATGCGCCGGTGCGGGGGCCGGAAGGCCAACGCTACTTTGCGCTGTTCCGCTGGGCGCCGGGAAAATCCTATGGCGACAAGCCCGACGTGGCGGGGGCGCGCGAACTCGGTCGTTGGTTCGGCCGATTTCATAGGGCGGTCAAGGATTTCCGGCCGCGGCGGCAGCGCCACGTCGATCTCGCCGGCGGACTGCGTCGGATCGCTGCGCCGTTGCAGAAAATGACGGCCCATCGTCCCGGCGACCCGGCGTTCTATGCCCTGGCGTGCGAGGCCCTGGCGCGCGCCCTCGAAAAGGTCGATGAGGCGAGTGCCCCGACGGGCGCCACCCACGGCGACTTCCATCTCTACAACGCGTTCCGTCGCGACGACGGCAGCTTCATTGTGCTCGACTTCGACAACTGCGGCGTCGATCGCTTCGCCCAGGAGTTGAACAGCTTCATCTGGGCCAACGACTACGTCGGCGTCGATCGCGGGATCAGCGAAGCCTTCCTCGCCGGCTACGAGAGCGAGCGCCCGATGGGGGCGCGCGAAAAGGCGCTGATGCCGCTGTTCTATGCCGCCAAGGAGTTGCGCTTCCTCGGCGGCTTCGCCGCCAACGTCAACGCTGTCGGCCATACGCCGCTGCTCAATCCCGACCTCGACTGGTTCGCCCAACGCGTGCGCGCCAACGTCAAGGCCGCGGGCGTGCTGTAGGAGGGAGGCCATGGACGCCCACGACGATATTCTCCCCGCCGCCCATTCGATCATCGACGCCGAGGCCCTCGGCCATGAAGTGCAGCGCACCTATGGCCTGCGCGATCCGTTCCGCTGCGAACTCCTGCATCGTGGCATGAACGACTTCTATTTGGTGCGGGCGGGCGGCGAGCAGTTCGTCATCCAGCTGTGGCGCGTCGGCCAGCGGACGCCGGACGGCGTCGAGTACGAGGTCGAATTCCTCGAACACCTGTTGAAGCACCAGATTCCCGTGCCGGTGCCCCTGCGAACCAAGGACGGCGCCCCGGGTATGCGGGTGCCCTCGCCCGAGGGGTCGCGCGAAGTCGCCATGTTCCGCTGGGTCGATGGACGGGTCTATTCGAAGAACCCGACGGCGTCGATCGCGCGGCGCATGGGCGAGATCTTCGGCCACATCCATCGCCTGTCGCCGTCCTACAAGCCGAAGAAGGACAAGCCGATCGACCACGTCGGTCCGGTCCGGCGAACGTTCCCGCGGCTCAAGGCGCTGGTCGCGCACCGACCCGACGACCTCGCGTTCTACGGTCGCGTGGCCGAGGCGCTGCCCGCGGCCTACGAGGACGTGGTCAAGCGGGGCGAGGTGCCGAACGGCGCCATCCACGGCGACATTCATATTCACAATGCGTTCATCACCAAAGACGAACGCATCACGATCATGGATTTCGATGCCTGTGGCCGTGACCACTTTGCCCAAGAACTGATGAGCTGGCGCTGGTCGATCGAAAAGAACAACCTCCCCGTGGCGCTGTGGGAGGAGTTTCTCGCAGGCTACGAAACGATTCGTCCGCTGTCGGCGATCGAAAAGAAACACATCCCCTTGTTCCTGGTGGCCAAGGAATTCCAATACCTGTGTGGCTTCTCGCTCGCGATCAACGCCATCGGCCACGTGCAGTTCCACTTTCCGGGACTCGATTGGTTCGCGCGTTCCGTGCGCAAACACGTCGCCGACGCGAAGCTGCTCTAGGGCAGGCGTGTCGGCACCGATCCGCCGCTCACTTCTCGCGCTGCTGTTCTGTTTCGCGCTCGTGTCGACGGCACGGGCCGAGGCGGTCGATCTCGAACTCGTACTCGCGGTCGATGCCTCCGATTCGATCGACAGCCGCGAGTACACGCTGCAGATGCGGGGCTACGCCGAAGCGTTCCTCGATCCCGTGGTCCAGAAAGCGATCACGAGCGGCCCGCACAGGGCGATTGCCGTCACCCTGATGCGATGGGCCGGGCCCGGCTCGACCCAGGTCGTCGTCGACTGGATGAAGATCGACGGGCTGGCGAGCGCGCAGCTCTTCGGCGAACGGCTCCAGCGCGGCAGCCGAACGGTGCTGTCGGGCGGGACCTCGATCAGCGATGCCCTCGATCGTGCGGTCGCCGCGTTCGAAAACAACGGTTTCGAGGGCGAGCGACGGGTGATCGACGTTTCCGGCGATGGCATCAACAACCAGGGCCGCGAGGTGACGGCGGCGCGCGACGACGCGGTCAAAGCAGGCGTCACGATCAATGCCCTGGCGATCAAGGAAGATGCGTTCCTGCCCTTTCGCGGCTCGCGCACGCTCGAGGACTACTTCGTGCGGTTCGTCGCGGGCGGCGCCGGCTCGTTCGTCGTCGTGGCCGATGGTTTTGCCGATGTGTCGCGAGCGTTGATCGCCAAGCTCGCCCGGGAAATCTCCACCGCGCCGGCGCCGCTCAACGTCGCCCATAGATGACGGCGATGTCCGGCCGCTCGGTGGCATGGTGGTGACGCATCGTTGAACGCCGCTTTGCCGTTCGGGCGCTAGGCGCGCCAGCGCGGCACGGCCTTTGCCATTGTCCACATGGGGCGGTCGAGGTCGCGCCCGAGCGTCGACTCGTCGACCCGGGTGTTGCAGAGAGCGGCCCAAGTGAGGCCGCTCGCGGTACGTACCATCATTGTCGCGGTACCTGGGAGGCTGCCGGTGTGCCAGGCATTGCCGCGGGCGTTGACCCGCCAGCCGCGGGCGTAGTTTGGATGGAGTTCGTTGGTGGCCGACATCTGCGTGACGGTCTCGGGCCTGAGCAGTCGCGGAATCCAGCGACCGTCGGCGGCGGCGGCAAAGCGCGCGAGCGAGCCAGCGCTGGCGATCCAGCCGCCATGCGAATCCATGCGGCGCACGTTCATCGTGTAGGCGTCGCCGCTGCGGGTAATGTGGTAACGGACCTCCCGTGGCTGGCGCTCCGCGAGCGTATTGCCGGCGATCTCCATGTCGCCGATCCCGACCGGCGCCAGTAGCACCCGCTTGACTTAGTCGGCATAGGGGGAGCCGCTCACCCGCTCGATCACGCGGCCGAGCAGGCAGTAGCCGAAGTTGGAGTAGGCGTGTTGCGTACCGGGGTCGCGCGTCGGAGGCCGATTGGAAAGCGTCGCCTCGATCAGCGCCGCCTGTTCGGTCTTGCTCTCGTAGAACATCGGGTCGCTACGATCGTTGGGCCAACCGCCGGCGGTGTGGGTCAATAGGTGGTCGACCGTGATGCGGCTCAAGCGCGAATCGGAAGAGATCGGCCCATAGACTTCGCCGAGGACGCCCTCGCGTCCAAGTACGCGATCGTCGAGGCCGAGCTTGCCGGCTTCGATCAACGTGAAGATCGCGACCGCTGTGATCGGCTTGGAGATACTGGCGATGCGAAAGCGGTGCTCTGGCGTCAACGTTTCGCCGCTCACGCGGTCGGCCAACCCGAACGCGGCTTCGTGGACGAACTGTCCGCCGCGGGTAAAGGCAATGGCAAGGCCAGGGACATTGTACTCCTTGCGAAAGGCTTCCGCGGCCTCCGCCATCTTCTCGCGCTCGGCGGGTGACGGCGAAAGCGATTCCTGAGCGGCCGGAAACCGACCGAGCAGCATGGTCGCCGCTGCCGCGCTGCCAGCGAGGACGCGCCGTCGGTCGAAGATCATGCCTCAATCAAGTTCGTCGCCCATAGATGACGGCGATGTCCGGCCGCTCGGTGGCATAGTAATGCACCCAGATATAGGCGTGGTTGAACGCCGCCGCGGCGAGGGCCGCGAGCGAGCCCCACCACAGGCCGGGCAACCAGGCGAACAGGAAGCCGTAGGTGTACATGGCGTTGTCGGCGTAGCGGAAAATGCCACGCCGCTCGAAGGGCCGCGCCGCGGCGTCGGGCAGGAAGTGATCGTTCCCGAACGCGCGGGGGAACGTGAAGTAGCGAAGCACCGAATAGAACACGTAGATCACCGGGATCGCGAGCACGCCGACCGCGATCTCGCGCACGGTCGTGGGCAGCGAGAGCGACTCGCGATCGATTGCGGCGAGCGGAAACAGCACGCCGAAACGAACGTGCACT
>Ga0194131_10002634_pt1 | contig 29271 bp, 27 predicted proteins | sample TA2KigO120mmetaG_FD_148631 | JGI IMG/M metagenome (GOLD analysis project Ga0194131, IMG submission 148631) | Freshwater microbial communities from Lake Tanganyika, Tanzania - TA2015053 Kigoma Offshore 120m | ecosystem: Environmental > Aquatic > Freshwater > Lake | place: Tanzania: Lake...
GAAAGAAGAGGGGCTTCAGCAAGGAGGCGGCTTCACCGGGCAGGTGAACTCCATGGTCTTGGCAATTTCTTCTCATTTCGTGTCTTTCGTGTTTTTCGTGGTTCACAACTGCGGTTTCTAGGGTGAACGCTGCGCTCCTGACCGACAGTTTTGACCTTCCACGGATCGCTTAGCTCACGTTGCTACTCTATGTACCCTGATGCCCTGATTCAATCTATGTTGCGGATGCTGGAACAATTCGCCGGGCGCATTGATGGCTTCCAACGCTGTTGCCTCGTGCGTCCAGGCGGCTCCGTGTGGGGCCGCCTCCAAAGAAACTAAATGTTGCTTCCTTTATTCCTCCCAAAGCGAAATCTTCTTTCATACACTCTGAGCAACCTTATGCAAAAACCTCTCGCCTGCCTGTTATTACTGCTGCTCGCCGCCTCGGGCTGCGCGATGCACTATGACATTACGGTGCTGCCCATCGGGAGCGTTATTAGGGCGGCTTCCAAGCCTAAACTGAGCGAGGATGGTTATTACGTTTTTAAGGATGCTCTGGGACAGGAGGTTCGCATCAACAGGGTCAGGGTGCGCAAGATTGAAGCGGTGAATCCCGGCGATCCGCCGTCGAAAACCCTCGACTAGGCAGACTAGGCAGAAAACCTAAAGACTGACTTGACGGGGAAAGTTTATCTTTCACAATCTCCATGTGGTGAGCCTTTTCACGATTCAGAGCGAGTTTCGTTACGAGATTCTTCAGTTGGTCCACCAGGGCACCATGGGGGCCGTGTATGAAGCCCAACAGCACGGCGCGCAGGATTTCGTCAAAAATATTGCCATTAAGATTATCAGTCCCAGCTTCGCGGGGCAGCCGCAGTTTATTGATAATTTTATCGGGGAAGCCAAGCTTGTGGCGGACCTGATTCATACGAACATCGTTCAGACCTATCACTTGGGCGAATCGTCGCGATTGCTTTACGCGAAACTGGGAAGCAACACGAGGTTGTTAAATCGTTATCTTACGCCAGGCGCGCAAGTGTACTTCATGGCGATGGAATTGATTCACGGCGTGAATCTAGAGCAATTCATCCGCAAGCTCGTTTTTAAGAAGCAGCCGCTGCCCATCGAGCTGGCCGTCTTCATCATCAGCCGCGTGGCCCGCGGTTTAGCTTACGCTCATGCCAAACGCACCAAGGACGGTCAACCGCTTGGCATCGTCCACCGTGACGTGAGCCCCAAGAACATCATGATCGCGTATGAAGGAGATGTTAAGCTGATCGACTTCGGCATAGCGAAAGCGCGCGGATTCCTGGTCGTTAATGAAGGAGACGAAGTCGCCGGCAAACCGGAATACATGAGTCCGGAGCAAACCGATTTCAAGGTGACTGACAAACGGGCGGACATCTTTTCCGCCGGCGTCGTTCTCGCAGAACTGTTGCTCGGCTACAATATTTTCCGGGGCCAAGCGGCTGTGACGGCCCGCGAGCGAATCCTTTCCCTGACTCTGCCTGACTTTTCAACGCTTCGACCCGGCATCGATGAGCGTCTCAACCAAATCCTGCATCGCGCTCTGGCCCGCGATCCGGAAAAACGTTATTCGTCCGCCACCAAATTCCTCCACGATCTGGAATACCATATTTATCATAAAGGTTACGGGCCCACCAACGAGACGCTCGGGAAGTTCATTCGCCGGCTGTTCGATCAGGTCGAACTGGAAGAAGATGCGGCGGTCGGCGGCGGGATGGCTGGCGATAAGGTCGCCGCCGTGTAAGCGAAATGATTTCCGGGTAGGGCCGGCGGTTGCCCGCCGGCGCCCCCGAGGCCTGCGCAGCGCACCACTCCTACCACAAAATTGGGCAGCGCCGAGAAACGACCTACGGAACTCTGTCGCTCATCTCGTTCACATGAAGCTGGTAGAAACGCTCGGCTGTCTTCATATTCTTCTCCGAGACGACGCGTCCCAAGCAGCACAACACTGTTAATAATGCCAAATAAAGCCGCGGATGAATTGCCGGCCGATGCCGGCGCTTTGCCCTACTGGAAAGTCGATGAATTGCCGGCGCCGCCTGCCTTCGGGTTCCGCAACGTCCTCAAGGTAATTGGCCCCGGCGCCATCATGGCTGCCACTTCCATTGGGGGTGGGGAGTGGCTCGTCGGCCCTGCAGCCGCCGTCAAGTATTCGAGTGCGATCTTTCTCATCGCAACGGTCGCCATTGCGCTGCAAGTCGTGTTCAATCTCGAAGCCATACGCTACACTCTGTACACCGGCGAACCGATCTACGGCGGAATCATGCGACTAAAGCCGGGGCCGAAATTTTGGGCTGGGTTTTACAGCGTGATCGGTTTTCTGCAACTGGGCTGGCCTGCGCTCGCAGGCACTGCCGCTGCCGCTCTTCTCAGCGCCTTTCTGGGTCGCCTGCCAGGCATGGACGATCGCCAAATGCAGAATTTGATCACCATGGGTTTGCTCGTCATGGTGGTGGTGATCCTGTCGTTTGGAGGAACAATCGAACGCATGCTCGAACGCTTTGCCTGGATCATGCTGGCGCTCGTCTTTACTTTCCTCGTCGTCATTAATGTGGCCTATGTTCCCATCGGCCATTGGGGAACGACCCTTAAGGGCTTTTTTCAATTGTCCGGAATTCCACGCCCCATTGATTGGGGATTGCTTGGAGCATTAGCTGCGACGGCGGGTTCCGGTGGCCTGGGAAATCTGACCGTGACCAACTGGATTCGGGACAAAGGCTTTGGCATGGGTGCGAAGGTCGGGGCCATTCCCAGCGCGATTGCCGGACACGAACTTCGCCTTTCGCATGTCGGAAGCGTGTTCGCCGTCAACGCGACAAGCTTGGCTCGATGGCGCGAATGGACGCGCTACGTCATCGCCGATCAAATCTGGGTCTGGGGTTTGTTTTGTTTTCTGGGAATGTTCCTCAATGTGAATTTGGCGACTCACCTGATTCCTCGCGGAACCGACCTCCAAGGGCTCGGAGCCGGCGCGTATCAGGCAACTTATCTCAAAGAGATTTGGGCCGGGTTTTGGTTCCTGACTTTGTTCAACGGATTTTGGATTTTGTTTAAGACGCAACTTGGCAACACAGACGTTCTTGTCCGGACGGTCACAGACGCCATGTGGATGGCGAGCGGGAAACTGCGCGCCTGGAGAGGCGGTCGTATTCAATGGGTTTACTACGCCATCCTGGCGGGCTTTACGATTTGGGCGTTTCTAGCGATCGGCATCGCTTCGCCAATGACCCTTTTTAAGTTGCTCGCCAATATCGCGGGCTTGGTCCTGGCAATTGCCGGCGTGCAAATCTTCTGGGTGAATCGCCGGTTTCTTCCGCGCCCGTTGCGTCCTCCGCTCTGGCGTGAACTTCTGCTGCTGGCCTGCGCGGGCTTTTATGCCTTCTTTTCCTTTTTCGTCATCCGCAGTTTCGTTCAGTCGTTTTTGACTCGGCCATAAGCTCGTTTTCCGAGCTCAATTCTTGCTCCTAAAAACACTCACACCGATGAGATCATGATCAAGAGGAAGGATCAACGAGCAAGAAACCGTCCAGGCTTGACTCAACGGCCGTGTGACGCGCCCTGCCAATTTCAAGTCTTATCGGGCGCCGCCCCGACCGCTCCGGGCTGGCGGCTTATAATCTAACAGTTCATTGACTGGTTTCTTCGCAGCCCAAGCAATACCGCGCAGGAGCATCGGCTTGATCACGGGATCAGCAAAGCTGGCATATTCGTGTCCCTGCATCCAGACGAAGGCGCGGGCCGGCGCGGTCCCGCCGGGCAACGTGTGCTCATAAGTCCAAATTTGCGGCACGACTTCGCCTGCGTGGCCCGTGCGGATGGCGATAGGAGTTCGAGCCATAACAGCAGTCGCCAACACGTTGATCTTTGGATTCTCGGCCCAGGTCATGGAATAAAATGCCTCGTCTTGCTTCAACGTGAAATCGGACACACCTTGCATGATCGGGTGATTGCGATCGACAATTGTATAAGGAACTTCGGCTTCGAGCGTGAAGTTCGTTTCGCCATGCTTCTTTGCGCCACCGACCAATTTCGCGAAATATTCCGGATCCGGGCCGCAAAGCGTATCGTGAAAGCTCACTAGTCCGCCACCTCGCCGGACAAACGCTTCCAGATCGGCTTTTTCACGGTCGGTCATGTAACCTGCATCCCCTTTGTACATCACAATCACGTCAACTTTCTCGAGTTCGGCGGCGCTGGGTGAGTGGAAGGAGCCGTCCACGATGGCCCCCTGTTCCGTCAAAATCTTGCTCCAATCAGCGAGGAACTGTGGGTAATCGTGTTTGCCAGGGCCATGTGTTTTGAGACCGGCGCGAATGTAAATTCGCATGCCGTTGGGATTTTGCCCCGGTATCGACGGAGCGGCCCCACGGGCGCGCGCCGTGGGGGTGGGTGTTCCTTCCGATGGGATGGGTTGCTGTTGCTGCCCGGAGACCCAACCAGAGCTAAGCGCTAGAAGGCCGGCTACGAGTTGATTTCTAATGTTCACGGGCATGCCCTCGAAACTGACACTTCACCCGCGACCAGGCAATTCCGATTTTCGATACGGTCAAAATGACAGGGTCATCCGCACGCCGAAGACGAGAGCATTGCGCGGGCGGCCATCCGAACGTATCCCGCCTGGGCGGATGACGTAATTGACTTCGGGTGTGACCGACCAATATTTTTTCAGCATGATCTGGTAGTAAACTTGGAGAGAGTTTTCAAAAAATGGGATTACCGCCGCCAGCCGGCATCACAGACTCCGCGTAATCTGGACTAAACCTGGTATAGAGAAGATTTACATAGAGCATGTCAGCATCCCGCCCGGGCCAGAGGCCCGTATAGTAAGGTCCACCGCCGAAGCCGTAATGATACGAGTTCCGATCCGGCGGCGCGTATTCTGCAACGACGTAGAGGGCCAGGCCTTGCAGGTCGTTCTTGTCCTTAGGATTCTCGCTCCAGATCGTCTGATCGCCATTGAGGTAAAACCCATGGTTGCCACGGCGCCGAGCGCCGTTAAACACATCGCGATAATCCCGCGTGCTGTGATAAACGCCGAACTTCCACGTGCCGCTCGGTATCTTTGAATCTGCAGCATACCCGATGTTCGAACCGGCCTCACCAATCAATGTCGCACCATCCCCCCGCGCGATCCGGACGTAAGTTCCATGGCGGTTCAAGAAGCGGCCAGGCTCATACGGATCGCCTGCGTAAGCCGCCGCTTGAAAAAAGATCGTGCTATAAGGCTCGAAATAGACGCGCATTCCAGGGGCGCCGGTCGGATAAAGCGGCAGTGGAATGGTGTCCGCATAACTGCAGATCGGAAATTCCATGTCGGCGGAAATCTTCCCGGCGCGCACCTTGAGTTTGCGGTCGAACCAACTCTTTTCGAGCCAGACTTCGTGCAGGTAAAGGCTGTCGTAGGGATCGTAGTCGGAAATGATGTTCACATCGCCAACATACCTCTCGGAAATGCCAGGCCCATGCGCCGCGATGGAACTGAAATGAAAACGCAGGCCGTCCCAGCCCGAAAGTTTTTCGAAATCGAGATCGAAATTAAAATCGCCTGTGCCTTCGAGGACTGCCCCGCGTTTTCGTCCACCCGCAACGCTGGCGTAACCGGCGATCGAATAGGTCAATCCCAAATCGATCCCGAGGCCTGACCACGGGGTCCGAAGGCCGCCCCAGTCTCCGGTCATGAAATCTTCTTTGCTGGGCAGGCCGATGCGCGTGCGGTCCACGGCACGCGAGACTTCAAGAGACGTCAGCCCGAGAACAACCGCCAGAATAAGCGAACCGGTGATCCGCCTGGAACGAAAAGGGCCTGCGCCGTTCATTCCAGCAACACGTTGAAACGGTGCGTCGCATTGCCGTAGCCGGGAATATTCTGGTCGAACAAGGTGGCCCGCCGCGAATGAGCAGCAGTAAAATCGCCGAAGAATTCCCTGGCATAGTAAAGATGCGGAGGGTTCAAGCTGGCGCTGGCTCGAGCCATCTTGCGCGATCCCGCGATCCTGATCTTGGACGAAGCCACTTCAGCGCTCGATCCCGCCACCGAGGCTGCGGTCAACGCGACATTTCGGCGGCTCGGAAAAAACCGGGCCACGCTTTCTGTCACCCACCGATTTGCTTCCGTCGTCCATTCGGATCGGATCTTTGTTCTTGAGGCTGGCCGCATTCGTGAGGCAGGCATTCATGCGGAACTGCTTGCTTTGGGCGGTCTCTACAAAAAACCTTGGGACAAGCAGACCGGTTTTTCACTGGAAGCGGATGGACGCCACGCAGCAATCTCGGTGGAGCGGCTGCGGCAAGTGCCGATCTTCTCCGAGTTGTCCGACACCTTGCTCGAAATGGCCCGCAAGCTGTTCAAAACCGAAGAACAGCCGCCAGACCGAGTCATCATTCGCGAAGGCGATGTTGGAAGCACGATGTACATCATCGTCCCCGGCAAGGTGGAAGTTACCAAAGCATCCGACAACGGCCAACCGATCCGGTTAGCGGTTCTGTCTGATGGCGACCACTTCGGCGAGATCGCCATTCTCCGGAGCGTCACACGCACAGCTACGATTCGAACCCTGCTACCTTGCATCCTCCTAACGCTCTCCCGGGCGCACTTCGATTACTTGATGGAACGCGCTCCAGAACTGCGCGCTAAGTTGAACGAGATCGCCGATCAACGCACGGGCAAAGCGCCAGCGGCTCCAAAGCCGGCCGGTCAAACTTGAACCGGCGACGCGTAAGCTTCTTTCAGCGCATCGATCAACCGGCTGTTCTCGGCCGGCGTGCGTATCGCGAACCGGACAAGTTCACCTCGGCCTGCCTCGAACTTTCGCGTGCATTCCTTGATGCAAATCGGGTTGGACCGCATCAAGCGGCGCGCCAATGTTTCGGCTGTAAAGCGCTCGTCTTTCAGACGGCACAGAACAAAGTTTCCGCCTGACGGCCGCGGCTCGAGGAAACTCAGCTCGAACAAATCCGAAAAGAAAGCCTGTCTACCTTCAATAGTTCGTTTGAAGCTCGCCGCGATTTCAGGCCGGCACTTCAGGAGCAGTTCCAAAAAATACTGGGCCACGGAGTTGGTGTTCCAGATGGGCAGCAGCCGATTCAGTTCTCTAATCAAGCGCAGGCTGGCGGAGAGGACGCAGCCCAATCGAAGTCCAGGCACGCCCAGGCATTTGCTCAGGCTCTTGACCAAGATCACGTTTTGGAACATGCCGGTCGTCATGTCGTTGGCAATTGACCCCGCTTCGCTTCCAGCGAAATCGATAAAGGACTCGTCGAGAATCGAGATGAGTCCCGATTGCTCCGCGGCTTGCAAAAACAAGGTTATTTCGCCCCCCGAGTAGCAACGGCCCGTCGGATTGTTCGGGTTGACGACCAGAACCGCTGGTATTTGGTTCTCGACCACGAGCCGCACCAAATCCAAAAGGCTGTGCTGGTCGGCGTCAACACCCAGAACCTTCGGAAACGAGGCCAGGTATTCGTCGAACGCAGGAACGAAAGTTGCCATCCGATCGACGCCCAAAACTTGCGGCAGCAGCTTGATTCCCTGCGCGGCGCCGTTCAACAAGCAACAAAACTCGGCCGGAACGAGAAGCTAATGCGCCAGCTTGGCATTGAGCGCGCTTTGGGAGCAGCCGTAATTCCAAAGCAAATGTTCCAGATTGTGGCGGATGCCGCTCAGCACCCCGGGCGTCGGAAAATACATGTTCCGGATATAACAGAAATCGAGCACGTCGTAATTCCAGTAACCTCCATGCGTTCGCGCTAGAGAATCGTACCGGCCTTCTGGATTGAACAGAAATTCCGCCTTCGCCAGATCGTGCATGTCATCAATCTCCATCCACGCACGGCCGGTCAAATCGAAGATTTTTATCTCGGCGCTTCGCAAATAAATGATCACACCTAAAACAACTTCGTAGAAGCAAGTTGTCGCTGTGCGCCTGAGTGTAAAATTGAACGGTCTTTCTGAGTTTTTCCCGCAGGACCGTCGCCGAAAATTTGTAGATATTCAGCGTTTTGAATTTGTCCGAAAAATCAAACGCGGGCCCTTGCGCTTCCGTTGGATGAACGCCCGTCACGATTTGCCGTGCGTCCACGCTTACCACGGTGCCGTCCATGCTGGTTTTGTATTTGGCGACAACCGCGACATTTGGCCACGGATAATTCACGAGGTCGCGAATCGTTTCGAGGTCGAAGAAAACATCGCACTCGATCAGCACGAAATCATCGTCCACCTTGTCCAAGGCGAGCGCGAGCGAGTAAATGTTGTTCGTGCTCCGAAGCCGGCTGTTCTCGATGAAAACGAACTCGGCCTTTCCCGCATGGGATTCGGTCAGGTGGTCGCGAAGCTCCTCGGCTTTGTACCCCAGAACCACAACGATCTCCCGAATCCCAGCCAGCAGGAGAGAATCAACGATCCGGTCAATGATTCGCACACCGGAAACAGGGACCATGCTCTTGTGAAGCGAATCGGTCAACGGCCGCAGCCGCGGTCCATAACCGGCCGCCAAAACAATTGCTTTCATAAAATAAGCATCGCAACCGAGCGCAGAGGATTTGGCCGTTTCAACATGAGATGACCATAATTGGCCGCACCAATCGAGACAAGCACTGCGGGATTGGCCGCTATTTCGTTCTGGCATGAAGGGTTTGGAGTGCATGGAGCTTGCTCCCGCTTTGGGAACGCGGACGAAAGCGCTGGCAAGCCGGACGCAGTCCAAACGCTGGCGGGTGCTGGGCGGCCCGAACTTGTCGACACAATCGTAGCGGCGGGCATCCTGCCTGCCGTAAAGCCGGGGCATCCTGCCCGGCGGACCACGCGTGCGAGCTCGAACGCAGCCTCAGCGTTTTCGCGTTGCTCCGGGCGGCAAGATGCGCGCCCTCTGCGGCAGGCAGGTTGCCTGCCGCTACGGTAGCGCGGCTCATTTTCGGAGGTTGCCAGTCGGCAGATCGAAGGTTACATTCGCTCGTTATTCGGTCATCAGATTCGTTAAAGCATGAGTTTATTTTTTACTTATTTGTATGTGATCGCCGGGGTTATTTTACTCTTCGGCGCATCAGTGTTTGTCCACGAATTTGGCCATTATTGGATGGCGCGGCGGCGAGGCCTGAAGGTGGAGGCGTTCGCCATTGGCTTCGGCCCAAAGATCCTTAGTTGGACCAAAGATGGCATCGAGTACTCGTGGCGGTGGATTCCGGCGGGCGGGTTCGTCAAGCTGCCGCAAATGATCACTTCCGAGGCGTTGGAAGGCGGCAAGTCATCTACGGAAGCAATTCCTCCTGCATCACCCTGGTCCAAGATTCTGGTGGCATTTGCTGGTCCATTCATGAATGTGGTTTTTGCCTTTGCCATCGCCACAGTCATTTACTTCGTTGGACTGCCCGTCTTGGTGAATCCATCGATTATTGGTTATGTCGAACCCGATTCTCCTGAAGCGAAACTCGGCATTCGCGAAGGGGACAAGATCGTGGCCGTAAACGGGAAGACGGTAAAATCGTGGCAGGATGTCCAAATGATCACTGTCCTGGCGCGAACGAACGTCTTGCCGGTCGTCGTCGAACGCGACGGCGCTCGCACCACGTACGAACTAACCGCCAAAGTCAACTCAACGCTCGGCTGGAAGGTGTTGAATCTCGACCCGCGGGATCACCCTGAAGTAAACGAAGTGGTGGCTGGCGGCGCAGGCGACTTGGCCGGGCTAAAGGTTAAAGACATCGTCCTTTCCTTCGCAGGAGTTCCCATTGCCGGACGTGAGCAACTGATAGAACTCATTCGAAAACGAGGAGGAGAAGCAACGGAAATTGTCGTGCAACGGGGAAGCGAGAAACTAACGCTAAACGTAACCCCATCCATCGATCCCGTCACAACGAAGGGAAAAATTGGCGTGGCCCTCGGCAACGGCTCGACCAACGTCTACCACGTCGAAAAGCCAGGCCCAACCCCTTGGGCTCAAATCGCGAGTGTCTGGGATACGACCATCAGCACACTCGGAGCGCTGTTTTATTCAAAGCAAACTGGCGTTGGCGTCAAAGACTTGAGCGGCCCGCCTGGCATCTTTGCCATGCTGGTGATATGGCTCAAAACCGATTATCGCCTCGCCTTAAACTTTCTCGTGCTGCTGAACATCAACCTCGCCATCATCAATCTGTTTCCCGTCCCCGTCCTCGACGGCGGGCATATTGTGATGGCTGTCATCGAACGCATCCGCCGCCGCCCTCTGAGCGTTCGTGTCATGGAATATACCACCACTGCTTTTGCCGTGTTGCTGATTAGTTTCATGCTCTATGTCTCATTCAACGATGTGACCAAGCGGTTCGGCCTTTTCAAATCTCTCATTCAGAACGAAGCCACCATCGAAGAGTCGGTCAAGACCGGCGGGAAATCCGAACCCACTCCGGCTCCGCAGCCAAGCCCATAAGCCGACGTATGCAGTCAACGTTGCCGCTGCCCATAAAACGGCTGGTAGGACAGCGCGTCTCGCCTGTCCAAACGTCGAGGTGCACCCAGACAGGCGAGACGCGCTGTCGCACGGAGTTCAGGAGAGGATAAGGGACGGCTATGCGTTATTGTCATTCTCCGTTTGGTTACGGACGCCGCAAAGCGCGTGAAGTGATCGTCGGAGACCCGACGCAAGGAGGCGTGATTATCGGAGGCGATCATCCTGTCGTCGTGCAATCGATGATTACCTGCGACACGATGGACACCGCGGCTTCCGTTCAGCAAACCCTCGATCTCGCGGCGGTTGGCTCCCAAATCGTCCGTATCACGGCTCCGACCGTCAAGGATGCGGCCAATCTGAAGAACATCGTGGCAGAGTTGCGCGCGCGAGGCTGTCACGTGCCAATTGTCGCGGACATCCATTTCAAGCCTGAAGCAGCGATGGAAGCGGCCAAATGGGTTGAAAAAGTGCGCATTAATCCAGGCAATTACGCTGACTCGAAGAAATTCGCGGTTAAGGAATACACCGACGAGCAGTACGCGGCCGAGTTGGTGCGGATCGAAAGCAAATTCGGGCCGCTGGTCAAACTTTGCAAAGAACTGGGCCGCGCCATGCGCATCGGCGCCAATCACGGCTCGCTCAGCGATCGGATCATGAATCGCTTTGGTGACACGCCCCTCGGCATGGTGGAAAGCGCGCTCGAGTTTGCGCGTATCGCTCGCAACCTCGACTTCCACAATTTTGTGTTCTCGATGAAGTCGAGCAATCCGAAGGTGATGATCGAGTGCTATCGACTCTTAGTCGCGCGCCTCGACGAATTGGGTCCCGATTGGAATTATCCAATTCATCTCGGCGTCACCGAGGCCGGCGAAGGTGAGGATGGCCGGATCAAGAGCGCGATTGGCATTGGTTCGCTTTTGAGCGATGGCTTGGGTGAAACGATCCGGGTCTCTCTGACGGAAGATTCACCGAACGAAATCGCGGTCTGCCGCGATCTTCTCGCGCAAATTCCAGTGTTGTCCAACCGTTCGGTTCCACTTTCGGAAGCCAAGCTTTCGTATGATCCATTTTCTTTCGAACGCCGGACGACACCTGAGATTGAGTTAAGTGAGGGCGTCAAGTGCGGCGGCGAACAAACCGTGCGCGTCGTCGTGACAAAAGCGACCTGGGAGAAAGTTGCGCCAAAGATTCGTCCCAAGGACGACGTCAAGCCCGAGGGCGCCTACGAAGATCTGAACGCTTACGAGATCGACCCGACTACAGATTTTAAGGTCAATTGCGAAACACAGCTTGTGACCGTGCAGGATGGACTTGAATTGCCGGCCATTACGGCTTTTCGGTTATTGGCCTCGAAGCTGAAGCGGCTTGGGTTGAACAATCCCATCCTGCTCAAAGATTGTCTTACATTTCCCCAGACGCCATTGGAACCGAAGATTGCTCTGCTCCGAGCATCGGTCGTCATTGGCTCGCTCTTAGCCGATGGCATCGGTGATGCGATTCTGATTCGTGGTGAAAGCGGCGGTGGTCAATCGCTCCGGCTTGCCTACAACATTCTGCAAGCGGCGGGTTGCCGTTCGTTCAAGACTGATTACGTTGCCTGCCCTTCTTGCGGCCGGACGCTTTTCAATCTTCAAACGGTGACCGCCCGCATCAAAGCTCGCACCGACCATCTCAAAGGCGTGAAGATCGCTATCATGGGTTGCATCGTGAATGGCCCCGGCGAAATGGCGGACGCTGATTTCGGGTACGTCGGCGGCGCGCCAGGCAAGATCAACCTTTACGTAGGCAAAACACCGATTAAGTTCAATATTCCCGAAGCGGAAGCCGTCGACCGTTTGGTGGACCTCATCCGTCAACACGGCAAATGGGTGGAACCGGTTCCAGCCAACGCGTGACGCAGGCACAACTTACTCCAAAGCACGCTCGGCGACGACTCACAGATCGGAGACCACGCAGCTACTCGGGAAGTTCTTCTTGTTTCGGCTCTGGCAACCAACGCGACGCAATCAGGCCAACTGCATACACCAAGAAAGCGACTCCAGCCGCGGTGTAAGCGAGCTTGGCTTGAGGTGTGCCGCCCGGAACAAAACTTTGCACAGCGATCGTGCTTGTGACCCAGGCGAACGATGTCCCCAACATGCGTCCTCCAATGTTGGCCGCAAAGCTTTCGCCTGTCCCGCGCAAATGAACCGGGTACACACGCGGCAGGTAATTCCCCCAGAAACTGAATTGCGCGACGGTAAAGAAGCCGGCCAGGAAGATACCGACGTAGAGCAAGTTCAAGCTGGTCACCGCGGCATAGCCGAAGATGATTGGCATCAGAATCAGGCCTGGGGCCTGGAACACGCGCAACAGCGAACGCCGGCTGACGATGCGAACCGCCAGCACCGCCAGCGCGAATCTCCCAACCAATCCGCCGATCTCCTGAACTTTCGTTACGTTGGACGCAACCGCTTGCTCGATTTTCTTCTGCTCCGGGACCGGCTTGCCCGCCACTTGTTGCTTTACTTCCGGCAAACCGGGCACGATTTGTGGAATCTGCTGAATCGCGCCGAAAGCCGCTCCATACGAGCAGGCAAAAATTAAAGTCGTGACGAGTGTCGTCCGCGCCAGCGCAGGCGAAAACAACTCGCCAAGGCTTGGGCGGCGCAACGTCCCTTCCTGCCTTTTTTTCTGCCATGCGGGCGATTCCGGCAAGAACGGCCGAATCACAATCAACGGAATGGCCGGGATCAGGCCTGACATCAGCGTATATCGCCAAGCGGCATGCGAATCTTTAATGGCGCCGCCGAAGAAGTTCAGCCAGTCCGGCAAGCCAATCGCCGGCAACTTCGCCGCATATGCCACAGCTAATCCATTTGCGAAGGCAACCAACAAACCGCCTACCGACGAGAACGCCTGCGTGTAGCCCAAGACCTTCTCCCTCTGGCGCGGCTCCGTAAACAATTCCGCCAGCCATGCCACGGCCGCTACGAACTCGACACAGACGCCAATAAAGGTCGTGCAGCGAAAAAATAGAAGCATTTCTATGGATGTCGAAAAGCCCGCCGCAAATGCTGAGAAAGCGTAAACCAGGATGCTCCAGGTCAACACTCGCCGGCGCCCAAGGCGGTCCGTCAAGTAACCTCCCAACAAACCGAAAATGCCGCCGGCGAAAGCGGGAATGTAAAACAGCCGTCCCACCCACATCGCGAACTCCGGCGTGCCCGGCGCCACGCCGACCAATTCCAGCAAGGCCGGCCGGATGATCAGCGGCAACATCAGCAGCTCATAAATATCAAACGCGAACCCAATCGCGGCGATGGTGCATATCAGCCATTGCGTCGGCGTTAAAGAGGATGTCGATCCTGGTCCGCTGGAATTCATGCGCGAGGATTGTGACGATCCAACAGGCAAGATTCAACTGCGAAGTACTGCGAAGTTTCCGCTAATGCGGCGCATCTGCAAGTTGTTGGCAAAGGAGCGCAGCGTTCACGCCGCCTCGCGTTGAGAACGCAGGCATGGGTTCGATAATTTCGTCGCTCTATCATCTATCCACGGGAAGCGGGCTGAAGCGGGCTAAGCTAAAGCGCGCGCGCGCTCCTATGGTGGGAATGCACTGATCCTCATGCCGGTCATGCAGGCGTGAGAGCATTAGTTCGAGCCCGTTGTGGCGGGTGGAGATTCAGCAGGTTTCTGCGCTGGCTTCACGCCGAGCGCAATGACACCCTCCAGCTCGTGCGGCGGATAAAGCATTTGCGGAAAAAGCTTGCGCAGCGCCGGCATGGTGCTGGCTTGGGTTTCGAAGAAGCCGTCGCCGATCTTTGCGTAGCCGCTAATTCCAAAATGAACGAACTGGCCAGGCCGAAGATTTATGGGGACCGCCACTTTCATCTGCGTCTCATTCGTCTTCGCGTGAACCAGCGGTTGTTTTAATTCGAAGCCGGTCTCTGAACTCGCTACCGTCAGCATGATGGGTCCATCGTAATTACGCCGGGCGCAAGAGACTTTGATCTCGAATGTTCCGCCGGCGGGAGCCTCGACTTTGTCTGTTTCCACGCTCAATGCGAATCCGGGCCGGTACGGCATTAGTTCGAGTTCATAACCCATCTCTGGGCCCCCGCCATAATTGAGCTCTTCGACAAGCAACCGGAATGTGCCCGCTTCCGAAAATGTATTTGTGATGCCGGCGTCATTCGCCCCAGTCACGTTCGCCTCGGCCAGCAATGAATTGTCCGGCCTCAGAATCTGCATGAACAAATCGCAGGGCGACGCGATGCTGCGTGTCTTGCTCACAATCGCGATGCGCTGGTCTTTAGCCACTTCGAATTCGTAAACGTCGCGGTCCTTTGGCCTGTCCAGACGGCCCGAGACGCTTGCGGGGAGGAAAAGTTTCGTTGCATTCGTTGACGAATCATTCGGCTCCTGTTCGGCAATCACACGAGCCGCCCCGTCACTCGAGGATTTCAAATCAGCCGGAGCGATCGGCAAGCACGGAAGCTTAGCTAATGGAAAATCGCCCACGCGCAACCGATACGGGTACCGTGCCCCGCCTTGATAGCGCACATCACGGACCTCGATCACATATTGGCCTGCCGCTGAAAATGTGTGGCGCAGACGAGCATCGGCGCCTGTGCCCGGAGCGTCGTCGCAGTAGCCAAGCTCGCGCCCTTTCGCATCCAGCAAGCGGAGCACCGGATCCAGCAGCGACCCGAGACGATGCGCAACAACCTCGATCGAAATATTCTGACGATTCGTAACGGCAATCTGATAATAATCAAAACTCAGCTCCTCAGATGTACCATCCACGGCGACGGGCAACTCCAATTCCTGAGCCGCTTGGACTGACTTGTTGGTTGCGCTCTCAGCGATCGTCGGGAGATTATCGATCATTAAGAGTTGGAGATTGGAAATCCCATTCGTGGCCGCCAGTCGCACTGCGCCTATGCCGAGCGGAACATCCTTCGCCAGAGAAAGGCGATAACGAATTCCGTTCGCTTCCTTTTCTCCAGGCGCAGATGGTGAATCGTGCTGGGCTTGCGCCGAGAAGCTCGTCCAAAGCTCTGTGACGCCGGATAGATTATCGCCGTTGAAAATGATGATGTTCGTCGCTCCTGGAGCAACGGCAGATGGTGTCACAACATTGATAACGGGGCTTTGACCGTAGGACTGACGCGCCAGCAGAAGCAAAGCAAGACCAAGAAAGAACGAGCGCATGTCCCGGTTAGTCAGCTTTCTTCGATGGCTTACTCGAAGAACTGGGTAACGATCGCGTGAGGCTCAATTCCGCACGCTCCACTTCTAACTTGAAACGGGAAAGGTCGGCTTGCATCTCAGCGCGGTCAGCAGCGCGTGAGGCCTCGAGTTTGGCTAGACGCTCTCGAAGATCGGCGATTTGGCCCTCCACCTTTTCTATTCGACTGGTCGTCGAATTCTGAAAATCGCGAGCATCAACCGTCAGCACATCGAGAGGATGCGGAGCGGTGGCGGCTCTTTGTAAGGTTTGAATAATACCTTCCGCTGGCATTAGGGAACCTCTGATCGTGGTCTTATAGCCTCTGCTCCAGCCCGAAACTCACGCGACAGATTCTCAAGCTTGGGATTTAGAAGATCCAGCGCCTCATTAAGCGCTTGAAGTTCCTCGGGCGATGGCTCGCCCGCTCCTTCAGGCAAACGGATAATCTCTCCTCGCCTGGGCCCGGAAATGATTACCGCTTCCATCGGTTCTGCCATCGCTGCACTCGTGTTCATATCGAAAAACTAATCATAAACTTCTTCACGCAGCAAGTATGCGCCCTGTGTCGAGTGCCATTAAAACTGTCCGTGAGAGGACTGCAGCGTTTAGGCTACAGAAAGGTTCGCGTAGTCTAAACATTCCGCAGGGCTTCGAGCGTCTGCCAATTTCACGTTCTGCAGCGCAAACGCTGCGCTCCCTTGCCAGCAGTTTCAATCTCACGCCACTGTGTTTCATTTACGCGATCACTCCCATCACCGGTTTGCCATCGGAAATAAGGAGAGGCCGGTTCCCAACGCCGCGAACTTCTGTGTGCGGATCGATTCCTAGAAGGTAAAACATCGTCGCCGCCAGATCGTCCGGTCGCACGGGATTCTCGGCTGGGTAAGCGCCGTGCTTGTCCGACGCTCCATAAACGAAGCCCCGCTTCACGCCGCCACCCGCAAGCAACACCGTGTAGCATTGGGGCCAATGATCCCGGCTGATATTCGCATTGATCTTCGGCGTGCGACCGAATTCCCCCATCCAAACAACCAATGTCGTGTCCAAGAGCCCGCGCTGATCGAGGTCTTCCAAGAATGTCGGCAATGTTTCATCGGTAATTGGGAGGTGGCGTTTCTCGATGATGGGAAACATGCGCGTGTTATTGAACCCGTGCGTGTCCCAGCCGCCGTTGGAAGTGCTTTGCCCGCCAATCGAATCGGAAAAATAGACCGTGACGAACTTTGTCCCAGCTTCCACCAAGCGGCGAGCCAGCAGGCAGCTTTGGCCGTAGGTATGACGTCCGTACTGATCGCGCACCTTGGCCGGTTCAGCGGACAAATTGAACGCGTCGCGAAGCCGAGTCGAATGCAGCATGGACAACGCCTTTTCGTAATAGGCGTCCAATCCTTTGGCTGTTCCCGAGTACTCGAGCAACCCCGACTGCGCATCAATCAGTTTCTGAATTTCGCGCCGTTGTTCCAGCCGGGCATACGTGAGGTTCGAAGGCAAGCTCAGCTCGGGCAAGCTGAAGTCCGCACTGTTCGGGTCTTGCGTGAATAGAAACGGATCGTGGACCTTGCCCAGAAAGCTCGCATGCTGTCCGGGGGTCACCGACCCGTCGCGGATAACGTACGGATAAGCGATCGAGGTTGGCATTTCACCGCCGAGTGGCGCAAGCCGACCGACAACCGAGCCATAAGCGGGAAACAATTCGAGCGAATCTTTCAGGCGAATATCATCGACCGGAGGCGCGTGTCCAGTCAGCGCATAGTACGATGCCGAATTGTGATTCTTCATCGTATGATGCATGCTCCGGACCAACGTGACCTTATCCATCACCTTGGCCATGCGTGGCAATCGCTCGGCGACTTGAATTCCCGGCACACTACTCGACATCGGCTTGTGCAGACCGCGAATCCCTTCGGGCGCGCCGGGCTTCATATCGAACGTTTCCAAATGACTCGGCCCACCAAATTGGTAGAGGAAAACGATCGACTTCGCCCGCGACGGCGGACCTTTCGTCGTCGCCTCAGCTTGCAACAGGCGAGGCATAGTCAGCCCCAGCAAACCGAGTCCACCCACTTTCAGCAGATGCCGCCGCGAAAAGCGCAGTTGCTGATAGCCAGGACAAGCAAAGGAATTAGATGGGCTCTTCATAAAGCATCTCAAGTTAGGCTGCCTTGGCTTCTTGTGACGCTCGTCTGGGAGCGGGCGCGCCTGTGGCTGTAAAAGCAAAGCTTAAAACCATTCTTGCGAAGAACCGCTGGCATGCGCAGACATCAATCATTTCCGCAAAACAAACTCCTTCGCGTTCAGTAATCCCCACATCAAATCTTCGAGCGCCACTCGACGATCCGCAGCCTTCGCCAAGATTCCTAACGCCGTTTCCAACTCCGCGGCAGTTGGTGGACGTGTCAGCGTTGTCCAGTAGAGCTCGTCGATCATTTCCAAATTCGACTTCCCGCTCGCCAGCAGTTTGCTGAGTCGATTGTCTTCTTTCGTCAACAAATCGTTCACCGTCGCGCCGCTAATCATTTGAAAGGCTTGGCCCATGGTTGTCTCGCTCGAGCGTTCACACTCGCACGTCAGCAAACGCGCGGGCTTGCCAAACACTTGCAAGAATTGATCGGCGCCTCTGACGCCACTCCGTTGGCCGCGGACTCGTTCCGGTCGTGCTCCGGGCAACTCAGCGGCACGCCGGCCGACAGGTTGTCCTTGAAACCTGGAGGCAACACCCGCGACTTGATTCTGGCAATCGACCATCTGCTCGGCCATCAACCGCCGGAGAAGCGCATGAGAGTAGTTGATCTCGTCATCCTTGTTCGTTTCGTTCGGCACGCTCGAAAGCTGGTAAGCGCGCGAATTCATAATGAGGCGGATCATATGCCGCAGGTCGAACTTGCGCTCGACGAACTCCTTGGCCAACGCTTCCAGCAAGGCCGGGTGCGATGCTGGATTGGTCGCGCGGAAATCATCGATGGGATCGACAATGCCGCGGCCCATGAGATGAAACCAGATACGATTGACCTGAGAGCGGGCGAACCACGGATTGTCAGGCGACGTGATCCACTGGGCCAGTTGCTGAAGTTCGTCTGGGTCTGAACTTGATGCGTGATGCGTGATGGGTGATGCATGATGGGCAATAGGTGCTGGCGCACCAAGAAATCGTGGGGAAGCGGGTTTGCCAGTGCGCGGATTCTTCACTTCGCCTTTTCGGGCGAAGTAAACGACCTGTTCGCCCTTGAATTCATGCGAGTCATTGCTGTCTTGGCGGCGGTTTTCCAGAACTTTGTACTGCACCCTCGAAAAGAGGGCCGTCCAATCGTAATAGTCATCTTGCGTCCAGCGATCGAAAGGATGGTTGTGGCACTGCGAGCATTGCAGGCGCGTGCCGAGAAAGACCTGAGCCGTGGCCTCAGCCCGCGTGACTGGATCGCGATTGGCGCGGTAATAGTTCGCCGCCGGATTACTGTACGTGCTGCCTCGCGCCGCGATCAATTCGCGAGCAAACTCGTCCATCGGCTTGCCTTCCGCGATGCTTTGCCGAATCCACCGTTGAAAATTTTGCACACCTTTCGTATCGAGCGTGCGTTCTTCATTCCGCAGCAGATCGGACCATTTCAGGGCCCAGAAATCGGCAAACTCAGGACGCATGAGCAGTTCGTCGATCAACTGTGACCGCTTATTTCGGTTGTTATAAGCGACGAAGGCGCGGGCCTCTTCCGCCGCCGGCAAAATGCCGAGCAGATCCAAATAAGCACGGCGCACAAAAACCTGATCGCTGCAAAGCTCGGATGGATTCATCCGCAAGGCGCGCAGTTTGGCCAAGATCTGTTGGTCGATCTCGTTGTTCGCCGGGACATTGCTCCATCGGAAATCGCTTCGCGCCGGCACAAAAGCCAGCCGCACCGGAACCTGACATTGCAGGTACCGAACCAAGATCGTCGTTTCGCCGATTCCACTCCGGCGCACCAATCCGCCGGCGGACACCGTTGCGAGACTATTTGATGGTTCGTACACAGCCGCCTTGCTCACATCGCGGGTGGAACCATCGGAAAAGGTCGCGTGCACCCGCAATTGGAGGCTCTCTTCGGGCTCAATCACGAATCGTTCTGTTGGCGTGACATCAATCCGTTCCAAGCGCGGCGTCGCCGCAGAGTCCCATAGCGCGCCCTTGGCGATCCAATCGCGAAGCATCTGATGCTCCCAAGAATCTTTCGCAAAGCGTTTGCCGCCTTCATGAGCAAGCTCCGCCGTCGGTTTCAACAAAATTAAGCTCCGATCGGGATCGAGCAGATCAACTCGCCGAGCGAACTGGTCACGTGTCAGTGCCCTAAAATCGAACTCAGCGTCTTCGCCGCGCAGCGACAGCTTGAACCCAGCCTTTCCATTGGCATTGCCATGACAAGCGCCGGCATTGCAGCCAGCCTTGGACAGAACGGCCATAACATCATTGCGGAAAGAGACGCCTGGAGCTGTTGCGCCGCATGAAAACGTGAGCACCCCTCCGAACGCGACTAGAAAGCTCAAAGCGTTGAATAGGCACGAACGACGGCCGAGCCGCCATGTCGCGATTCTCGTTCCAGACATCAGTCGGGTCATCAACTGGTTACTATAAGGCCGCGCAGCGAGAGGCGAAAGAGTTTTTCTTTTTCAGTGCATCCTCCCCATCCTCCCTAACCCTCTCCCCATCGGGTGGGGGAGGAAAAAGACCTGGGCGTTCGGCGAGGGGGCCCATCAGACCTCGACGATCGCAACAGCTCGATTCCTGCCCCCATTGGATGGGGAGAAATTTCTCCGAAACAGAATTTCGCGCATCGAACCGATGAAGGCCTGTTTGATTGCTTGATTCTTTAAGAGAGGAACGGGCAAGACGACCATGCAGAACATCTGGCCCGGAGTCCTTGCACAAAAAAACGCCCGCTCCCTCCTTTCGAGCGGGCACAGCGTGACAACGAAGACTAGCGAGTTAGTTGCCTGTAATGGAACGCTCGCGGTGCAGGCGTTATAATTCTCGCCGGGTCCTCAGGCAAACAAAAAATAGCATAGAAGTAAGTTTGTCTCGTCAGCAGTATTCCCGTACATTAAGGCAAACTTGCTATGCCAGAAAAAAGCCTGAGCGAAATCCCGCGGCCTTTGCGGGAACTATACGAGAAGGGAAGCATCGCTTTGCAGCGCCAGAATCTGGATTATGCCATGGCCCTCTTCAATCAGGTCTTGCACAAGGAACCCGCCTTTTATGACTGTCGCGAAGCCTTGCGCGCTACGCAGTTTAAGAAAGCGGCCGGTGGCACCAGTTTTTTCCGCAAGGTCTTAGGGACCGCGAGCAATTCGCCGCTGCTAGCCAAAGGACAGCTCGTTGTACGCAGCAACCCGCTCGAAGCCATAAACCTGGCGGAGCAGATTCTGAACACTGATCCTGGCAATACGCCCGCCCACAAACTGCTCGCCGACGCCGCGTTAGAAGCCAATTTGCCCCGAACGGCCGTGCTTTCGCTGGAAATCGCCCACAAGAATGCGCCCAACGACAAAGACATTGGCATGGCACTCGGGGAAGCTCTGGCCCGGGCCGGCCAGGTGGCCAAAGCCGAGAGCATCTTGACCGCGTTGCTTCGCGCTCATCCAGGTGACATTCCGATCGCCCAGGCGTTAAAAAACGCTTCGGCCAAGCGAACCCTCAGCGAGGGTGGCTACGAGGCCTTGGCCGGCGGCACAGGATCCTACCGCGACATTCTGAAAGACAAATCCGAAGCTGTTTCCCTTGAACAGGAGGGGCGGCAGGTGAAATCGGAAGACGTGGCCGCCAAGCTAATCGAAGAGTACGAAGCACGCTTCACGCGCGAACCGAACAATTTGAAGTTGGTGCGCTCGCTGGCCGAACTGTATGCGCAAAAGAAAGATTTCGACCGCGCCCTGGGTTACTACCAGAAAATCCTAACGAGCGAGGGCGCCGATCCGTCTTTGGAAAAGGCGATCACCGAAACTACCCTTAAGAAATTCGATCAATCGCTGGCACAACTTGATCCGAACGCCGCCGATTATGCCGAAACAGCCGCCCGCTTGCGCGAGGAACGGCAAGCCTTCCAGTTGGCCGAATGCCGGAAGCGCGCCGAGAAGTACCCGAACGACCTCCAAATTCGGTTCGACTTGGGTCAGGTCTATTTCGAAGCCGGGAAGATCAGCCAGGCAATTCAGGAATTTCAAAAAGCCTCGAATAATCCGCATCGGCGCGTCGCGGCCTTAACTTACCTAGGACAATGTTTCGCTCAACGCGGAGTGTATGATTCAGCAGTGCGAACCTTTCAGAATGCGCTGAAGGAGAAGGTCGTGTTCGACGACGAGAAAAAGCATCTTATTTATCTCCTCGGATCAGTCCTCGAAAAAATGGGCCGGAAAGAAGAAGCCATCGAGCAGTTCAAGCAAATTTACGAGGTCGACATTGCCTACAAAGATGTCGCCGCCAAGATCGACGCTTACTACGCGAGCCAATAAGCTCACAACGATAGAATCCGTTCGATCAATCCTGTGGTTGATTTTGCCGGGACGAATGGAATGAAAACAATCCGACCCCCGGCGCTTCCCACAACCGCGCGCTCTTCCTGGTCCAAAGTCTCCAAAGTGTAATCGCCCCCTTTAACATAAATATCGGGTTTGGCTCGGGAGAGAAAGTTCGTCGCGCGCCGATCCCGGAAAATGCTCACAGCATCGACAGCTTCGAGGGCGGCGATGACCGAAGCCCGGTCCTGTTCGCTGTTGACAGGACGGCCCGGTCCCTTGAGCAAGCGCACTGCGGCATCGCCATTAACCCCCACGAGCAATGCGTCGCCCTGGTTGCGAGCCGCTTCGAGGTATGTGACATGGCCGACGTGCAACAAATCGAAGCAACCGTTGGTGACCACCAGCCGTCTGCCCTGCGCGCGCAGAGACGCTCGCCAACTCGCCACGTTTTCCAACAATAGAATCTTCTTTTGAAAGTCCAATTGGCGATCTATGCCCCGAACCACTCGTGCTGGCAACGGATATTTCGACTTCGGTTGACCAGGCGCCTGGCCGCGAGAGCTGGCCGGAGGCAAAATCATGTCCCAGTCCCCAGTCTTCTGATCTCTTCTGATGATTTTGTCCTTTATCGTTTTGTCTCTCAAGTCCTGCCGGACACGAAACAACCGTAGCGCAGGCGCCCGGCTGCGAGTTTGACGGGCGCTTTCCATGGAGCCTCGAATTGCCAAACAGCATATTTCGAAGCTTTTCGCTGGTGTGGGCATCCGCGCTCTTAACGACAACGTGAGGATCAAACTATTTGCTTTCTTTGCCGCAATCGACCCGCCAGCATATGTCGAACTTTGATTTATGAAGCGGATCCTAATATGGGTTGGATTGGGGTGCGTGTTAATCGCCGCGACTGTCTCCATGGCACAACGCGGACGAGGCGGATACGGAGAACACTGGTTCCCTGGCATCGAGGGAGTGAAGACCGCGCGCGAAGCTCCGCAACCCAGAGGCGAAACACCCATTTGGACGAACGCGCCAACTTTTGACAGGGACGTCTTCTCATTCGCCCGCCTTCGTTATTCCCGGCTCTCCGACAGTTCCGTTTGGTGGCGCGGCGGACATTGGTACAGCGACTTTCCCTACAGTGATCTCAATCTCTCCTTTCGACTGCAGCAATTGACGGCCATCAAGGTGAACCCTCACGGACGCGTCCTGGACATTGGTGATCCTGAACTGTTTGATTATCCATGGGTTTACATGGTAGAGCCGGCACTCCTAGTCTTCGAAGAAGAAGAAGTTCCGATCCTGCGGAAGTATCTCCTCAACGGCGGATTTTTGATGGCAGATGATTTCTGGAGCGAACCGCAATGGGCGAACTTTGAGCGTGAGATGAAGCGTGTCTTTCCTGAGCGCACTTTCACTGAGCTGCCCATGGACCACCCGCTGTTCAAGTCAGTTTTTCCTCTCGAAGGCCCAAAAAATAAATTACAAGTCCCCAACGTCGAAACCGGACGCGACGCCGAACGCACCGGTATCACTTGGGAAACCAAAACGACACGCATGGGGACCGAGGAATGCACGGAAGTCCACATCCGCGCCCTGTTCGATGACAAAAACCGCCTCATGGTTCTAGCCTGCCACAACACTGATTACGGTGATGGCTGGGAACGCGAACGCGAGGACGATTATTTCTTCCACCGTTTCTCCGAGAAGATCGCTTATCCGCTAGCGATCAACATCATCTTTTACGTGATGACGCATTGAAATCCGAAATCCGGATTCGAATTTTAGCGCACTAAATCGGAAACAAATTGGATGCCCACATCCGCGACGCAGCCGGTCGCAAGGAAACTGCGCGGATGCGGGCATCCGCGCTCCTATAGCAGCGTCCCAATGTTGGTTGCTTTGACTTAGCCAGGACATGTGAGCGCAGCCGTTACGGCATCGGGCAAGATTTCGGCGACGTCACCTTCAATCCGCAGCTTGACTTCGGGCAAATCATCGTGCTCGGTTGCGCCACGGTTGATAATTGCATACGTCACACCACGTCGTGCTGCCAGCAATGGAATCTCCGACGCCGGGTAAACCGACAACGTCGAGCCCAACGCAATGACCAAGTCGGCGGCATCAGCTGCTTGTTCGGCGCGTTGCAAGTCCTCAGCTCGAAGGCTTTGTCCAAAGCTGATCGTCGCCGGTTTAAGAAAACCTCCGCAATGGCAACGCGGCGATCGTCGAGTCTTGCGAAACGAATCGAAATGCGGTTCGGGATCAAAACGCTGATGGCAAGTCTGGCATTCTACCAGGCTATTGGCGCCGTGCAACTCGACCAATCTCGCGTCCGACGTACCGGCCTTCGAATGCAGACCGTCGATGTTTTGGGTAACGACCATCAACAATTTGTCCGATCGTTCCAGTTCGCGGATGGCTTCATGAGTGGCATTGGGTCGCGCATCGCGAAAGGCTGGCCATCCTTCCAATTTGTAATTCCAGTGTTCGACGCGTGCTGCTTCCGAACTCATGAAGTCCTGGTAGTAGACCGGCTGCCGTCGTTTCCAAACACCTTGTGGACCCCGGAAATCTGGAATGCCACTGCCCGTCGAAATTCCCGCGCCAGTGAAGACAAGGATGTTTGACGCGCCGCGCAAATATTGAGTCAGTCGTGCTATCGGCTCGGTGACATGGACGGTGGACATGACTACGATTCTTGGGAGCCATCTCAGAAAAGCAATCATTCGGATCCAGGGCAGTCCGCTGGCGCGGCCAAACCCTGGGCTGAGTGACGTAATCCCTTTCGGATTGTCGCTACAGTAACGGCAATGCCGTGGTGAGCCTTGTCTGTAAAAAGCTGAGATGCACCCCGTCATGTGACAGCTCAAAAATGATCCTTTTCTAAACGGTGCGGCGCGGTAATGTGTCCGCGAATAGCCACGGAACGACCGATCGTGAATATGAATGCTCCTTTTGTTTGTTGCAACGGATCGGTTTGGAAGCGGACAAATTTGCTTCGTCCACCGGCGCCATGCGCGGGCTAGAAATGGCGTCGTAGACTTCAATTCAACTACTGATCGTTAACTCGAAATCCATCCACGGAACGCAATGAAAACTCCGCATCCACAGGACAAAGCCTTTACACTCATTGAACTCTTGGTCGTTATTGCAATCATCGCGATCTTAGCTGGAATGCTCTTGCCATCGCTCGCGCGCGCCAAATCCAAAGCGCAACAGACCAAGTGCCTAAGCAATAACCGGCAGATTGGCATTGCCTTGATGCTTTACGCTGATGACTTCAACGACAGCATGCCGCTCTGTCGCGATTGGGCTTCACTGGGCGGCAAAAGCGGACGTTACGACACTTTTGTGGACATGACCAACAAGCCGCTTTATCGCTATCAAGGCACGCCGGAGATCTTCCGTTGCCCAGCCGACAAAGGCGATTCGCAAGGCCTAAGGTGGGTGAATATCAACGCGACCAATTGCTACCAGCAATACGGCACGAGTTACTTGATGGAATGGTCCGGCGATTACATGCGGACCAAACGCGTCTTTGGCAACGTCCTTGTCTCGCCGAACGATTACGCCGGTCGCTCGATGAAGACGGCCGAGATCGCCGTCAGCCCCGCCAACAAGATTATTCTCGGTGATTGGATTTGGCACATGAACCGAGGCTGGGTTAGCCCGCGCAGTGTCTGGCACAATTATAAGGGAAAGAGCCTCTGCGTCATGCTATGGGGTGATGGCCACGCCGCAGGTTACCGCTTTCCCACCCTGCCTGAGGGTGATCCATTCTGGAACGCGCCGCCGAACCCAACCAATGCTTGGTGGTAACGCTGAGATTGGAAAGGCGGCCGGCAGTCCTGCATGACGACTCAGCCCAGCCCACCGCACACAGAGACCACGGCTGTTGAATTAAGCATCGCGATGCTCAGCAGTTGGAACGCGCCTCTCTACTTGATGGGATCTCTGTTTCTCGTTGGCACGCTCTGCTGGTTACTCATCGATCCTCGACGGCCGGTTTTTGGCGCGCAGTCTTAAAAAGAACATAAGCATTCACTCCGTGATCCGTAACCTTCACGCGTCGTTCTGCGGCATCAACCGATGATAGACATTTTCGCGCGGAACGCATAACCGCCACTATTCTCGGGGCGCGTGTTCGCGCTGCGGACGAGGCCGTCCGCGCTCCGATGGCACTGCCAGCGGCGCCGCTCGTAACACAATCGCAATAATTCTCCTTGTTGGGAGCCGATGCTGCGGCTACGTTCCGCGCAAACCAAAATCAAACGCTTACTGTTTAGCCTATGAAGACTTTTTCTCTTTCTAGCGCGCTCAAGAGAACCTTGCCCTTGGCAGCCTTCGTTCTGTTCACAAACTTCGCGAATGCCCAGCCGACGATTCGCTGGGAGGCTTTTAACGATTACCGGCCGACCGACGGCGTCACGAGTCCGAACGCCACCGGCTACGACTTGCGCATATCGGATGATGGCGGCGTGCTGAAAGACATCAAAACGGGCAACGACCTGCCTGTGTCGGTAATTGTGGTCGCGGAAGGCGACGGCGCTCCGGATGATTTTGGCGCGCTGTCGCCGCCCGACGCAGGCTCTCCCGCGGACAAGTTGTTCAAGGGCAAAGTCGATCTTGGCAACAGTGGTTTGCCGGGCATTCGCGCCAGCGCCAATGTCAAACTGATTCTCAACTTCAAAGGGCTGGACGCGTCGAAGCGATATAACTTTCGCGGCACGGTCGCTCGTGGCGGCAGCTACAACGATCGCTGGAGCTTTTTCGGCATTACCGGAGCAGACGCTTATGTGACCGCTCATGAAGATGGCAGCAATAACAAGAACATCATTACGAAGGCCACCTTTCCGGCCGCGGCTCTTGCGACAAATCAAGTAGCGCTGAACACGGGACACAACAAAGCTGGATCGCTGGTTGGGTGGGATAATATTGAACCCGGCGCTGATGGGACATTCTCTATTGAGGCACAGCAATACACCGGAGCGGCGCCCTTCGGGAATCCTTCGGCGGCTCCGTACGGTTACGGTTTCAACGCGATTTATTTGGCGGAGATCGAATCCACAGGGGCTCTCCGGATTACCGAGAATCCGGCCAACCAAATTCTCCCCGCGGGAACGACGGCGACGCTCAAAGTTGTCGCAGGCAGCCCGCAGGCGATTACGTATCAGTGGCAAAAGGCTGCCCCGGGCAGCTCCACATTTGCCGATATCGCGGGCGCCACTCAGGCCACATACATCACGCCATTGTTGACCGTTGCGGACAGTGGGGCAAAATTCCGCGCTCGCATTTCCAGTGGCGCCAGCCAGGCCACCAGCGGTGAAGCGACCATCAACGTCGATGGCGTCATTCCTACTGTCTCGAAAGTTGCAGGCAGCATTAATTTCAACTCCGTTTACGTGACTTTCTCCGAACCGATGAAACTCGATCAGCTGGCAAAGAAAGCCAATTACGCAATTTCAGGACTCACCATTGATTCGGTTGTTGCTCTGGATTCGGCCAACGCGCGTTTGCTCACGAGCAAGCAAACTCAGGGCACGCCCTACACCGTGACGATCAATAACATTGAGGATGTCGCGGGCAACAAAGTCACCGCCAATTCAACAAGCCGATTCAATGGCTTCACGGTCCAGACCGGCGTCGTTGGCCTGGAGATTTGGAAGAACATAACCGGCGGTGCGGTTCAGAATCTGCGCGATAATACGCGGTATCCTAACGACTATGATGTGGATTACGTCACGACGACGCTCGATTCGCTGCTCGTCGTTCCTGCGGTGCCCGACCTCAATACGTATGGCGGGCGGTTCCGCGCCTGGCTTACACCCGAAGAAAGCGGCCAGTATGAATTCTTTGTCCGCGCTGATGACCAAGGTGAGTTGCGCATCAGCCTGGACGACAAATTTGACAATCTCGATGACCCGAATGGAAATCCGGACGCCGCGGATACAAGCGCTGGCGATACCTTCCAAGAACCTGGACTCGACAATTCCACCTCGGCGCCGATCCAATTGGAAAGGGGCCGAAAGTACGCGTTGCAAGCCATCTGGAAAGAAGGCAATGGCGGGGACTATTTGCAGGTTGCTTGGCGCAAGGTCGGCAATACAACTACCGCCGATCAACTCAAACCGATCCCGAGCAAGTTCCTCTCGTACTACGGGCCGGGCGCAACGCCAGTCAACGATCAGAAAATTACGGTCTCTCTCCAAACCGGGAGAGTGACGTTGAGCTGGGCCTCCGGCACATTGCAATCTTCCGATGACCTAAAGGCCTGGAAAGATGAGGCTGGCGTGACGAGCCCTCTTTCGATTACCCCCGCAGCAAAGAAGTTCTATCGCGTCAGAAATTAATTCCCGGAGGACGGTCGTTGGCAGATCGCGACGCCGCCCCCTTCCCGGGGGGAGCGCAGATTGTGGCAAACTGGCGCAAACTCATTTTGCGATCGGAGCGCGGATGCCCACATCCGCGAGCGCCCGCGTTATTAGCGTTTCACGTTGCAGCCAATTCGCGGATGTGGTCATCCGCGCTCCGGTCATCACAAACTGCGCAAAACGAGAATTGCCACGGCTCTTTCATCTGGAAAGACAGGCTGTTGCCCGGAAAAGCCGGATGAGATTTGACTAGACTTTTGGAACGGGCTTTGGCAAACGCTTGGGATGCCAAAAGTACAAATTCCTTCCCAAACCGGCGTGCTGGAGCGCGTCTCTGTGCGGCTGCTGCTCCCTGAGGAGCGGGAACGATTCGATCAATTGCTGGAGCAGGAAGATTATCTGCACAGCGCTCGGCTTGGCGGCCAAAGCCTCCGGTATGTGGCCGAACTGGATGGCCAATGGGTCGCTCTGCTTAGCTTCAGCGCCCCGGCCCTCCAGATCAAAGCGCGCGAAAAGTGGCTGGGCTGGACGCCGCGCCAGCGTGCCCGCCGCCGGCTGCACCAGCGGCTTTGGACGGGCGAGCCGCGACTTCTATGTCGAGCACGGCCAGCCCAAAGAACTTTACCTGCGGGAACTGGAGAAAGGGGCGGCGAGCTATCAGGCCTTTGAAGATGAGTGCAGCAAGCTGACCCAGCGGCAGCTCAAAGCCCTGGGTTGCCGGTATCATGAAAACAAGCAGGCCTACCTGCCCCCGAGCGACAGCACCTTCTTGCGCGTG
>Ga0194131_10002635_pt1 | contig 29270 bp, 35 predicted proteins | sample TA2KigO120mmetaG_FD_148631 | JGI IMG/M metagenome (GOLD analysis project Ga0194131, IMG submission 148631) | Freshwater microbial communities from Lake Tanganyika, Tanzania - TA2015053 Kigoma Offshore 120m | ecosystem: Environmental > Aquatic > Freshwater > Lake | place: Tanzania: Lake...
CAAACATTACGCAAACTAACCACTTTATTTTTTTTTTGTTCCGATAAGACTTAAGGAAATTCATGCATATTCTATCCTAGTAAACTATATGATCATGTCTAAAACTATATACATTCCAAACTAAACAAGGCAGTAGGGCAAACTTTTACCTTATATAAACCTTACGACAGTATTTAAACAAAAGGATACAGTTATATAGCGGAATGGTTAAATAGGTCATTAATAAACCTGGCGTCCCTTGTGGCTTATATAGTATTTATAGTATTTATAGTATTTAAATAAAAAAGTGACACCGCAATATTTAAATATGAGAAAGCCCAGCCCGTGTTTTTTAAAACAGAAAAAATTTCCCGAAATCAGTGTTAGGTTAGACTAATATATTGTGCTATTCGTTATCGTCGTAAATATCCTTAGGCTCTTTTCCCGACCAAATGCCTGTACGTTTGAGGCTCACGACTTTGGAAACAGGATCAGCCCTGAATACTTGGAAGACTATGCGTCTCTGCATGTCGAAGAAGAAGGAAACCCATCCACCTTTGAAGAATCTGGGAGGAGGTAGTTTAGTCATGTTTGCTCCTTACTTGTTTCGTGGATTTAAGACGGAGTTCGGGATTAGGTTTGACGGATGAGGCAACATCATATCCTTCCGTGGAAGGCGTGTTATTAACCAATAGTTGCTTATAGCCTTCGATTAGCCCCCTGTTGAATTCTGTGGGATTTCGCCCCAACCTCTCTATCTCGGCCTTAATATCTTCATGAATCGACATGATCACAATCACATATTACCTCATTACTGCACTTCTCACAGAGAGGACAGATTCTTTCCTTGTTTTCGTGCTTTGTCTTTAATAATAACTCTGTAATCTTGTTCTGACTTATTGTTAATGCCATTATCCTGATACCATATATGGTTACTCATATATAAATTTTGACATTAAGTATAGGGAAAGGGGTGGTATATACCAATGTCGATAATAGTCAATAACTAATGTCAACTAATGTCAACATCGTCATATCAAACATCATATTACTTACTTTTGGACTAACCATAGTGCTATCAGTGAAGATACATTGAATGTCGGAGGAACGTTAACACCATGCGAATGCGAGTATTGCAGCCAGCCTAATTGTGACTGTGAATTATGTCAGGCCGGGAGCAAGACTCATCCCGCATTTGCGAAAATCTGTATGTGGTGTGAGAGGTCTCACTCAGAGAAACAATGAATGATTCACCACCATCAGTGATATAATAAACACCATCTTTCTTTTTCATCAATCCTCGGTTAATACAAAAATTCATGTATTTGAATAACCTCTCCTTCATCCTTATCTCCGAAACCCGGGCTAGATCGGTATACCTAAGGGGCGAACGCCTAAGTGGGAGCAGAATCTTTAGGATGTTCAGCACAGTATAATCACTATTACTACGGAATTTATATACTGTCTCAGTATGATCCTCAACCGGAATTTTGATTATCGGTTCCATATCACGATATACGTTTTTATTGATATATGAATATCTATACATTACATTTATATCTAGGGGTTTATATATAAATCTATGGTGGTAGAATTAATATGTCAGTTCTGCAATTCGGGAAAATCACAAGATCATTCTAAATGCACTCAACCGTGTGACTGTCCATGCTTAAAGAAGAGTGTAGATTGATTCAATGAAGATATTACATTTTTTCGATTGTGCGGGAATCGGTGCATTACTATCACATGAATTAGATAATTTTGGAGTGCAGAGCAAGGTGATACAACTATCCCCTTTTGACCCATTTGGTTTCGGGGGTTATTATCATAATACCACATATTACAACCATTCCAATGAACTCATTTATTATGCTCAAAAGGTGATGAGGGATCAGGACTGGATAATACTACATGACGCACCTGAATACCTAGATTTATTCACAGACACTCAAGCGAACTGTGCGGTTTACTATCACGGAAGTCGTCTCAGGCACTCGTTTTCCGATTTCCGGAAAATAGATGAAACTGCAGAGAAGATATTTCTATCAACAAATGACCTTCTTGAATACCGTCCTAATGGAATTGTTATCCCACAACCCATTGATACACAATTATTTAGAGATGTCACGCCCCAAAAAAACCAAGCCATGTTAATGATACAAAGGAGAAGGGACAGGGAGGAAATAGAAAAATATGCTAGAAGCAGGTTTCCCAACATTCTATATCGGGAAAGGGATAATAATATCATCTATTATGGAGATATGCCTAAATTACTATCACAGTTTGGTTCTTACCTCGACATCAAATTCACATACGATCAACCAATACGAGTAATTCCAAACATGTCTCTTACGGGATTACAGGCATTATCATGTGGATTAACTGTATATGATCATAAATTCGACCCTCACGTAGGATTACCATCAGAAAACGACTCTCAAACCACAGCATTAAGATTCCTTAGCGAGTTGGAAAAATGACATTGAAAACAATATTTTTAATTATAACAGCGTGTGCTGTATTAGGTTCATTTATCGGTCATGCTTATGCAGACAAAATCCAACTAATCAATATTAGAATAACTGATGAAAGACCATCAATCTGTTTTATCGAACCACAACCAAACAACCACTATAACCAGACACAGTTTCTTGTTTCTGCTTTAACTGGTGTTTCTATATGGGAATACAAACTAGAAAAATTTACCAAGTTAGAGTGGAATATGGATTACAAGTTAATCTCTTATGAAGACTCGTTAAAACATGGCCCTAACGATTTTACGACTTGTGATGTTTTCTTTTACTTTGATTTTACGCCAAATCTTAAAAAAATAGGTGAAACTCAATATTTCACAAACTCACCCAAACATGATTATTCACTAATTAACATCTATCCATCTTATAATTTTTTCAACCAGACAAATTATATTTCATATCAGGATCTGCAAGTCGTGGTTTCACATGAGTTTGGTCATGCTCTTGGTTTACTGCATTGGGAAGACACAAACAAGTATGATTTCAAATCAATTATGAATCCATATCATAGTTCTAATTCTGTCATAGGACAACACGATCTTATAGCTGTTCTGAACCATTATTGTAATTTTAAGTTTGAGGAAAAATATGAGTGTAAGTTTAAACGTTTTTATGGACAGTGAGGCATGAATTGATGAATATATGGTGCAGGTGTAGTCTTCATGACTATATGACCGTCTTTAAGCCATATTGGTAATACTTCTAATAGTTTATTATCTATGAATGTATAATATGGATAATGAACCTAGTTGTTTCTGCGAATGTGGAGCGGGATGCGAAAACGAAGGAGCTTTGGAACGACATCAAACTACATCCCATGGAGTGAAATCTAATGCCACGGAGCGAAAAGAAATCCCAAGAAGTAAGAGAAAGGATTAGAAGTCTATATATTTATCAAGGTTTATCTGAAAGGGGCGTAGTAGATACTCTAAACTCAGATGCCGCTTTTGTACGAATGTATGGTAAAATATCTTTAGCGGGCGTACATTATCATGTTGTTAAGATAAGGGCTGATTTTGAACGACTAGTTGGGATAGACGCCATTGATAGATACGTTGCAGACTTTATACGTTTACAGCAAACAATGGATGGTGAAGTAGACCAATTAAACAAAATGTTGGAAGGGGCTGATGATGAAGAACTGAAACTGAAAATAATGAGAATGAGACATGATGTATATATTGATAAAATGAAAATGTTACAGGATGTAGAACTTCCACTTCAAGTTAAGAAATTAAAATCAGAGAGGAGGAATAAACTCGAAAAATTGAAACTTATTAAAGACGAACCCATTATTGATTTGAGGTCGCTTGATGGAACAAATTCCGTGCAAACTGTGTCGGAAGAACAAAATACCAATCAGTAGGGAATACTGTGAAAGATGTATGGATGGAACTAGGAAATGGGTAAAGGATTAGCAGATATAGAGACTAAAAGATTAATCAATAGTATTTCCGGAGACGAATCTGTAGACATACCGAATGAGTTTTGGTGTTATGATTCACTTTCTAAGGAAGAAGATTGCTGTTTTTGGCACTTCGTTTTCTTTCCAAACGGAGGACCTGAGAGAGACGGGGTTCATCATCCGGTTTACGAGTATGAGCAGATATTACTACAAAATCTTGCAAAATATAAATGCTTGGCTGTATATAAAGCCACTGGTTTGGGAATAACTGAGTTCATGTTACTCTGGATTCTTTGGAAATCTTTAACTGATGAATTTTTCTATGGGAAGGAGGCGATTATCATCACGGGTCCTAACGTTGACTTAGCTCAGGGGTTAATTCTCAGGGCGAAAACATTTCTTCTGAACAAGGAAATAGATTTTGTGGATAAAGGTGTTTATGAATTAAGTTTAAACGGATCTGATATCAAATGTTATCCATCAAATAACATACATTCAGCTAGGGGAAAACCGAAGATATCGATATTTTTCGGTGATGAGGCCGCATTTTTCAAGATGAAAGACGACAATGAGGTACGCACTGTGGGTGAAAGGTATATAGGAAAATCAGATTCATGGGTAGTTTGGGTGTCAACTGCAGGTGAAGAGCCTCAGGGATTTTTCTGGAATATCATGAATGAGCATAATTCAATTTATAAAAAATTGGAATTTTACGAGACATGGGGTCTAAAAAAAGATCATAAGACTGGAACGAGCATATTCAAAGACGAATTTATCAAAAATGCACGTTTGGCACCATCATATCCAAGAGAATACTTAGGACAATGGGGTAAAAACGTAGGAGATATATTTTCATCATCACAGTTAGAAGCCATATCCGCAGAGAACTTTGAAGTTGATCCGGAAAATGATAGTTATGACCGTGTTATTTTTCTTGACCCAGGATTCGGCTCTTCAAATTTCGGTATACTCATAGGACAAAGGGTTAACGGAATACCATCGGTTGTATATTCCCAGAGTTATCCTAGACAGGCGTACACATTCATGTTAAAGGAGATAGAGAAACTCAGTAATATATGGAATACCACCAGAATAAGGTGTGATAATCAGTGGCCCGAAGGCATAAAGGATTTACGGGAGAATCTTGGGTTTGATGTGGTAGGATATTCGTTTAAGGAGCTTGGAAAGAACATGACTGACGCTGCATCGAGAAATGTTGGGAAACTCAAAATACGTATTCACCCCTCATGTAGAAACCTCATACATCAATTAATGACGATTAAATACAATAAGAACAACATGCCTGATAAAACACACCACAACCCGTTTGACGAGGGAGATTGTTTTCTAATGTTTAACTGGTATTTCCTTAGAGAGGGTGGTTTCATCGAAATTGTTTACTGATTTCTTTTTGGGAAACTTTATTAACATGCATTTATGACCTCCTACGGTTTCCAACCGAAACTTACTCCCACACGCACCAATTAACATATACGGCTTAGTTCCCTCAGTCAGCATTTCCTTGACAATGACTTCAGGTGGAAGGTGCATAGGCCATCTATAACAGTCAAGCCAACCATCTTTTTCCAAATCATTTAAGATTTTTGAATATATGATTTCAACCATATCTTAGGATCCAACCATTGATACCTCTCAAATAATCTGCGAAGTATGAACTTCCATATTATTGAGTGTAAGAAGAATGATACCCATGAAATAGTAATAAAATGTGATTTTATTTCCGGTTCTGTCATATCATTAGACCACAAATCCAACATATACCAATGTAGTGCCATTGCTGAAGGTGCAGCAATTAAGGCTGCGATTAAAGATTCAAACAAAGAACCCAATATAGATTGTTTATTTCTAGTTTTTGTTATATTCACTCACCAACCAAACTATTGTAAGATGATATGTTGTTTTTCTTATTAAAGTATTATTTTTTCCTATCATCCTTCCCTTTCCCTCTATTAATTTCATCCTTGAGCATTAGTAGCTCAGTTATTGCGTGGTCAAGATGATGTGCGTTGCTTTCTTTATCCAAATCCTCTCCATCCCAATAAGCAAACATGTGTCGTAATGTTGCACCAAAAGGTTTTGAGTGTGGGAGTCCATCTCCTTGGAGGTAATTATAGTCATTATATTTCTTAGCACCATACCCCAATATTTTTGCAACCTGCAAAAGCACGTTAGCGGGCAAGAGATCCGTTCTAGGCTTATCTTCGTCATATTTTATTGCCTTTCTTATAGTTTTTTTCTTACTATCGGCTGGCATATACTTCTCTAAATCATTTCCATTATATTAAAGTTATGGTTCTATATAACGTTCTGGATAAGAAGACATGGCCCGAAAGTGATTTTACAGACCAAACAACACATGTTATATCAGGCACTATATATATTAATGAGGCACTGTCATCAGCACAGACCTTAACAGGTTATACATTAAAAATCAGACTTCTGGACATAGATGGAGTTCTATATAAGGAAGACGATTGTGATATTGTTACTGCTGCCTCAGGAACGTGGCGATATAAACCTGCTGACGGTGATTTATCTGTTAGGGGACTATATTCTGTTAACATCCAACTCACAAAAACGGGAGAACAGTTAACAGCGATAGGTTTAAATAACTCGAACATATTGAGAATAACTCCTTCCTAACTACTTCATTTATTAATTAACACGAATTATTTAAATATTAATGCGAATTTTTGGTAATAAGCCCCACACAGTGAAGGATGAAGGTCAACTTGCGGTCATAGAATCACACGATAATCGTTATGACCATAAATCACTCGTGAGAGAAACAACATGGTCTAGTAAAGGTATGCCTGAACTCTCATTTGAGGAACAGGATTATTATTGTAAAAAAGATCCGAGAATAGTATTAGCAACTGACACTTTTAAACAGATGTTACTAGGTAATGGTCTCAAAGTTAAATGTAAAGACGAGGAATTACAGAAGATGGTCACTGATTGGATAGATGACATCAACCTAGAAGAGAAGATAGAGGATGCTACTGATAGTTATATAAATCTTGGTAACATTATATTTGAAAAATACCCAAAAATGGCTGACGTTGTGGAGGTCGATTTAACAACGATATCAGAGGTTCATAGAGATGAGAAAGCTAGAATATCTAAATATCTTCAGGACACGGGAACACATATTTCTGAGCTATCACCTAAAGATTTGATACATATAAAACTGACTAATTCCCGAAGAGAGATTTGGGGCAGAAGCATGTATCACGCATTACTGACAGATCGCTCATTGGCAAACGGATTGAAGGCAGACTCTCCACTACTATCAATGTGGAAGATAGAGAGGGCAATGCCAATGATTTTCGAGTCTTATGCATCACCGATTATGATGATACACTTCAAGGATGCGGGTAAGGAATTCATTGATAATAAAAAAGAGGAGTTTAAGAAAATAAAACCGGGTGCAAAGATTCTTACAGACAAGGAATTTGATGTAAAGATATTTGAAGTTGAATCAGCATCAAAATTCACGGATTATGTTAAACATTTTGAAGAGAACATCATGGAAGTGGGAACACAATTTCCTTTACAGATGTTTAATGCAGGATTTACCGCAAGAGCATCTTCAGAAACCACAGACTCAGTTGTACTTCGTAAAATCAAGAGAATGCAGAAGAGATTCACCAATCAAATTAAACGTGAGATAGTTGATGAGTATATCAGGGTGTTGGGAAGAGATCCGAGAAAAGAAGACATAACAGTTTACTTTGATACTGAATTCAAATCAGAACTTACAGTTCAGGATATTAAGGATTTATTCCGTTCAAATGTATTGAAACGTAGTGAAATACGAAAGACCTTGGCAAAATCAACCAATATGGAGATAGATTTGGAAGATATGGAAGACCAACCTCCAATCACATCAGTTACACCTACAAATAATATGGGTTCACAGAAAACGGAAAATGACGGAGGCAAGTCAGTTGAGGAGTCTTTAGAAGATTTTAACCGTGAGATAAATGATTTGAAGAAACTGGTACAGGAGAAAGTACCTAATCCTAGAGGAAGACCTAGGAAAACAACTCTCGTTTAACACGAAAGGTGCGTTACTTCCTATACATTAATTGGTAGAAATTATTACCAAATGGTAAAAGTATCTGGAAAGGTAGGCATACCTAGGTTCAGTAAAAATTTTAGATTGTTCTTCCCTGAAGAACTGGCAAGAAATCACGGTAAAAAAGTGTTACTACGCAGACCGCAATACAATTATAGTGACCACGCAGATCCTAATGAAAATGCAACAATAGGAGAAGCCATATTAGAATTTGATGCAGACGAATTAACCCTGAAATATTCAGGAGAGATAACAGATAAAAAATATGAATTTCTTGCAACAGATGAAAGCTTCAAGGTGTCATTGGGAACCATGGGATCCATCCCTCAAAAACGTCAAATATGTCACCCCGGAGGTAACTGCTACCAAGCACCGATAGGATTGGATATAAAAGAGATAACGTTTACAAAAAATCCTGGAATACCTGAGGTTACTAAAACCGTGACTGAAAATGTAAATAATCCATGTGTTCAAAGATGTTTAGAAAACAAAAAAGAGATGGGAAAAGATCCAACAGATCCACAAAATCAAGCTATATGTTACTCAGAATGTAAAGTAGATGAATCATGTAAAGAATGTGACAAGGAATCATGTACTTGTGGAACATTTGAATTTAATAAATTTGTTAACGAGAATTTTTATATTATAGATACTTCCGATAAAGATATTGATCCTAAAAAACTCAACATGGTAGACACCATTTCTACAAATACTACAGATACGACTACAGTAACGACTACTATACCAATAGAGACACCTTCTTCAACAAGTACACCGACCATTAATGTAACAACACCTCCTGTAAACATAACCATGCCTGTAACGGAAAATAAAGTACCTACTGAGGCTGAGATTCAGCAAAAAATTTCAAGTGAAGTAGAGAAAAGACTCGCAGATTTCCAGAAAGATATCCGTGAGAACTATGTTCCGAAATCTAGTGTAGTTAATTCATCCGAAAAACGATGGGTTGACGAATCATTCACAAGAGATGAGGCAAAAGCAATTATAGATAAGGTCAGAAAAGACGGTTATGCTTCACTGACAATCAACAAAGAGGACTGGTATAACGCTAATAGAGGTTACGAGAGAAGTAGTGTTGCAGGTGGGGCAGTAACAGAAGCAGTCTCAACTTCCGGCACAGTTCCGGGTATTACGACTACTCGAGAGATAATCATCCTACCTGGTGGAAAATCATTCTATCCCCTAAGACAGTATGGACAATTCCAAGCTGTTCCTACAGGTGAAGATAAAGTGAGATTCTATACTCTCAACGTACCAAACTTTGGAGCAATTACCGAATCTCCTACAACAGATATCACAGCAGTGACTCATACGTTAACTGCGATAGATGTTAGCTGTTCAGTAAGGGGTTTCAGACAGAATATAAAACAGGCCCAGTTAGAAGACTACCCAGAAAAATTCTTGGAAGCCATTAAAACAACAACTCGCATGGAATCAATCCGTGATGAGCACAACCTGATTGTTGACACACTTGCTTCTACAGATAATGATTTTGGTGGAACATCTACAGCACCTTATCACATAAAAGGTGATGATGGAACTGCAATTACTACAGCCACATTGGAAGATGCGGCAGGTGAATTTGATGAGACAGGTTTACAGAAAGCTAGACGATTTCTCGAACAACTAGGTTATAGTCCGGCACCGGGCAATCTAGTCGCAGTTATCGCACCACGAGCTTATGAAACATTGGTAGCTTCTTCGGGAGTAACCACATTCGTACAGCAAGGAGATCCGTCAATATCACGTCTAGGAAGACTAGAAATGTATTGGGGAATCGACATCGTTGTATCAAATGAACTGCTAGTACAAAACAACTCTTACAGAAACTTGGTACTCGTAAAGGGAGCCGCATTTGCACTGGCTTCACAGAGAGACATAACCATTGAGTTACAGAAGATTATCAAAGGTCAAACCATCGATGTTGTGGGAACACATAGAATCGGTGTGGACGAACTTGATAAAAACGCATACGTGATCGTATCATCTAAACAGGATTAAATTCCTTTCCCTATTTTTTACTTCATATAGAATATCATGAATGATTACAGTTAACTATGGATAATGACGAAGCGATCTCTCTGCTTATAGACAAATTACGCATGTTTGAAGATAGACTTGACATCACGTGTAACACGTTGACTAGAATAGATACATATATAACTACAAAGGAATCAGAGCGTGATAGAGCCACGAATTTTAAGTTAAAAATATCAGGAATCATGCTAGGATGTTTCTCAATCATCGTTGCACTTGTAGTTAAGTTTATATAGTACATAGATTAATGACTAATATGATTTCAGGATATGAGGTCTTGAAGAAATTCACTGTTAGGAACACACTAGCATTAGCAACATGTGGTGTATTTCTACATCTGACATATACATCAGTTACTAATCCTACAGAACTGATTAACATCGCAGAAAATAATACTGGATGGGCTGTATCAGGTGCAATTCTCGTAGGCACATTGGTTGCGAAAGTCAGTGACATTTATCAATTCTTCTTTAGAAAGCCTCAAAATAAAGAGACAACATAATGTCCCTATTTAATAAGCCGAAAAAAGTGGTTGAACATAAAACCGAGTCCAACAAACAGTCACCACATGATAAATATTCATGGGTGTTGGACGGAATGGATAAGATATGGCATTCGGAACTGGATAAATTGAATCCAAGAGATCCAGATTACCGTGTGAAAATCACTCAGTTGCAAAGGAAACTAAATGCGTCTAGGAAAACATTAATAAAGGTTGTTCAGGACACATTTGGAGATCCTTCAGACGCACTTTTATTCGATGAAAATGGAAAATTCAAGGGTCGAAACTCTTAAATAGACCATATAACTATTATTTTTAATGCAAATTAATTTTTTCACATCAAACATTTCCAGATCATTTTATCGTCATTTGATATCGACTTTTATCTACGATCATCTTGACGGAATAACAAATGATTTTGTAAGGGAAAGGATAGAAAAGAATATAAATAAATTCAGGGTATATGTATACCCAACGACAGCGTATAACTCGATATTAAATGGAATTGATTGGCGTAGTGCCAATACGGGAAATCTTTCAGATATGATTCCACATGAAATAGTCGGTTTTGAGGAAATTAAAATATTTTTAATTGATACACCAAAGGATGTTGATAGAAGATCGAACATCATGGCCATAACACATGGGTTTGGACACGTCATGCTTTTCTCAAAAGATAGATTTAAACGTGAACCATTGGTGATAGACGATTTATCAGGTAATAAGAAAGGAACAAAATTAAACTGGTACACATCACGTGTTCACAATCGTACTATAAGCGGAAGTCCAATGTTCAAAACTTACCTCCTGACAGTTTATGAATTATTTGGGAAATGGAAACCAAATAAATATTATGTATTTGATTTTCGGGATGATATGATTGAAGGCTAAGAAAAAACTAAAAAGGTTTGATGATAAAGTAGAATGGGAAATAGAACATATACTCTGGGATTAGGAATAAACTCGTGGGACGATCCATTCGGTTTACAAAAATTACTATCAGATAAACTCATATCGTTTACAGATAAAATAATCATAGTCGAAGGAAGATATAAAGAGCGAGATGATAAGGATAAATACCTATCCGTCATCAACTCATTCATCAAGAAGATTGATAATAAACACCCAGATAAAATTAGTTTTTCTCGATTATTCAATAAGAGACAAATAGATAAAAGAAACAAGTATTTTCAAATTGCTGGTGATAAGAGACTGGACTATCTACTCGTAATAGATTCAGATGAATATGTGGAACTGGATTCTTGGTTATTTGATAATGAGTTGGATAGATTGAAATCACATAAGTTCAATTGTTTTCCAATATTCGCTAATAATATGGGATATGAGATGAAGTTTCCCAGATTATTCAAAAATCCTGGTTCATTGGAATACCGTGAAACAAACGTATCGGGAGCAACAAGCCATGCATCCGTATATAATCGCATAACAGGAAAAGAGGTCATTGATGAGAGCAATCATTATGATGAAGCAGATAAAAAATCATGTGTAAAAGGGCTTAAAATCTTTCATAACAAAAATCTGCGTGAAAACGACAGAGTTCTTTCTGATGAGATTTATTATTCCATGGTACCTAACAGATAATCACTTCTTTATATAAATCCTCGTGTATCATCATCATGGCTTATGGTGATTCTGCAGAAGTTCAGAAATTAGCATGGGGAGGAACCAAAGCTAGCACTCCCGCAATCGTAACAACCGCATTACAAATGGTCACAACGATAATCAATCTTGAACTTAATCTTAATTCTGACATGTCATCTGTACCTCAAAGGATTACTGATATCGCAAATCTTCTAGCTGCGGAAATAGTAAGACAGGGAAGAGAGGCAAATTTACAAAGTATAAGAGAGAATGCCAAGGTATTACTCAATCAAACTAAAGATCAAATGACTCCTTCAACACAAGGAATGTGGGGTAATATGGCGTTTGTCCAATGACTGTATCATTTATACATTTATCGGGAACTAGAGAGAATTTTGATAAGGTAATAGATTATAACATCACTACGTTCTGGAACTCTGCTAACACAAGTTCAATTACACCAGATATAGAGAATGGGACAGATGATCCTGATTATCTTGCCCGACAGGATAACACGGGCCCGAATAAAATATTCCTTAACCTAATATCACGTGAAAGAAGTGACGCTGAAAGGGATGATCCAAATGGAGATGGGAACCATGTGTGGAAAGCCATAGTTTCGATAGATGTTTATGCAGAAACTCTAGCGATCTTAGGGTTGTTTGAGGATGAGATTAATAGGATTCTATGGGAGAAGGCACCGAATAATTCGGTCAGACTGGTAAAGAGCGATGCCTCGGCTAGTGAGGCACATCATTTTGAATCGTCGGAAATAGAGTTTCAGAGAATAGAACCTCAGGAAAACCTAGAGGTCGATGACAATCCTAACTCACAAGGATTTCTTATAATCTTCTACTATAAGGCTAAGACCTAATACTTCTTTATATTAATGTAATGGGATATTCATCATGGTTTCGGCATGGAATATTTCTACTAAGAAAGATATAGTAAAACCACTACAATTCGTCACTGAAGGAGACTCTGTAGCTACACCTTCTTTATTCGGGGTTACACCTACAGCCTCTCCAAGCTTTACTGCTGCGGGATTGAACTCTGAAATAGATATTAATCCAGATTTTCCTTATGACGATGTTAATGTTCTCGGAAGCGAGGATGTGGTTGATGCTGTTGTGACGGGAGAGTTACATGCATGGCGTTGTAAATTCCAACCAACTGACACAACGTTAATCAATTATGCCATAGCCGCTGCGGGCGGTGGTGCGGGAACCATAGATTCTTCACTGTCATTTTTATATTCTGAATATATAGATGGAACTGAATATTATACTATATTAAAAGGATGCAGAGCAACTAATTTATCTCTATCACTTACACGTGGTACTTGGGAAGCAGAAATGACTTGGGTAGCAAGTGATATTACTATACCGTCAACATCTCACGGTTTAACCACACCGACATTCGCTTCAATTCCTACAGCTAGTCCAATTACCCACAGTGGTGCGGGAAGCGACCCATTTACATGGAATTCCACAGCATTTCCAGAAAGACGATTCGGATTAAATGTAATCAGGGACTTGGCAATTTTATCAGTTAATGGACAAAACCCAATCATATATTCAAAACCTGTTGGTAGAAGAATAACATTCAATGTTGATGTGTTCCTCAAAAATACCACACTACGTTCTGAAGTAGAAACAAAGGTAGCAAGGTCATCCTCATATAAATTCAGCTCATCACCTTCTAAGACACTTTCATTCACAAATGCATGTGTCATTAATTGGAACAGAAACCCATCAGCCACAAGCACAGATGCTTTTATAGAGAGTATCACGTGTAGGGCTGAATCAATGTCTATAACATAAACATTTATATTCTAGTAATTAATATTAATTATATGGGTAATTTTACTACCATAAACTTAAGACGAACAACTAAGGGATATGAATGGTGTTTAGAAACTTATGACTGAAGTATTGTTTGATGAAGGTTGTATAAAGGTAAGGGATAAGAAATTTTATTTTGCAGATTTGGTTACAGCCAAACAATTTAGAACTCTTGAAGAATTAAATGTAAAATTTGATAAAATTGAAAAAGATGGCCTTGATAATATGAGTAAAGAAGACGAATTGAAACTCGAAAGAGAATGGCAAGAAAATGTGCTAAAACTAGGCATTAAAGACGAAACACTAGAATCCCTATCCGATAAACTCAGTAAGGGTGAGATTCGTGATCTGGTAGCTCAGACTTATGTTTTTTTAGAGAGATTTGGCTCGATAGAAGAGGCGAAGCAATACGCCTCGCTCTTGAAGGAGATAAAGAAGAAAGGAGAATTGCCTACTCCCAATTCCCCGACCTCGTAGAAAGAATAGCACTCGTTAATTCAGTTAATAGTGGTTTAGGTTCTCTCACAGAAATACTTAACATTATTAATAAACACGGTATAGAGTTTTTAGTTGATTTAAATAGAATACAAGCGATTATGAGTGAGGTCTCTAGGAGAAATGGGTAGATATCGTAATTGGACTGGCTTGGCTGATATAGTAGATGACTTTAGAAATTTAGCAAAAAGCGGGGGCAGTGTAAATTCAGAATTCATTGATTTGGTGGAAGATGCAACTCTTACACTGATCAAAGCAGAATCTCCGGTTGGAGAAACAGGGGAATATAGAAACTCATGGGATACCATTTCTAAAGCTCAATCAAGTTTAGCGATAGGAACATCATTGCCTGAATTAGCTGATATATTGGAAAAAGGCACAGGTGGTCATATAATCGAAGCTAAGGGAAAATTCCTTAGGTTCCCAAATGCTGACGGTGAAATAATTTATAGAAAAAAAGTCAATCATCCTGGCACAAAGGCACAACCACACATGTCTCGTGTTAGTACAGTTCTGGATTCATTAATATTAGATTTCTTTCAACAAATATTGGCTAGACAGAGCCCGGGAATATTTGGTGGGTCAATGCCAAGGGTCAAACATGAGAGCAACATATCAGGCATCGTAGGACTTGGTAAATTCACAAGTTTAAGGGGAAGGGGCACAATCACCCTACATAGAGTTAGGACGGGTAGGAAAAAACTACAGAGACGTATAGGATTGAGAAGACGTACAGGTGCAGGGATTATATCAAAGGAATTCAAGGCTTTATAAACCGAATACTTCGTTTAATAGATTTTTGTATATGAATTAACATGGTAGCTGCTAGAGAAGCAAGATTCACATTTACAGCCGATATAGATAGATTTTTCCGAAACCTAGATACAGCACAAAAGAAAATGGATGATCTAGGAAATTCGGGTGATCGTTCTGCTGTAAAAGTAACAAATTCAATGGATAGATCGTCAGCCGCAATACAAACTCTTGGGGACAGATCAGCTGCGGCAGCTATAAGATTCCAGACAATGACTCAGGGCATGTTAAACCTTTCTACAGCGGCAGCTCAAACTTACACTTCAATTTCCAACCTTGCAAGAGCTGAAAATCAAATCGCACAATCCACAGTTTCCGTTGCTAGAGCTAGAGATCAATTAGCCACTTTGGAATTAAAATTAAGTGCTGAGCGAAACAAAGCCGCACCAAACTATGATAGAATTGCATTAATTGAACAGAAGATTGGAACAGCTAGAGCTGATTTAGCTGTTAAAACCGACAAACTAAAATTAGCTGAGGGTAATCTATTAGATATTCAAATATTATTCGTTTCAAATATCGCAAACACAATGGTTTCTTCATTACAAACAATTAAAATGTTGAAGGATCAACATGTGGTGGCAACAATTAAACAGATATATTATGAGAGATTAGCAAATGAAGCCATTTATCGATCAAATGGAACCATCGCAGTTCAACAAGGATTATTGGTGACTGGTATACCTTTATTATCAGCAACAACTAGAGCCACGATAGCTCAAACATACGCACAAATGGGCTTAACTTCCGCAATAAGAGCAACGATGGTAGCACTAGGACCTCTTGGATGGGCACTTATAGGTATTGGTGCAGCATACACCGCTTATGAAACAAATGTTCTAGGAGTCAAGGATGCGATAAATGGATTCTTGGGAATATCTAACGAGGAGATTGGTGTACTTCATGAAGTTCAGTCGTCACTGGACGAAGCTGGAAATGCTCATGATAGATACACTGATAAGATAATGCAAAATAATAAGAAAATTGGTGAAAGTCTAACTGATATGCAAAAAGCTAACTTAAAATATTTCCACGAATTATATTTAAACGCTGGAACTGTAAAAGAGAGAGAGATTTATAGAAGACAACTGGAATTTTATCAAAAAGAATACGGCATTATACCATACGATCGAACCGGGGGCCCTAGTCAAGCCTCCTCTCAAACGGGAGGAGGCGAAGATGAAGAAGAAGAGTTTGATTGGTGGGTACAAACTGCCGAGGGGCAGTTATCAACCGGGGATCTTCCTCTAAACACTTTTGGAGTGCCAAATGTTCATCCTAACTTTAACTACCGTTTTGTAAACAATACCCTCGTGGGAACTGGTCCTTCTAAAAGGAAATTTGGTTCTCCTGTTAGACGTCCTAAGAGCAAAGAAGAAATTATAGAAGAGCAAAGAAAACTGGATCGTGAGTATTGGAGTAAGACCCCCGGGGTGAATATAACACCGAGTCCTTACGACTCATTAATTGAAGAGTGGGACGTGACCAATTTTACACTTACTCAACTCATGGAGAAAAGAGAAAAATCCACCCGTCCTTACATCACTGGTAGACACATTACAGTAAGACCGATTACACTATCTGCAGAGGAAATGAATAATCTTAATAATGCAATAGAAGAAGAAAGGAAGAAAATTTTAACGATAGAAGATCAACTTCTTCCTTATCTAAAATTCCCTAACGCACTTAAGAAAGAGGAAGATGAAGAAGAGAGACTTGGAAAAATACAGTATCTGTCACAAGACTATTGGTCACTGACTCCAGAACAAAAAGATAGGTGGATGGAAGTTCAGGTGAGAAAAGATCAGGAAAGAATCAAAAGGGGAGATTTGGACTATCAAGAAATACAGGCAATGAAGAAATGGGCTGATCAAGTAATGTTGTATGATGAAGGAAGGGAAGGTTTGAGAATGAGGAGGGATAAATATGGACACACTGGTGGAGATTTGTATCAGTGGACTGATGATAAAGGTGAAGTACACACAACATCTAAATTGAGCGATATTCCTATTCTCGACAACCTTGGCACTCCTGTTAACTGGCAACCGACAGATCCAGGAAATGTGGCATGGGTTAAAAATCGTGAGTTAGTTCCCAGTAACATTGGAAGAGGACCTGTTTGGGGGCAACCAGACTTTGAAAGAATATTGATTAGGCAAAGCCTTGATATTGCTGCCAATATTTTTCAGAAACAACGAATTCAGGATATTTTATCAGGTAAAATACCAATAGAACAATTACTTAAACCTGATAAGTTGACATTGGAGCGAATGTTATGGCCAACTTCTTCTACGGGGCAGGATGCTATGCTTAACGCTCTCGGGATAAAAGCTGCGGGGTCACGTTCATATATAGGTACACGTAGGGGAATAAGTGGACTTCAATTATCTTATGCAATAGATGATCATACAGGTAAATTAGTAAAAACAGATAGGGGGGCAATAATGATTAAATCATATTTAAACTCAATTAATAAACTAAAACTAGGAGGTGTGCCTAAGGGTGCAACTGAGGTTAGTGGTGTTTTTAACTCTAAAGATATAACCAAAAAAATGTTTTCTGTAGATTTATTCGATGCGTCAGGAAAATTCAGAAAAGAATTAGTGGCAGAAGGAGGCATGTTTGCACCTGTCACTAATACATCCCTTATTTCCACAAAATCACAACCAACTGTAATAATAGGTAAAGGGGGTCCCACTCACTGGACTAACAGGTTACAAGCGATTTTGAATAGAAGAGCTAGAGGGGGAAGTAAAAATCCATTCAATGCAGCTAACATTGGAAAAACATGGGAATCTAATGCTGCGGTGCGATCCAACATGCTCAGGGGGTCAGCAATACAAGGATTGGAAGAATTAGTATTACCATACGATTATTTTGGTAGGTTGGGAAATCCACAAAAAAGAACGGGTGCTATATCAACTTATCAATTACAAAGTTCTGCTTTGGCCGCATTGGATGATGTGTTTCTATTAGGTCAGGCTTTAGGTGTGGGTATACCAGTACCATCATATTCATATCAACCTCCAGTTAGAATGGGACAAAATTATTCAATATCATTTGCACAGACTAGACAAGGGCAATCAATAGCATTTATTGAGGCATTAAGAGAAGCCCAGAGAAGACAACAAGAAATCATCAATTCCAGACTTGATAGATACGCAACACCATTAGGATTGACGAGAAATGTTGTTCAGGAACAATTATTACTTGGTAATGATGGAGTAAATGATTTGGATAATAGGTTAAGATTCTTTGAGAAGCTTGAACAAATGCAAACGGGGACGAGTAATTTTTGAGTCTACTCACACCAAACTTCAATCCAAAATCACTAGCTCCCAAATTATTGATTTATAATGGTAGTGGAACTCTCCAATACACGTATGAAACTAATCAGGTTGCAGCTAGCGGTAGTGGTACTAGAGATTTTGATTTATCTGATTTGGTCTTGGATGTAGGAATTAATGATGATGTGGGAAGTCTAGTATTTGTAATCGATGATAGAGATGGTGTTCTAATAGATGCAACAAAAAAACGTAGACCTAGTAAACTTCAGAGACAGTGGCAAGTACAATTATGGTTGGGAAAAACACCATTAACTTATCGTTGGTTTTATGGTAAGATATTCGAATCTGAGGTTCTACGTCCCGGAACGAATAGGCAGCAGATTGTAACAACATGTCTTGGTTGGGGGAGTATACTTAGAGAAAGAACGACAAGGATGATTAGAAACCAATTAAAACAAAGTAATGGCATAGATTTGGATGATAGTGATACTAATACAAGATTGGATAATTTAATAAAGGATGTTATTCAAGATACAGACCACTATGTAGATGGTAATATAACACCATTAGGTAATATAGGAGTAACTGATGTGGATTCTAACTCACTTGATATCAAAGTGGCAAATGTTAATGAAACATTCAATTCATTCGCAGCAACTATTTCTAAATTTGCAGGTGCTTCTAATACCGTGTGGGGCGTTGATGCTGATCGTAATCTTTTCGTAAGAGATCCATTTGCACATGATAGTGGATTTTTATTCACCAATGATTTAACATCAACTCAAGCTAAAGAATGGAATAGTAATAAGATTGGTTATATTCTACAGGGCCCAATATCATGGTCAGACACAAGTTATGATTGTCTATATCAATTTCTTCATGGTGTAGGACACTTCACTCCGAAAATAGATGTTAGTGAAACAACTACTCCAAATGCAACAGAGAACATAGACCCAGAATGGATTGCGATTAAAACGACACCTACTCAAGACAACATATTCAAGATAGCTGTTAGAATGAACAGGACAGGAACTCCGGCAACAGATGGCGAGATAAGGATATTAGGAGATGATGGTGCGGGTGGTCCTGATTCAGGAGATGTGAGAAGAACAATATTAATACCAAAATCCAAACTTACCGCACTAGGTACAACTACACCTAGTGGATGGTTTGAACTTCCAGTTAAACCCAAACTCGAAATAAAACCGAACGAAAACATATTTATAGCATTCAAGAAATATGGTGATGTCAGCAATACTATAAATGTGGATTATGTTAGTGGTAGTGGCACATATTATGCTTCATCCGATGGTTCATCCACATCTACCCCATGGTCTACTAGAGTTGGAAAAATGAATTATCGTATTTATTCAGCAAGAAGACTAATCACCACGTTGGAAAACACTGAAGCAAGAAGAATTTTATCAGAACCAAGAGAAAAGATAATTCCTGTTAGAAGTGATCTGGAGGAACAGACTGTTAGACAGGCATTGATTTCAGCCGGGGAATTATTGGGTAAGGAAAGAAGGGAATATGGTGAACTTATGGTCACGCCCACAATAGAAAATATTCCTGTAGGGAAATACTGTCAAATAAAAGATATTACAACAGGATTGAATATGAAGGTAAATATCACAGGAGTGCACTTGGAAATGCACAAACGAAGTACGAGTCAATTAGGTGCAGAAGAAATAAAATTAACATTGGAGGATTATCACTATTGAGCACATATCTTAACAACTATATAAGGTCAAACGTTGACAGGGATAGAAAAGACATCAATAAGATATTAGAGGCACTACATGATATATATGCTGCCCCGGCTGAAGACGAGGCATTAAAAGAGAGAATAATCTTATCACCACATAACAGGAAAAGATCACAGACCCTGGCAAAATCTGGTTCAGACGTTAGTTCAACAAAAAACAGGACAAGAAGAAGTTCAAGTTATACCGTATTACCATACACATCATCTCCTCCTGCATACCCTGTATCTAACACGTTAAATGGGACATTAACATTACTGAAATATCCTGACTGGAAATATGGTAGCGGTGCAACTTTTAACGGAACTCAATATATAGAGATACCACATAACACAGCATTAGAAGTCACAAGAACTTTATTCTCCGTCCAATTTTGGTTCAAATCAACGACTTTTGGGCAACATTATATTTATTGTAAAAAAGACCTTGCCAGTAGTAATGCAGATTATCTATCACCTGACTATGATAGTAATTATTTACTTGCGGCAGAGGTTAATGCCGGAATAGAAGTTTATCTCGTTGCTGATGACGGTAATAGAGATTTCATCAATGATGGTGATTATGATAGTAATTATTTCACTGAAGATAGAGGAATAACAGTTAATTGTGGCATATCAGATGGAACTAATAGTTTACTAGTATCAAAGACAGCCTCAGGATTATTCGATGGTAATTGGCATAGTGTTACAATCGTCAGTAAAGATGTAGCAGATTATCTATCACCTGATTATGATAGTAATTATTCTGTATCAGGGGGAGAGACAGTTGAAATATTAGTTGATAAGGTTTCAAAAGGAAGTGTGAGTAATTCTTCTATAACCGGAAGTCTCACAAATACTAGGAACGCATACTTCGGTGCAGGTGATAATGATGGAAGTCTCGTAAATAAAATGGTAGGAAGTGTAGCATTATTCACGATCAATGAGGATTCTCTAACATCAACAGAAATAGATAATTATCATGACTCTGGAAGGATAGTTACAAGAGAACAGAAGAACGCCCTATTTTTCACTGGTAATGAGGAAAGTAGTGTAAATGACAATATATTCTAATACTTCTCATACACGTTTGGAAGGATATTAATTTATATGGCTTTTGACACGATTACGGGAGCGAGTAGTTCAACCGCAAGCACGTTTGGGGGCAATGCCACTAACAAACTATCTAATTTCCTTAATGGTTCAGCTTCAGAAACCGCTAATATCTATGATAACGCCTGTAATTTTGTAGATTCTGATGCAACAACAAAAAAGGCACGATTTGATTGTGCGAACATAACTGCGGGACAGACCCGTAAAATTTATCCCGCAGATAGGGATATTGATTTAACAAAAGCCGCTAGAGTTGTCATTATGGTGGCTGTCAGTGATGAATCCACGGCAATAACTACAGGAACTGCGAAAATCACATTCAGGATGCCATTTGCAATGACATTAACGAAAATAAAGGGTTCTTTATCAACAGCGTCATCTTCGGGAAATCCCGCAATAGATGTTAATGAGTCATCAGTTTCAGTTTTTTCAACAACTTTGACTATAGACGCCAATGAGAAAACAAGTGATACCGCAGCCACACCTGCTGTGATATCAGATACATCTCTCGCTGATGATGCGGAGATTACGATTGATATAGATACTGCCGGAACTAGTGCTAAGGGATTGAAGGTATACCTTATCGGATATGAAACTTAGACATGAATTCATTACTCAAAAAAACTGCTAGAGAGTTAGCAGTTAATCTTTCCTCATATCATTTCGAAAAACACGCTAGAAATGCGATAATTAATCAATTTCGATATACATCAAGAGATGTTAAACTGGCTTGGAATAGATTCATTTATGGTCATAAAGATACAAGCCTCAATTCAGTAATAGGACTGATAAATCCATTTATCTTTGGATCCGGAACAGGAGGAGATATAGGTGGATGGAAAGAATTAGGAAGAACAACATTAGGAGGTGCGGCAGATTCTATCAATGTTTCTAGTTTATCTAATAAACGACTTTACATGGTATTAACACACATTATCGGAAGTGGTCACGCAGAAGAATGGATAAGATTTAACAGTGATTCTGGTAATAATTATAGTTATCGTAGGCAATCTAATGGAGGATCTGATGGAACAGAAACAAACGTTCCTAGAATAGGACTATCTAGTGGAGTTGATGTTGATCCAACTGGTTTCTCAATTGCATATATTGGAAATTACTCAACAAAAGAAAAACTAGTAATGGCTCATTGGGTTGGGGAAAAGTCTTCTGGAGCTGGTAACGCACCACATAGAAACGAATCTGTTGGAAAATGGGTAAACACTTCAAATCCAATTAGTGCGGTAAATATTATAAATAATGGGAGTGGAGATTTTGCAACTAATTCTGAATGTGTGGTTCTAGGTTTAGATCCAGCAGATACTCATACAGATAATTTCTGGGGACAGTTGTTTACTCCTGTAGAAGTTAGCAGTGGAGACAATGTTAGTTCAGGCTCATTTGCAGCTAAAAAATACATGCGAATAATGGCATATTTTAAGGGAAGTGGGGGTGACATAGAACCCTACTTCAGATTCAATAGTGATAATGGTAATAATTATTCGTGGAGACGTAGTATCAATGGTGGGGGAGATAGCACAACCGTATCAACATCATCTGGGCAACTTTATGGTGCTGGAACACCTGCCTTTATGGATATGTCAATTATAAACGTCTCAACGAAAGAAAAATTAGTTATTGTCCATCTAGTCATACAGAATACAGCTGGAGCAGGTAATACTCCAGACAGACGAGAGTATGTAGAAAAATGGGCTAACACAAGTAGTGCGATAACTCAACTTGATTTCCCTGACGTTGGTGCTGGCAGCTATGCAAGTGGTACAATCCTAGCAGGATGGGGTAATGATTAATCATGGCTTGGGCAAGTAAATTTAAAAAATTAACTGGTGCAGGAGACACAATAGAAATAATTGCATTAGGGGCAAAAAAATTCCAAGAAAATCTCGCTCATTATATTGCATCTGGAGCTCTTGATAATAATAAACTACGAGTTGGAAGTGGCAGTCTTGATAGTGGGACAAACTATGCTTACAGACACTCTACTGATGGAGTAGCAGATAGTACAAACACAAATGACACAGGTATCACAACTAACGGAATAAATTCAGCACAGGATCACTTTGTAGTAACATCTGGAATAAACATCTTAGCCGAAGAAAAATTATTCATAATACATTGTTTACACGCTAACACAGCAGGAGCTGGAAATGCACCTCAGAGATACGAATGTGTGGCTAAATGGGCCAACACAAGTAGTGCTTTTAATGATATAGGTCACATTAACGCTGGCTCTGGAGACTTTGATACAGATTCACTATCAGCTTCAATAGAAACAGACAACTAAAATGCTACGAGAACTCTTACAATTCATCATAGGACAAATCACACTACAAAACTATTGGTGTGATAGATGTCAGGATGTTGAGGAATGCTGGAATAAGGTAGGATTGATTGGGTATTTTACCAGAACAAAAAATGGGTATCATTATTGCAAATCATGTTGGAACTGGATGAGAATTATGAAAGGGCAATGTGTGTTATGTGGAAACAAAAAGACCTTGAGATGTATGTCGAGTAAAACTTCCCTAGTATGTGGAAATTGTTATGGATTAATAGTGATGAAACGATGAATTCTGCTTTACAATGTACGATAAATATAGTCGATGGGCAGAAACAGGGATTATGTGATCCAGATCCACATCTTCATGCGAAGAGGCAATATTGGACATTATCAAAATGGAGGGAAGACGAAGTTCAGTTTAACCCCACGAAAATAATTGATGAGATTGAGAAACTGGAATATGAATTATATGATGATTTGGTCAACAAACGAGTTACATGTCCACGCCCAACACAGATAGAATTCAAACCAAATATCATAACACTTATAGGATTAACTGAATCAGCTAAGAGAGATACAGGTGAAGTGAGCTCAAGCATAACTCATAACAGTATAGGGACATCATCTACATCAGAATCAGAGAACAACACGAATTTGGGGGCTGAGGATGCAGGAGGCTCATACGCTAGACGTGCTTATTCTACTTCTGGGCAGAGGAAGGTCGTGAATCAAACTGCTAAATATGGAATGATGTGGCTTGACACTAATGTGAGTGCAGTACCTATTAACATCAAGGAATCTGGGCAGCATTGGGATGTATCTGCCACATCAAAGATGCATAGTAGGGTCACATTTACCACATTTACTATGGCCAGTGGTGATATATTTGTCACTCAAATTAATGAAGCCATGGAAAACGGCAGTGCATAAGTTTAAATATATGTAACGGGTTATATCACCCGTGACCAAGAAAAAATTATCAGGAATACATTTTGGTCAGAGACATAAACAAGTTGGACAATCTGATATAGATATATTAATTAGCCTTAACACTTATCTTTGGCAAAAATTCGGCATGGCATTTAAACGAGAATGGTATTTTGGTTTCAATGAATTTGGCAACATAGAATTCTTCAAAAAGGAGGTCACTCATTTTGATGTTCAGAGATGCAAGATAAGAAATCCAGATTTAACTTTTAGACATAACAATGGTAGATTTTTGGTCATTGAGGTGGACGGTAATGCACACAAGTGGGATGTATCACGAACACTTGATAGAAACCATGATTATGAATTAGCTGGAATAGATTATATCGTTTTAGACCTTCCGGATCTACGGGAATTGGGAGTTTCACCTGAAGATAAATTGGATGAGGAGATTGGTAAATGGAAAACAATCAATGGTTTGGCATAAAGTTTCTATTCAAAATCCTCAATAAACCTGAGAATCAACACATACTCTCATATCTGAAATTCATACTTAGCGAAAGGAATAAATAGAACTTAGTACCGTATTTATATATATGGGTCGTGAATGTAAGGGAATTTGCGGTACTATAAAATCTAACACCATTATGAATTATAAAAACGGTGTGCGGTGCACAGTGTGTTCTGATAAGAATAATTCATGTTGGTATTCACGTGATATTACAACTTGTCCCTGTTGCAAGGTAATATGTCGTAGGACACCAGTCAACAGTAAATATAGACTTAAATATATATCTTATCAGAAGACCGCATAATTCGGTAAACTTCATATAGAGGTACAGCTCATGATATTCGTTGTCAAATACAAAGAGTTTCTCTATTTCAAAATATTATATACCATGGATAACTAGATATCTTGAACTGCGTCCACCCGAATTATCCGAGGCTAATTGGATATGTAGGGGATTGAAGAATCTAGTTGATTGTGATTTGAAAAATCAGATAGTAGACATTCCTATATTGAGGGAAAAGATTAAAAATGCCACGAGTGATGACAAGGAAAAATTTCAACGATACTTAGAGTCAGCACTACATGAGGTTATTTCCAATGAGTAAATATTTTTGTTTGGATTGTGGTCATGATGCAGATAAAGGTGGAGGATATATATGGCATAAGGACGCAGGTCATAAAATGACTCTGACCAAACTTGTAACAGTTTCTAAGCAACCTGACATGAACATCATTTATAATGACATGTCATTGACACGTTTAAGGGATATTAATACTGATTCAGAAGGTAAAAAAGTTAAATTCATGTGCAAGATCATGTCAATGGGGGAACTCCAGACTTATATCAAATCATGTGAGAAATTTTGTTCTATATGTGATTCCCGGGATGACGTGTATTGTGATTCCGAAAGAAAACTGCCCAATTTATTTTGTCATAAATGTAATGTCTCATGTACCATTGACAGAGATACAATAAATTCGGAATTTATCAGGACAGTGGTCGTACAAGAACCGTTGGCTGAATGTCTTGACATGAAACCCATAAAATATGAGGCTGAGGTATATGGTAGACTTGCTAAGGAAATAACAATGGGGATGGACGTACAAATGATAGGACAGTTTAGAAGTAGGAGAATTCCAAGGGATATTAGGAATAAGATTGTTTTTGAGATAGAAGCATGGTCTCTCAAATCTACTGTAATTGATCTTATGCCAACTCAGTTGGAGTTGGAGAGATATTCTGGGGTTGGAAAGGATGAACTTATACGTGATTTCGCACCGGAGATATTGGGATTTGATTTGGTGAAAGAGGCTGCAATAATATCATGTGTAGGTGGACTTGAAGGATCAGGATTAAGGGGTGATATAAACACGCTGATTATGGGAGACCCAAGTGTTGGAAAGACAAGGATTCTAATGTTCATCAATCAGATAGTTCAGCGTTCAGCTTATACTCAGGGAAGATCCTCGTCGGCTGCGGGCTTGATACTTGGCATAGACACATTATCCGATGGTACGAGAATACCTAGTGCAGGGCCAGTAGTTCTATGTAATGGGGGTGTTGTATGTATAGATGAAATTGATAAAATGTCAACTTCCGACAAGGTTGCATTACACGAGGTCATGGAGAAACAAACTGCGACTTTGAATAAAATAGGTGGGCAGGGAGTAACCTTACCCGCAAAGACCACGATTATAGCTGCAGCGAACCCCGTTGGCAGTAAATGGGATGACGGTCTATCGATTATCGAGAACATACATTTTCCAGAATCATTACTATCTAGGTTTGGAATTAAAATTAAGATATTGGATATCGCAGACAAGGAAATTGATGAGGCAATAGCGAGACATCAAATACGTGCACGTTCAGGAGGATTGGCAGTCAATATGAAACCTGAAGATTATACAAAGTATTTTAATTTTATAAGAAAACTCCGTCCGGTAATAACGGAGATTGCTGAGAATAAACTCGTAAAATTCTATGTGGATTTAAGGGGATTTGAACAAAATCAGGGGAGTATACCGATTGACAGAAGGACTAATGAGGACTTGATAAGGATATCCACTGCTTATGCGAAGATTAGGATGTCGAAGACAGTTGATGAAATTGATGTTGACAACGCCATACTCTTCATGAAAAAATGTCTCGAAACATTTGGAATGAACACTAGCGGAGAGATGAGGGATAAACTGATGGTAACAACAAAGATGAATAAACAACAGTATGCGGAACACTGTATTCATGCAGCGACCAATACCGAGGGAGAGATCGACGAAGATTATCTGACAGAAATGTTATTCGATGGAACACATTATAAGACTAGAGGTGATGCTAGAAACACGGTAGGAAAATTAATCAGGAACTCAATACTCGTATTATGTGTGTCAGGGAAATATAGGTATAATCCACATTGAAGACGTGTAATAAATGCCATAAAGCAGGGCTGGAGTGGGATAAGGATTTTCACGAGAAGACTGGAAAGTGGAGATTGCAGGATGACCGAGGAAAACCACATCATTGTGGAAAACAGGAAAATGGTTTGAAGCTAAGTGCTCCATATAAAACACCGTTAGAAAAGATATGTAATAAATGCGGAACAAAAAGTTTAATAATACGAAAGGAGGGATTAGATTTAATATGTATGGAATGTTTACATAATGATGCAGTGATGATGAATGTTACCTCATAAAAATATAATATTTATATGTGTGTCGGTTTTATTTATATTATTGGTTTTATATGTAACAATAAATTACATGGAATCAGTTCAACGATTTGACGAAATGGGAAACATCATAACACAAAAAGAGATAAATAGGAGTCAGACTAAGACACATCCTTGACTAGATTCTTCATAATAAGTGATGATGCAACGAATTCCGAGCTGGAGTTATTAAAGAATATTATTGATGATCAAGCAATAAATGATTGGGACGTGTATATCGGTACTACAAAGTTCAAGACGAAGATCGTAGATAGAAATATATATGACGAATTAGATAAAAAGGTGGAGAAAAGTAATGAAGGTAATAAATGAAAATCCCAGATTAAACTCATTGGGAATAAGGGGATTTAACAAATCCAAAGTACAGAAACTCGCCACGGTGGATATGGAGGATGTTTATGATGCTTATGGAATATATAAAATCGGTTATGTTGATATAGAGTGTACGAATTTACATCCTGAGTTCGGCAATATTCTAACCATTTGTAATTTGACAAGGGATGTTCAAACAGGAAAACTGAAACTATTTACTTACAAAGTATCACGTGATGAGATTATTAATTCGGTGAAGAGACGGAAGGTGGATTTTGATAAGGATATAATCCATGAGTTTTATGATGACTTTGACTGCGATTTAGCCATTGGGCATTATTCAAACGGTTGGAATAAAATGGATTTTCCATTCCTTAGGGCACGTGGGCTAATCTGTAAACTTGACAACATACCTAGATATGGAACTATACGATATGGTGACACTTGGAAAATGAGTCATGTTTCAATCAAATCTCATTCTTATACCTTAGATGCTGTAGGCCACATCACTGGTGCAAAAACCTCCAAGTCAAGAATTGCGGAGCTTGAATGGCAACTAGCAAAATATGGAGACACAAAGGGATTATCATACGTCATAGACCATAACATTCGTGATGTCAAACGAACTTATCAAGTACATAAAGCAATCGAACGTTTTAACGGAGTACCAAACAACTATGTCTAAAATCAAGGCTAGATGTGACATTCTTATACGCTGTCTCCTTAAAAAAAACAAGGAGCTGTCAGCAAGACAGATATATGGATTAATCCCGCATCGCCCGTCAACTGTCAGGGAGAACATCACTAATCTTGAGAGGAATGGCGTGATAACGGTTAGAAGAACATGTGAGTGCGGAAATATGCCGTTTTATGGATTGGTGAAGTGAGAAATGACTGAATGTCTTATACAAGGAACGTTTCCAAATAAAAAATACAAAGTAATCTATGCTGATCCACCATGGTCTTATCGTGATAAGAGAGACAAACATCCAAGAATGTGTGGCGGTGCTTTATCAC
>Ga0194131_10002636_pt1 | contig 29260 bp, 19 predicted proteins | sample TA2KigO120mmetaG_FD_148631 | JGI IMG/M metagenome (GOLD analysis project Ga0194131, IMG submission 148631) | Freshwater microbial communities from Lake Tanganyika, Tanzania - TA2015053 Kigoma Offshore 120m | ecosystem: Environmental > Aquatic > Freshwater > Lake | place: Tanzania: Lake...
ACGACGCACAGGGCGATCAGCAGCGCCAGGACCGCGCCAGTAATCGCCAGGGTTTTCGGCAGCGTTCGGGATTTGACAATCCAGGAGGCCTTGCCGAGCGTCCTCCAGACCGGCATCAGGAACAGGTTATTGTGGTCCATCGAGTTCGACAGGGCGCGCGACGAATGCTCGTAGACCAGGTCGATTTTGGGTGCCAGCAGTTCGCGGGGCAGGTCGTTTTCGATCTGTTCGATGACCAGGGCACCGAGGATCTCGCGATTCTGACGCTGATCGCGGGCCGGGTTGTCGTCGCCCGCGCGGCGCACTTCCCCCGGTTTTCGCAACGGAAGGACGGCGACCGCTTTGGCGTACGATTCATCGACGTAGCCGTGAACAGCCTCTTCGAGCTGGGGAGGCAAGTCGACCGTGTTGCCGTTGTAGTAAAGCGGTTCACCGGCTGCGACAACGCGGGTCGCGAGTTTGTTCAAGGCCGCGACGATGTTCGAACGCTGGTCGATCGAATCCTGGCCGCTGATCGCCTCGACGATGCATTTCGAGCCGCGAACAAGTGCCAGACTTACGCGATCGCAACCGATCAGGCGCCGCCCTTCGTTGACCACGGTGTAGGCCGTTTCCCGCAGGTCGAGTGAATCGTGCACCAATCGGGAAAACTGGTCGGCGTTCGCCCAGAGCGAGTGACGATCGCTGAAATGGCGAAGCTTGCGGGTTTTCAACCATTCGGTGATCTGTTCGCACATCTGCAGCACGAACTTGAGGTAACCGCGCTGCGTCGCCGGCTGGGAGTCCGGACGCTGAAAGATCTCAATCACGCCTTCAATGACGTTGTCACTCTGCATCGGCGCCAGGACCAACAGGTGCCGGGTCGGGTTGCCGCCCGCTCGTTCGTCGCCTAGTCCGGACATCGGAGGAACGAGTTGCGGTTGATTGTTGTGGGCGACATATTCCAGCAAGCGGATATGGCGCTGCGCTTCCTCGGAGTTGGCATCGAGCAGCGTATCGCTGAGGCTTTGCTGGTAGACCAGTTTCAAGCTTCGACCTTCGTCGGCGACCCAGACCGCTCCCCCGACTGCGGCCAGGGCCTGGACAATCCGCTGCAACACCGCCGGGTAATACTCATCGGGCCCCAGTTCGCTCTTGGATAGCTGGACGATCTCGCCCACCAGACCCCGGATCTGCTGTTTGGTCTGTTCGATCGTGTCTTGATTGACCGACGATTGTTCTGCCGACGACATTTAACCCTCCCTACGGGACGTAGGAGTTTTGCTCGACGAGGGGACCATTTGGGTGTATCAGGTCGAATTCAGTGTATACGGGCTGTAGCAAAGTGACAACGAAATGGAGCGCTGCCGTTTGGCGAAACCTGTCGTTTTGCGATCGATTTTGCCGGTTATGTTAACTTTTCCTGTCCAACTGTTTACATTCTGTCAACGAACGCATGCGCCGGGCGGTTTAGTATGGCAGTAGCGTCGTGGGAGGCCACCAAAGTGCGAATGGTGTACCAAGGGAAGCCAACGCTCAATCTCCCCAGAAACAACATAGGTTACGGGATGGTTGAGCGTGGTCTTTTTCAGGTGTCGGCGGTATCCAGGTAGGGGTCCTGCCCCATTTCACGCTGGATTTTCGTACGTTGCCGCTCATGGTGCAGCAGAATCGTACGGTCGCGGAAGTGGCGATTTTCAACCGCGCGCTGGGAGCGCCGAAACAGCGAAGAGAAATTGGGAATTTCGCCTTTGCGGGTCGCTCCCAGGTCGATCAGCTTCTGGCCTTTCTTCGGGCCGAGCCCGGAAAGCAGGATATCGTCGTCGAAAGCAAGGTACTGGCGGACCGTGCCGGGGTCTCCCTGGCGTCCGCACCGCCCGGCGAGTTGCCGATCGATGCGGGCCGCATCGTGCAGTTCGGTGCAGATGACGTGCAGACCGCCGATTTCCGCGACCCCTGGTTCGAGCTTGATGTCGGTACCGCGTCCCGCCATGTTGGTGGCAACGGTCACTTTGTCAAAACCGCCGGCCTGGGCGACGATCTCGGCCTCCTTGGCGATTTCGTAGGCGTTGAGGACCTGATGGGCGATGCCGGCGTTCGTGAGCAGCTTCGAGAGCAACTCCGACTTGTCGATCGAACGGGTACCAACCAGGATCGGCCGTCGTTGCCGATGGATTTCTTTGATCTCCTCCACCATCGCGGACCACTTCTCCGCGCTGGTGCCGAAAACTTTGTCGGGCAACCGAACTCTCTGGGGAGGACGGTTCGTGGGCACGGGAATCACATGCGTCTTGTAAACCCGATGAAACTCCTTGGCGGAACTGGTTGCGGTGCCGGTCATCCCGGCAAGATGCCGATAGCGCATGAACAGATCCTGGACGGTGATTCGGGCAGCCTGACCGGTAGGGACAGTCACTTCCAGACCTTCCTTGGCCTCGACCGCCTGGTGGATACCGTCGCGCCATTTGCGGCCTTCCGCGAGCCGACCGGTAAATTCGTCGACGATCACGACTTCACCGTCACGCACGACGTACTGGCGATGCAGCAGATAATCGCGATTCACCCGAATTGCCCGTTCGATGTACTGGTAGAGGTCGATCAGGCCGACCGCGCGCATCACGTCGGGGTGGGGGATGGAACGGACCAACTGTCGCCCCGACGCCGTTAGTTCGACTTTTTTCGTGTCGTGGTCATATTCGTAATGATCGTCCTCGACGAAGCGCCCGGAATGGGCGGCCGCCCACTGGAAAGTCGCGATCACTTGATCGCGAGCCTTGTCGCCAAGCGACCCGATGATCAGCGGGGTGCGCGCTTCGTCGATCAGAATACTGTCGGCTTCGTCGACCAGCGCGAAGTGGGCGCCGCGCTGCACGGGCTGTTCGCCGGCGGCCTCATAGCGCTGGCTGCTGGCTTCTCCCAGAATATCATCCTGCTGGTGCCCCATGCGCCGCAGCAGCAATCGGTCGCGCAGGAAATCAAAGCCGAATTCCTTGGCAGTCCCGTAGACCACATCGCAGCCGTAGGCGGCTCTTCGCTGGTCGGATTTGTCCGCGGTCTGGATCACCCCCACGGTCATTCCCAGGACTTCGTAAATCGGCCGCATCCATTCCGCGTCGCGTTTGGCCAGGTAATCGTTGACGGTTGCCAGATGCGAACTTTTTCCAGTAAGCGCGTGCAGATACAACGGCAGAGTGGCGGTCAGTGTTTTTCCTTCACCCGTCTGCATTTCGGCGATGCAACCGTGGAACAGCGAAATTCCACCGATGATCTGCACGTCGAAGTGCCGCATGCTTAACGTGCGTCGGCCGGCTTCCCGGACCAGGGCGTATGCCTCGGGCAGCAACAGGCTCAGCTTTTCGCCGCTCTTGGCCCGAAAGCGAATTGACAGGCTGCGTTTACGCAGACCCTCATCCGAAAGCGCCTGTAACTCCGGTTCGGAGGCCTGTACGCGAGCCAGTTCCTGGCTCCAGGCAGCCAGCCGCCGCTGGACAGGGCCCCCCATGATCGACAGCACTCTAGCGCGAAATCCGGCGGAAAGTCCGTTTACATAGGTCATATACGCGATTCGCCCGTTTGGTGAAATTCAGTTCGGGAGATCTCGATCATTTTCACTGTACCACTTTTCCTGGAATTCTCTCCAGGATTGCCGCCGATTAAAGGGTTACCACCGGATAAATGACGCAAGGACACAGATTGGGGAACCACGGAAGCCTGGGAGCTTTGAGTTGTTTTTTCGTTCCATGCCGAACGATCTGGATTTTCCTACACTGACGGTCGATCACGATTTACGGATGAGTTACCCTGTTCCGTCATCGTGAGCCAATCCCATGAAACGCAGACATCTGAAATATGCTTTGGCACTTGTGGCATCGAGCCTCCCTGCAGCCGCCTGGGGACAGACAACTCGGCCCGTTCCCGAAACCGGGTATGCGTACCCCGGCGATCAGGTTTATTCGCAAGTGGCGATGGAATCGGAGTCGAGTTCCCGAATCGTCGTTTCGGATTCGGGGCCTTCGGGAGGTTGCACCAGTCCGGCGGGGTGCACTTCGCCGGCGGGCACCGGGCAATGTGCGGACTGCCTGGATCATGACAGCGGCTGTTCACGCGGCATCTGGGGTTCCGCGGAATACTTGTTCGTATGGACGAAAGGCCGCAATCAGCCCCCCCTGGTGACGACCAGTACCAACGCCGCGGACGAAGGCGTCATCGGCCGGGCCACGACCTCGGTGCTGTTCGGCGCGGACGCGATCGGTCGCGATTTGCAGTCGGCCGGCCGAATCGTGGTGGGAAAATGGCTGGACAACGACGATTCCACCGGAGTCGCGTTACGGTTCCTGGGACTGGAAGGCGATCGAACCAACTTTCATCGCAGTTCCACGGGAACGCCACCGCTGGCCGTGCCGTTCTTTAACGCCGATCCGCTCGTGGCGGCCAACGATTCGGTGATTGCCGCTTCCGCGGCCGGGATCACCGGCAGCGTGGGCGTGAAGACTTCCAACGATATTTACTCGGTGGAACCTCTGCTGCGCGTTTCGCTGATGCAGAACTACTGTTACCGCGTGGATGTTGTCGGCGGATACCACCACACCGTGATCGATGACGGCCTGACGTTGAACGTGATCTCGCAACAAGGGGCCACCATGGTCCATTTCCGCGACCTGTTTGATGCTCGCAATGAATTCCATGGTGGATCGTTCGGCTTCATGGGCGAATACGGCAGCGGCCCCTGGACGATGAGTTTCCTGGCGAAGTTGAGCGTTGGTCGCACGTTCCAGGAAGTGCGGATTGACGGCGAGAACGTGACCGACGTGGCGGGCGCCGCGGTGACGGCCACGGGCGGCATTTTCGCCCAGAACACGAACATCGGCACCTACTTCCGCCACGACACAGCCTACGTGCCCGAATTGGCGTTAACCGCCAATCGCCGCATCAACGACCACCTCGATTTCACCTTGGGTTACTCCTTCCTGTACTGGAGCAAGGTCGTGTTGGCCGGCGATCAGATCGACACCACCATCGATGGCGGGCTGCTGCAAGGCGGAATTGGTAACGGCATCCGCCGTCCGGTGTTCAACTTCCGCGAAACCGATTTCTACCTGCACGCGATGACGTTCGGCCTGAACTTCCACTACTAGAATTCCGCCAGCCGAACAGCGTCGAGAATAAAAAGAAGCGGGCGTCGAGTCGCAACTCGACGCCCGCTTCTTTTTTTCCATTCACCGATACCCGGGCGATCAGGCGTTCCAGTCGCCGGCCAAAACAGCGTCGACGGCGGCTCCGTCGACCGCACCGCGCCGCATGGCGGCGACGAGCTCCGCCGCACGTTCGACGGCGGGATCGTATTCGCCCTCGCCTTCGCCATTCTGTGCCATTAGGAATCCAAGATCCTCGGCGCTGCCGCGGATCAGCACGCAGGTGCGACCGGCGGAATCGGTGGCGACTTCCAAACGCGGTGACGTGATCGTGCGGGTCGTGGAGGTCTGGCCGTTGCTCACGGTAAGGTCGGCCGATTTTTTATCGGCGGAAAGCCGCAGCGAGGCACTGACGAAACCGCTCCAACCGCCTTTAAACGAATACCAGGCCAGGCCGCTGCCATCTTCACCCTGCCCCAGCGAGAACAGGATTCTGTGCACTTCGTCCTGCGGGTTCTGCGATGCCAGGTAGAAGCGGGTCAGCCTGGCGAAGCTAGGCGCCAGTCCGACTTCCGCGAAGTTGTTCCCCAACAACTCCATGCCGCCTTCAATCGGAATCGAAAACGCGAAGGCGTCGTTCACGACCTTGCTGTCCTGGACGTGCGTGGCCACGGGCGCGGTTGCCGTATCCGTGCCATCCATGGTATTCAGCGGCTGCATCTGGGTAATGACGTAGCTGGTTCCTTCGAGCGATGGAGCCAAATTTTCGAACAGATACATGCCGTCACGATCCGTGGACACGGTCCGTTCGATGACTCCATTCTGTAAATCGGTACCCGCCAACTTGATCTCGACGCCGGCCAGCCCCAGATCGTTACCGCCGAACTTGCCGTCGTTGTTGAAATCGAGGTAAACACGGCCACCGACTTTGGTGGGTACGAAATCCAGGATCTTGAACGACACGGTCGACGTGTCGGAGAGCGGGCCGGCCTCACCGTTGGTCGTACCGTTGTCGGTCACGGTGATCGTGAATTCGTCGAACTGATCGGCGACATCCTGCGGTGGCGTGTAGACGACATTTCCCCCGACCAGTTCCACGGTTCCGCCGAGTTTGGTCGAACCGCTGACGTCGGTCACCGTCAACTGCTGGGAGCTTTCATTGGCCGGTCCCGGCGAGTCATTCTTAGTCAGGGCCGAACCGGCGATCGTGGTCGCACGATTCTTGATGAACAAGGCGCCGGGCAGGTCGGCGGCGGTATCGTCGTTGGCGATCGGAGCGTCGTTCACTTCGGTCACGGTGACCAGAACGGTTCCTGTCGAACTCTTCGGATCCGCAACGTCATTGGTCGTGCCGTTGTCCGATACCTGGTAGGTAATCACGACCGGACCGCCGCCCAGCGTATTGAAATCGGCCGCGGGGCTGAATTTGAGTTCATTCCCATTCAGCGAAACCGTCCCCGCGCCTTGCGCAACGACCGTCGCGCCGGTCAACGACAAGACCTGGTTGTCTTCGTCCGAACCGCCGCCGGGCCCGTCATTGTTCAGCAGATTGGTGATCGTGACGTCGGTGCCTTCCGCCGTCGACGCGGTGTCCTGACCGGCCACCGGAGCGTCGTTGACCTCCGTCACGGTAATCGTCACCGTGGCCGTCAGCGACTTCGAATCTGACTGGCCGTTCGTGGTGCCATTATCGGAGGCCGAATAGGTGAATAGTGCGGTACCGTTGAAGTTCTCCCCCGGCGTAAACACTACCGAGCCTTTGCTTACCGCCACGGAACCGGTATTGGCACCCGAGACCATACTGGCACTGTTCACGGTGAGAACCTGGCCCGATTCGCCTGGCCCCGGCGAGTCATTCGAGGTCAGGGTCGAGCCGGCGATCGTCAGCGCGACATCTTCCGCCGTCGTCGCCTTGTCATCGTTGCCTGTCGGCGCGTCATTGACTTCGGTGACGGTCACCAGCACGGTGCCGGTCGAGTCCTTGCCGGCATTGATCGTACCCTCCAAGGTGTCGTTAATTACATAGGTAAAACTGTCCGGGCCGGAATAATCACCGTCCGGCGTGTATCGCAACTCGTCGTCCGTGGCATCTCCCGGCGTGCCGTTGTCAAACAGCGTGACTTTGCCGTGGGCGCCGTCCGTGAAGCTCTTGAGCGTGACATTCGCATTCACGTTCGGGATGTCATTGCCGAGCACCAGCACGGGATTGTTGGCCGAATCCTCGGCGACGGTAACGGAGTCGGCGCGAGCCCGTGGGCGCACTTTCGGCAACACATCGATCGTCACCGTATCCGTGTCCGTCTTGGCGGTGAGTGTCGCACCGCCGGTGTTTCCTTGATCGTTGGTGGTCACGGTCATTGGAACCTGACCGGTGAAAATCTGTGGAGCGCGGTACTCCATTCCGTTGAGGGCACTGTTGATCGCGGCGATCGTGCCGGTAAGCGTCAACGCTCCGCTGCCGTTCCCAACCAGATTCACGCCCGCTGGATTCGGGATCGTCAACGTGCCGGTCGGCAGACTCAAAGTCGTGACCAGATTGGCATTGCCGGCGTCCACGTCCGAAATCGTAATGCGATTGCCGTTGGTGGCGGAAAATACCAGCGGTTCATCGCTGTTGTCCTCGGTGGTCGATTGAATCCCCGGCACCGAATTGATCGGCGCGTCGTTCACCGAATTGACGGTCACGGTGAAGGAAGTCGAAGCCTGCAAGGCACCGTCGCTGACGACAATCGTGATGGTCGATTTTCCCGAGAGGTCGAGCGCGGGAGAGACGGTGACCGTCCGGCTCTTGCCCGAACCGGCCAGGACGACTTTGGCGTTCGGGATCAGGGCGGTGTCGGACGAAGTGGCCGTCAATTGCAGGGTGTCCGGATCGTTGTCGACGTCGTTGATCGTGAATGACAGCGCGCCGGTCGAGGTATCCTCGTCGATCGTCTGATTGCCGATCGCGGTGATCGTCGGGGCATCGTTCTTGCCCATCACCGTCACCGTCACCGTGGCGACGGACGTATTCGACAAACCGTCACCCAAGACATAGGTGAACGTGTCGGCGCCGGCGAAGTCCGTGGTGGGTGTGTAGCGCAACACGTCGTCGGTGGTCGTGGCCGTGCCGCGGTTGTCGATCGACACCGAGCCGTTGGAAGGCGTTCCCACACTCTCGATCCGTTTCGTCCCGTTGGTCGAAATCGTATCGTTGGTCAACACGTCGACGAGGTTATTGGTCGAGTCTTCCTGCACGGTCGCCCTGTCGTCCACCGCATTGACCAGCTTGACGATCGTAACGCTGGTTTCACCATAGAGAATCTGCGAAACCGGAACTTTGGGATCCTGCTGGGGGCTGGTGTAGAGCAACACAGCGTGCCGGTCCTGGTCCTCGGCCGGATCCGCGGTCAGCTTTGCCGTCCCGGCGTTGGTCGCCTGCATCGAGAAACGGAGCAGATCGAATTCCGCATTGCCCGTTTCGGTCAGACTGGCGAACGCGCCGGCTTCATCGACCAGTCCGGCGCCATTGGTGGCTTCGAGGCCTCCGGTATACGTTGTGCCGTAGGTGATCGAGTCGAGGAATCGCTGGGCGGCGGACGCCGATTGATTGTCGGATACATTGATCGCCGGGGCGCTGCCCGTCAGTTTCGATGAGTCGCCGGTCAGGTTCGGGACGTTGGTGTTGGAGAAATTATTGCCAAACTTGACCAGCCAGGTCCGCGTCGCCGACTTGCTGACCTCGATGTCGCCCGGATTGATCGAATTCAGATTTTCCAGCGCGGTTTTCAATGTATCGGCCGAAGCGTTATTCGCGATCGACGCCGTCGTCTCGCCACCGAAGCTGAGCGTAAACGATCCGCCCGATGTCCCCGTCAAACTCACCGTCTGCAATTCGCGGAAATCGAAATTCACCAACCCCGAATTGTAAAGCACATCCAAATACGCGGCGAAAACACCCCCGGAAGATTCCGTACTGCTGTCGCGAATGTCCTGCACAAATGCGGTCACAATGAAGTGCGTGCCCACCGAGATCGGTGTCGTGATCGGATCGCCCGTCACTTGGTCCGCCGAAACCCGGAATCGAACCAGAGGACTACTCTCGCCTTCAGAATTGAGTTCGTTGATGACGAGAATCGCATCGGTTGGTGTCGTCCTACCATCACGGTTGACGTCAGTGACAAGCGGGCCTGCGCGCGAAGCAGACGATGACTCCGCCTCACCGTTCAACCCAGTACTCGCCGTACTGGCTGGGTGGTTTAGCTCATTGATGATGTATAACGCATCCTGTGGCGTTACCAGTTGATTGCCGTCGACATCCAGCGTCCACCGGTAAATGTTGGTGTCGGCAGCCATCAGAGTGCGGGACTCCAGACTTTCTCCGGCAAGGAATCGCCGTACCAGTCGGTTGCGCAACGCTCCTCGAACCTTACGACCTTGATGCGTTTTCTTCTTCATAGCGGCGGAATACCCCGAAATCAGAGGGTCAATATGGGAAGTCTGGGAAGCACTAGGGAAATGCAACGGCAATGCATGGAATTCATGGCCAATGGTCCCCGATCCACCAGGGGGGGGGTCGGTGACATAAAGTCCATAAGGCCCAGAGTAGTCACGGACGTAAACCAACGCAAACATTTTGTGCGTTTTTCGTAATAGAAACAGTCGACGCGACGGGACTTTGCGACCTATTCCGCAAGAGCCTGCGCTACGTGTACTGTTTTTGTCGATCGTGCCAGATGGTGGCCGTGGGCAACGAGCGGTACGGGGGCGGACAATCAGGGCGCCAAGCCCCCGGAATAGACAAAGGCGGCCCAGTTTCTGGGCGATCCGAGTCCCGAAGTCGCGGAATTCGACCGGCGAGTAACCGACTGTGTTTGAGTGAAATTGGGAATCCGTTCTGCGAGGCTGACGACCTCCGCTTGCGGGTTGCGGATCATCCAGCGCTGGGTCGCGCGCAGGGCCGATCGGGGGTCGAGCTGATCATTCCAGAGCAGCTCGTAAAACTTCGCGAAGAAGATAGCGGTCGCCTCGTCATTGACCGTCCAAAGACTGGAAACGACTCCTTGCGCGCCGGCGATGTGGAAGGCCCGTTGCAGGCCGGCGATTCCTTCGCCGGACTCAAATTTGCCGTTTGCGGTATCGCATGCCGAAAGTACGACCAGGGCGGCGTCGCGGAGCCGAAGGTCCTGGGCTTCCAGGGCGGTGAGCAGACCGTCGTCGCTGGAATTCGCAGCGAACGCCGGCGGCGCGCAGAACACCAGGGCGCTGGCGGATCCCGGGTGGATGAATTGCACTTTGATTCCGGACGTTGCAAACAGTTTCTCCGTGTCATAGCGGTTGGCTTCGGATACAAGTGTCTCCGGCGCGAAAAGCCCGTGCGTCGCCAGGTGGATGAAATGAAACTGGCGGGCATTTTCACGGAAGACCTGTTCCGTCGCGCGGTCCTTTTCCAGCCGCAGCAACACGCCCGAATTCCAGCGTGTTCGAAACTGGCTTTCGATCATGTCGATTTCGAGTTTGGTCCCCGGGAGTTCGTGGAGTTTCGATCGGTCATTGAGCAGGCCGATCCGCTGCTTCGACACCGACGGGTCGCGGGAATCCGGTTCGCGAAATTGAATGTCACCTGCAAGCAACATCCGGGGGCTGGAATCCCGAAACAAGCCGCTGCCGCGGGAACTGGAGTCAAGATGGGCGGCACTGGGAATCACCGAAATGCCGATGTCATCGATCAAGTACTTTTCCGGTGTCGCCCCCGGCAGTGCGGACCAAGGCAGGTTGGTGAGCACTCCCTCCGGGCAGACGTAGACTTGCCCGACTTGGTCCGGCGATACCTCCAGCGGCTCCCAAACGAGCGCCGCAACCGATCTGGCCATTTTCCGTTCGATCAGCGGATCGTCCAGGGCGATCGAGTTCCGCCATTCCACGATCTTCGCTTCGATCTCGTCCTGCCAGCCCAGGGCGACCCGTTCCACCGACTCCTTTTTGATGACGAAACAGTCGACGCGACGTCTCTGCCGACGGATTTCCGGCAGCGAGTATTCCAGCAGATCCGGACGGATACTCCAGAAATCCAAGACCATTTCGTCGTCGCGCAGGTGCGATTGGATGTCGGCGACGGTGCGGCGCCGCTGTTCCGGCTTGACGCGTTGCCGGGCCTGGCCCACTTCACGGGTCTGTTGATCCAACCGCAAGAGTTGCTGTTCGAGGCGGAGCAATTCGTCGGCGGAAGTGGGTGGGTTTTTGAGAAATCCGCGGTGCACGATCGTCTGAGGAAGCGACAGCGAAACGGCGGAGGAGGGAGGGCCGCTGATGTCCAGGCCCAGCGACTGGATGCGGGCAACGTCGTAGGCGATCCCTTTGAACGCGCTGATCGCGTCGTAAATCCGGCGTGGGGACTCGTGCGGCGTTACGAGGTTCGTCCAGGCTTCCGCGCGAAACCGCAGTCGGGAGGCCATCCGGATCCGCGCCATATCGGTGGTGGTGTTCGCCAGCGCGTGCAGCGATTCCACGGTCGGAACAAAGATCTCTTTCAACATCGGCGCCAAGTCCTGAGCGCTGCCAAGCTTGGCCATCATCTTGATCTTGTTCATGTACAACTCATCGACCGCCCGTCGGTCTTCTCGGAAGAGGTCAATCAAGCGATCGTAGTCGGCCACCGCACCTAATGTGTCACCCAATCGAAACCTGAGTTCTAGTTCGTACGTAAGAAATCGAAATGCTCCTTGTTGGCGCAAAATCAATGACGACGAGCTTATGCTGCGTACAGCGTCTAGCGCATCAAAAGCTTCGTGGTGGCGCCCCATTCGCGTTAGCAACATCGATTCTGCGGCCGACAGTGCAACCGACTCAAATTCGGAAAGAACCCCCTCTTGACGAAGCCTTGAAACCTCAAGCAATGCGACATTTGCATCATCAAATCTACCGACCTGCGCAAATGCCTGTATCGCAGAAATGAATACTGGTGCCGTTGACTTACGCGCTCGTCCGTGAATTCGAATGCACTGATTAATCGCATTGCCGAGGATTATCGCTGCACTTTCAAAATCACGGATTTCTGTATAGGCGCTTCCAAGCGTCATCATCGTGCGAAGATTACTAATCGGATCACCGAGTATCGAGGATGACACGAGGTCAGTTGCTGACTGTAGCCAACTGATCGCCTCGGAGTAATCGCCTTTGGAAAACGCAATCTGACCACGTTGGCGATGTGTTATCGCCAAGAGATGCCGTGCATGTTTTGTCGTCAAGTGGATATTTGCGTCGACTATTCCTAACAGAGTTGTGGCTGTATCGACTCGCTGACAGGTTGCATGTAGCACAGCTAAGTCTTTGATCACATAGAGTGAATCTAGTGCCAAGAACTCTAAGCCATCCGCGAGTATTCTCAGACGTCTACGTGTTACCTCAAGTGATTGCTCGACCTCATTCTGTCGCTCAAACGCCATCGCGAGCATTAACAATGACTCGGACACTCTTGGATGATGAACTCCAAAGGTCTCCTCCGCTAGGCGAACTGCAATTTGCGATTTTTCATATCCACTACTTGCTGTTCCAAACTGAGCTTCGATCTCGGCCGTCTCAACTGCAACTTCAACTTCGGCAGGACCTGAGTTCCAATCGAGTCGTGCAGCGCTCACTTTTGCTTGTTCGAGTTGGTCTCGGGCGGCATCGACGTTTCCTTGTCGCCAGTTCAGTCTTGCCATGAGGAGGGCGGTGGACCAGAGTTCGGGGGCATCGGGTCCGAGGTCATCGATGATCTGGTTTTGAGCATCGAGAGTGAATTTCTGTGCCTGCTGGAAATTGAGGGCGAGGTATTCTGTGCGGGCGAGTCCTCGGAGGGGCTCGGCGCGGAGATGGGAACGGGGCCCGAAGGCGACGGGGGCGATTTCGGCGGCGGAGGAGAACGCGGCGCGAGCCAGATCGAGGTTTCCCATCTGTCGGTGGGCTTCGGCCAGGTTCATGCGCGATTCGAAGGTCGCGGCGGGGAAAAGGGCTTGCAGGCGTTCGGCGAGCTGGTCGGCGCGTCGGGCGTATTCCAGGGCGAGTTCATCGTATCCCAGTGCCGTTTCGATCGGAACGAGGCAGCGGAAGATGGCGTCGAAACCGGCGGTATCCTGGTCGTTGTTGGTTTCCAGAAGTTCCGCGAAGGCCACGAGCGCGTTCTGATGAGCCCGCGCGTATCGGCCGAGTTGGAACAGTCGCGATGCGCAGGCAACGCGGCTGACCGCACGGATCGAAGGCGGCCAACGCGGGAACTGGTCCAGGGCAGCCAGGGCCGATTCGGTATCGGCCAGGGCGGCGGCGAACTGCTTTTCCTCGCGGTTCTTCCCCGCCCGTTCCAATCGTTGCCGGAATTCGTCGTATCCGGCACGCAGCGCGGCGTCGCCGTTGAGGAACCGTTCGGTATCTTCGCAGGCCGTTTCGAGATACCGCCAGCGCGGGTCCGATCGGGTCCAGACCTTTTGACCGACGTCAACCGCCTGCTGCAGGTGGGAGTGGGCTCGTTCGAATTGGAGGTCGCCGAAGAGCATGCCGCCGACAAATCCTTGGAGCGCCGCCCAAGATTCGCCGGGGGCGGCGTTCGCATCAGCCGGTTTTTCGAGGCGAGCAAGTTCCGAGGCAGGCTGGAGCCAATCTTCACCCGGCGCTCCATAGCGTGCTCGCACCATCGACTGCCAAAGCAACTTTTGCCGATCGCGATTATCCGAATTCACCGCTTCGCTGGCGACTAGGTTTATCGCAAACAGAATAGTGATTGTCGGCCAGGAAACGCATAGCAAATACAGGCGACGTGAGTCTGGCATGCATCGACTCCTCGACTTGCCCTGGTTGAACTTCGCGCCGATGGAACTGGAGCGTCATGAAGTTTACTCATTCCCGCACACAACATGAACCAGCCGGAAGTGGGGATTTTGGGGGGGATTCAAGCGATTTTCTGGCCGTCGGGATTTTTTCGCGACGTCGTCGCAAACGCAACAACCGGCTGTGGCAAAATCCGAACATGGCGACGCGTGGACGGCCTAACTGATGCAGCAGTCGCGGTTTAGCTTTTTTTTTCGCCGGGATCAGGCCGAGCTAGATTTGCATTACAGACGTACCATGGGCAATGGTGAGTTGGGCAGGCAGTTCGCGTGGTACCGCGTTCGCGGAAAATCAAACACGCGCGAAATGCTCGAAGTTCGGCCGACACACCATCCGTTCGGCATCCTTTTCGCTTACTGGGAATTCTCCGGAAGTTCACATGGGGGATTGTGTATGAATTGCACAAAGCTGGCCGAAAAAATTGAACAGTTGCAGCCAAACGCGGAAACGCGCGACGTCGCGCGTCTTTGTCTGCTGCTGACGAACACCGTCACGAATCCCGACTGTTTTCAGGATGAGTCGGTGCTGACCAATCATTGGCGCGAGATTGGACTACGCATCCAGGCCGCGACCGACCAGCATGCGGCGATGACCGAGGAACTGGAGAATCTCGCGCGCTCCGACCCCAAGAGATTCACCCCTGACCAGATCTGGGTTCTGATTCGCGCGATCAAAGTGCAGAGCCAGATCCTGCAGTTGTATGTTGGCGAGCCGATGGTCAACGTTTGAGCGCCTTCGACTGCGGTTTGAGCCCTTCGACCGCGGCTTGCGTCAGGGTATGTCGACTGCTAGGCTAACGCGATCGCTGGAGGCAGGAAGGCGCAGTGAAACCGGTTCCGCGCCCATCCGAGGCGGCGAGTGGGCGGCGGCAAATCATGCTGGTTATGACACGAAAAGTCGGTGAGCGCATCGTGATCGGCGATCACGTCACCATCACCGTGGTGCTGATCGGGGGCAATTCCGTACGGGTCGGCGTTGAGGCGCCGCCGGAATACACCGTGATGCGGCGCGAATTGCTCGACGGCAACATTCCAACTCCCAACCAACTTCCAGCGGCCGAGGCGCCACGCGATCACGTCGATTAACGATTGTCGCTGGTTCGGTTTTCTTCAAGACGACGCGACTGAAGTGGCAGTCGGGTCTTGGATCGCAAGTCGATCCGATTTCCGCCGGCGGGCGTCACCCGTGCGAGTTCCTGGAGCAGTTCCAGCTTTTCGCTGGCATCGAGTTCGCTGGCACGTTCCTTTCCCGGGGCGTGCCCCCAGAAATAGCGTCGATCCTCTTTCGCGACCAGGTCGAACAGCAGGTCCTCCGCCCTGTTACCCGACGATTCCTCCGCCAATTCGATTCGATGTAACCCTAATGCCTGCCAGGATTCGCTGAGTTGTTCGGCGATCCGTGCCGCGGCGGCAACCCGTTCGTCGCCCCAGACGGTGCCGGTCGGACCGTGGTGTCGCGTATCGCCGACATGGATCCGCAGGTAGTTGCGCACCGGCGATTCGGCTTCGCCTTGCCGTTCGAAATCGTCGGTCGGCAGGACAATCGCGGAGGCATCCACCGGAATGACCCCCGGATTCCCATCGTCGCGGCGCACCATCACCATGCCGACCGGGCGGCGGTATTCCAGCTCGACAACGACGCGAGCAGGGTATTCCTTCCGCACACTGCGAACGCGCGCCACCCAGGAGTGGACGCTGAACGCGCGGGCGACGGTGACGGTAATTTGCGGATCGAGCGCCGAATGACTTGCCAGATCGTTGGCTTCGACGACTTCCTCCCGCACGTTGCTGCGGATCCACGCGGGCTGCGGTGTGATTTCGATCGATTCGGTGCGGAGTTGGTAACGGCGATCGCCAAGCACCACCGGCGCCCAGCTTCGCCACACGGCGATCGTCGCCACCAGCAGCGCGGCCAGGATCAGCCAGTTGAACCATTTTGAGGGGCGCAGCCACGGAGCGAGGCTCACGAGGACCCGCAGGGCTAACGACGGCTCCCGATTCGATTTCGACCGGCCCATGGGATGCCTCCTTGCATCGGGTAACAGGCAGAACAAGCACCGGCGTGAAAGAGAACTACCAGATTTCGGTTTGCAGTTCCAGGTCGACTCCGGTGCGTTCGGCAACTTTGTTCCTCACGACCTGGATCAGCTGTTCCACATCCTGGCTTGTGGCGCCGTTGCCGACAACGATGAAATTGGAATTGGTGCGGCAGACCTCGGCCTGTCCTGACCGAGCACCGCGCAGGCCCGCCTTGTCGATCAGGGATGCCGCACTCGCCCCCTCCGGGTCCTTGAAAATGGGAATCGCGCACAAAGCGCCGGTGGGATGCGCCGCCTTGGTGACGATCCAGTTCTTTTGCAGGCGTTTGGTCAGGATTTCTGGATCGTCCCGTTCCAGCGTGAAGATGGCGTCGACAATCACCAGATCGTCCAGGCTGCTCTCACGATACGCGAAGCGAAGATCGTCACGTTCCCTGGTCAGCGTCTCCACGGAGCGCGTCATCACGGTGGCGCTTGACGTCCATTGGCCAATATCGCCGGACTGGGTCCCCGCGTTTCCGTGCAGGGCTCCGCCCACGGTTCCCGGGATTCCGGCCAGCGACTCCAGGCCCCCGAGTCCAGCCGCTGCGCAACGCGAGATCAGGTGGGCCAGTTTGGCGCCGCCGCCGGCACGGGCCTGCAGGCCGTCGATCTTGATTTCGCAGAATGGAGCAGCCGCCAAATGCAGGACCATTCCGCGAACTCCGGCGTCGCGTACCAGCAGATTCGATCCCCCGCCCAGTAATCGAATACGGATCCCCTCCTGGTCGCAACGGCGGACAAGGCGCGACAGCTCGTCGACCGTCGTCGGCTCGGCGAAATACTCCGCCGCACCGCCCAACCGAAACCAGGTAAAGGGGGCCAGCGGCTCGTTTTCGCGAACGACATGCTCGAATCCCTGAAAAACCCCCATGCGATCCTCGATTGGACAATGGACCGGCAAACTCAAGTCCCGCGATGATATTCCGGTACCCCCAGGGTGTCAACGCGAGCGATTGCCAGCGGGAACTGTTCCACGTAGGCTGAGGAGAGCGGTCCAGCGCGCAAGACGGGTCGGGAGACCCGTCCTACGTGAGAGACGGGTCGGGAAACCCGTCCTTCGCCGAGCCGGTTTGCGGCGGCGATCGGGCCGCCAACCGCGGGCTGAGGGATCACGGCGGGGATTGGGACAGGGGGAAATACCAGGAGCAGGCCGGTGCGAGCGGAAGTGATTTCGATTGGCGACGAGTTAACCAGCGGTCAACGGCTCGACACCAACAGCCAGTGGCTGAGCCAGCAGTTGGGAGACCTCGGCATTCGCGTGCTGTACCATACGACCGTCGCGGACGACCTTGACGCCAATGTCCAGGTCTTTCGGAACGCGATCTTGCGTGCCGACGTGGTGGTCGCGACCGGTGGACTCGGCCCGACCGCCGACGACTTAACCCGCCAGGCACTCGCCCAGGCCACCGACCGCGAATTACAGCTCGACGCCGATTCTCTGGCCCATATCGAAAACCTCTTTCGCCGACGGATGCGGGCGATGCCACCCGCCAACCAGGTGCAGGCGTATTTCCCCCAAGGCAGCCAGCCGATCCCCAACCAGGAAGGCACCGCTCCGGGAATCTACCTGCGGATTCCCCGCCCTGACAAACCCGACGCCCATTGCTTCGCGCTGCCAGGAGTCCCGGGCGAAATGCGCGTGCTCTGGCGGGAATCGGTACGACCGACGCTGCAAAAAGAAATGGGATTGCTCGGAAAACGAATTCGGCATCGTGTGATCCATACTTTCGGAGCGGGGGAAAGCGAAGTCGAACGGATGCTGCCTGGACTGATTACCCGCGGCCGAGTTCCCCAGGTCGGGATCACCGCCAGCAAAGCGACGATTTCCCTGCGGATCACCGCAATGGCCGGCAGCGAGCAAGACTGTGAAGCACTGATCGCCCCGACCGCGGAGATGATCTACGAGAAGCTTGGCAACTTGATTTTCGGCGAAGGCGAAATCGAACTGGAACAAGTCTTGCTCCACCGGCTTGGAGACCGCAACGAGACGCTGTACGTCCAGGAAGCGCAAACCGCCGGACTGGTAAGCCATTGGTTCGCGCGAACCAGTGCAGGCGCATTCCTCGGCGCGTCGATCCGCGTCTCGCCCGCGGCAGAAAGGTTGGAGAATGGCCCGGCAGTCGCCCGACCAATTGCCGACTTGATCTCGCAAGCGGTCGAGGACGCGCGGCGTCTGCAATCGGAACAGGCTACCGATTGGGCGCTGGTGATCGGCTGGCTTGGCAGTGCTCCCCACGGCGTTGACGAGCCAGCCGGGCCACCCCGCTTTCCGGTGGCCGCCTGCTGGCACGGTCAATGCCATTCGACTTCGTTCGCCTACAACGGCCATCCCGACCTGTTGCTGATCCGCGCCGCCAAACAGGCTGTCAACTGGTTGCGATTACTGATCGAGGACGTCTCCGAACGCGAATGAGCCCGTTCATCGCAAGGTCCGCCCGAAAATCCCCAAATTCCGTGATAGTTTGGAAGCCAGGCAGGGTAGTAGGAGATGGAGCGGCAACTTCGTCGCCCGGCTTGTCCGCTTCACCCGCGAAGCAACGCGTGCGGTTCTATGTCGCGGGAGACCGACACCGATAAGTCGGCGCGCGGTTGCCGCTCTATTTCTGTTTACGGCTTGAGACGCCCGGCTCGACTCTTGCGGCGGCTCGACGAGATTCCGCGGCCGGCGGCGAAGGTCCGACGACGATCTCCTCGACGAAACGCGCTCGGTACTCCAGCAAGCTGTCGCCCCCCGCGAATCCGACGACCGTCTCGTCCAGGTCAAGCTGCACAAAGGTGAAACGGCCCGATTCCAGGTCGAATTTCGCCGTACCTTTCTTGAGCCGCTCCAGCAGCCGACCATGCACTTTGGGATCGTCCATCGGCGTTAACACGTCGGTCCGTATGCCGATCGTGGCGACGTTCTTGTCGACGCTTTTCAGGGTGTAAACGTGCCGCAACCTTACGCGCAGGACCCGATTGTCCTCCATCTTCAAGTTCAATTCCTCCGGCCAATGCCAGTGGGCGTTCAGCTTGACCGGTTGCGCCGGGAGCGGAAGTGCCAATTCCGCAATCGAGGGACTGGCGCCCTGCGTCGGATAGGTCTTGTCGATCACCGCGCCGTGCAGATCGATCGTCACCAGCGCCAAAGGGACGCCGACCATGTTCGCCACCGATGCATACTCCCGTGGCGGCGTGTCGTCGTTGCGACTGTTATACGTTACTTCCGGGCGACCGGAGACGTGCTGCCACATGTCGACATCGTCCACCGAATACTCCAGCACATACCGGCCCTGTTCGTCGATCCGCCGGATCTTCCAGACTTTGGTCGAAAGGCTCCGGCTCTTGGCGGTCTGCCGCGTTTCCTTGATGCTCGTTTCGTGCGTCACCAGATGCTGAACTTTCCAGCGGATTTCCTCACCAGGCTTCAACTTGTAACGCAGGTCGTACGTCTGCTCCGACGCGACTTTTTTGATGGAGGTCTTTAACTTCTCCCGCAGTTTCGGATCGGGCTCGGGTTCGGGATCGTCCTTCGCGGCGTCGGATTCCTCCAGCGCGTCGGCGTTGGTGGCCCCAGAGGCTGGCTCGGGATCGAGGTTCGCAGCGCTGCCCGCAGCCGCCGGAGCGGGTTGCTTCACCGGCTTCACCGGTGGCGGTTCGTCTGCGACGATTGACAAACTGGCCAACAGGGCGCAAACGAGGCTCAAGCCCCCACAGAATTTCAGGAAGATTCCTCGCGTCTTGGCCGAGGAGATTTCGCGAGTCCGTCCCTGGGTCAATCCCGTCATTACTCAGCCTCCCTGCTTTCGTTTCGGCACAATCCGCAGCGATCCGAACCGCGGGTCCCACGCCAAGCGCCTCAACTCGGACGCGAGCGTAAATCACTGCCCCAATTCAATTTTTCGCGCAACGTCCGGTAGTAGTGGCGTCCCGGAATCTCGATCAACTGGAACGTCGGCGCCGCTCGCATGACTCGCACCCGATCCATCGGTGTCAGCTGCCGCACGTACCGACCGTCGACCACGACGGAAACCTCCCCCGGCGGATGTTGAACCACGACCTCGTACACTCGATCGGCATCGTCGACAACCGGTCGCACGGTCAGCGTATGCGGACTGATCGCCGAAATCACGAACGCTTCCAATGTCTTGCGCAAGATCGGTCCACCCGCCGAGAGGTTGTGGGCCGTTGATCCGACAGGCGTACTGATGATCAAACCGTCGCAACTATAGGCCGTCGCCAATTCGGCGTCAACGTAAAGTTCGAGGCTTACGATTTCGAATGGCGGCCCACCTCGAATCGCCATTTCATTCAAACCGAGACGCCGGTCGAGCAGCGTGCCATCGCGATAAATGGTGCATTCAAACATCAGATGATGCAACACGCGGCAACGGCCGGCACAGATGTCGGGCAGGGCACTCGTCAGTTCGACCGGAGACAGGTCCGCCAGGAAGCCCAACTTGCCCAGATTTACTCCCAGCACGGGAATCTGGTTCGCCTGCATGCGTTGGGCCACGTGCAGCAGTGTACCGTCACCCCCGAACACAATCGCCAGGTCGGCGGCAGTCGATTCCAGATCGAGCTGTTCATCCAAAACGATGGCCAGCAGATCACAATGTCGCCGGATTACCGGCAGCAACGCGTTCAATTCGTCGCGAACTTCGCGACGCTCTCCGCTGCCCACCAGGATGGTGCGTGGGCGATGCGGGCCTGCGTCCGCCTTGATCCAGGGGGGCGTCTGATCACGGGTTGCCGACCGCGGACCTGGCGTCATCAAATCAGGCGTCCTGGTCGGTTGCACACATGGATCCCTTGGCCACGATTTCACGGCAGCTTCGCGCAATTCCCTGGACATCCAACCCCAGGTCAGCAAGCAGTTCGGCCCGCTCGCCATGCTCAATAAAACGATCGGGGATACCAAGTCGCGTAATGCGGGAGGTATCCAGTCCTAGTTCGCTGGCCGCCTCGAGGACGGCGCTGCCAAAACCGCCCATCAAGCAGCCTTCCTCGACCGTGACCAGGAACTGACTTTCGCGCAGGGCCCGTTCGATGGTGGCTCGATCGAGCGGTTTGACGAAGCGCGCGTTGACGACGCCGACGTCGAGCCCTTCTTCCTGGAGGATCGCGGCGGCGGCAAGCGCATCGGAGAGCTGCGTTCCGCAGCAGTACAAAATCAGATCCCGTCCCCAGCGCACGATTTCGGACCGGCCCAGTTCCATCGGTGCGCGGTCGCCATCCACGGTTTGAGCGCTTGCCTTTGGGTACCGCAGCGAACAGGGGCCAGGGTGTCGCAGAGCGAAATCGAGCATTCCCGCCAGGTCCACTGCGTCGCCCGGAGCCATCACCACCAGGTTGGGAAACGGGCGCATGTAGGCGAGGTCGAAGACACCGTGATGCGTCGGACCATCCGGGCCCGACAACCCTGCGCGATCCATCAGGAATGTCACGGGAAGATTTTGCAGGGCGACTTCCTGGAAGATCTGATCGTAGCTCCTCTGTAGAAACGTGCTGTAGACGTCGACGATCGGACGCAGTCCGGCTTTCGCCTGGCCCGCGGCGAACGCCACGGTATGCGATTCGCAAATGCCAGTATCAAAAAACCGCTGGGGAAAATCGTCGCGGATCGGTTCCAGTTTGTTCCCCTGGCACATTGCCGCCGTCATGACCGTGACGCGTGTATCCCGTTCCATGCCGCGTCGGATCGCGTCGCGCGCGACGTCGGTATAGGCCGGTCGGGCCGTTGTGCCTTTGACGATTGGCGTTCCATTTTCATCCCGAAAAACCGGAGGCGTGTGGAAATAGACGGGATCTTGCGCCGCAGGTTGGTATCCATGCCCCTTCTCCGTGACGACGTGCAGCAGGATCGGACCGGGCAACTCCTTAACCATCTTCAGGTACTTTCGCATCACGGCAATATTGTGACCGTCGATCGGCCCCAGATAGCGGAACCCCAGATCCTCGAAGAGCATGCCGCCGTGGAGTCCCGCTTTGACCGCCTCCTTAAGCTGCGCCAGGAATCGCTCGGCGGGATCACCGAACAACGGCACCTTGTTCAGTACCCGCACCACTTCCGTCTTGATGCCGGAGTAGAGCGGATTGGTGCGCAGCCGGTCGAGATAGCTTGCCATTCCACCCACCCGTGGACAGATCGACATTTTGTTGTCGTTCAGCACGACCAGCAGGTTGGACCGCAGCCCCGCGGCGTTGTTCATTGCCTCAAAGACGATTCCCGAAGGCAATGCACCGTCACCGATCACCGCAACCGATCGGCGATGCGACTGGCCCAGCAGTTCGTCGCCACTGCGCAGTCCCAGCACGGTCGAGACGCTGCAGCCGGCGTGGCCGGTCATGAACAGGTCGTATTCGCTCTCGATCGGGTTGGGGTAGCCCATGAGGCCGCTTTTGGTACGAATCGTCGCGAATTTGTGGTAGCGCCCGGTGACCAGTTTGTGGGGATAAACCTGGTGGCCCGTATCCCAAATCAACCGATCGGAGCGGAAATCGAACACGCTGTGCAGCGCCAGGCAGAGTTCGATGACCCCCAGATTCGAGGCGAAATGGGCGGAACGGTTGCTGAGCAGATTGCAGAGCACGTCGCGCATTTCGCCCGCTAATTCCGTCAATTCCGCGACGGACATTTTGCGCAGCGACGCGGCGGAGTCAATTTTCGGGAGCCATTTGTGCATCGAACTAGTGCCTCCTTTCCAGGACATACCGGGCGAGCGCCTGCAGTGCATTCGCACGCTCGCCAAAAACCTTCGTCGCCTCGATCGCCTCATCCACCAGCGTCGCCGCGCGACGAACACTCGACTCCATCCCCAACAATCCCGGAAATGTCAGCTTACCATGCCGCTGGTCTTTTCCGGCCCTTTTCCCCAGATCGCGGTCGTTTCCTTGCGTATCCAGTAAATCATCAACGATCTGAAACGCCAAACCCAGTTTTTGTCCATACGCTCCCAGAGCGTCCATTTGTTCGTCGTTCGCCCGGCCAATCACCCCCCCCATCCGTAAGGCGGCGACCAACAATGCCCCGGTTTTTCGCCGGTGAATATGCTGTAATTGCTGCAGATCGCCCGCCTGAAATTCCGCCGCCAGATCGTCGGCCTGCCCCCCGACCAGCGCCGTGGGCCCGGCGGCTCGAGCCAGTTCCCGCACGCAGGCGGCAGCCTGCCCGGCGTCGGAGAGTCCCCGAGAGAGCAGTTCAAATGCGAACGCCAACAGCGCGTCGCCCGCCAGGATCGCCATCGCCTCGCCAAACAGCTTGTGACAGGTCGGCAGACCGCGGCGCAGGTCGTCGTCGTCCATCGCAGGCAAGTCGTCATGGATCAGGGAGTAAGTATGCACCATTTCCAGGGCACAACCGGCCGGAATCGCGATCTGCCAATCGACACCGCAGGCATCGGTGGCCAGCAGGACCAGCAACGGCCTCAGTCGCTTGCCGGGAGCCAGCAGGCTGTGACGCATCGCGTCGCGCAGGACGGCCGGACAGTCACCGTCAAACTGCGAATACGCGTCGAGCGCCTCCTCGATCCGCTGACGCTTCCGCAACCAATCGTCCTGGTGCGTCGACGCCAGGGACGATTCCGTCGCCGTTGCATTCGATGGTTCCGACATTCCGCCTCTCAATCCTCTTCCGCACCCGGGTCCGAGGGCACGGCCGTCTCGCGCGCCAGCCCCTCCATTAGTCGGCGGATTTCCTGCCACGCAATATCGAGCGACCGGGCCGCCATCTTGAAATTCATATGTTCCGAAACCTGAGGCTGTATCCGCGAAAAAGTCTCGACGGCCCGCCGCAACCTTCCTGCCTTGCGCGTCGCCAGACGGAAATACTCCCGCGCGTCACCGGCGGCCGCCGAGGGTCCCAAGGCCAGCATGAAGTCGTAGAGATCCCGATGCACCGTCGCCAGGTCGTCGTCGTCCTGAACCTCTTCGCTGTGCTTAAGGAACGTTCGCACCATCCAGATATGGCTCAACAAAGCATCCATGCGCCTCATCGCTTCCTGAAGTTGTTCGCTGCTCATCGGCGGCGTCCGTCTTGATCCCCACTGCGCGGCTTACTCTAGAGCCGCAACGCGGCCCGGAAATTAACCTGTTATGAACGCTCCAACCCTGCAAACGGCGATTAACGATCCTCCGATTCCTACTTCGCGTCCTCGCCGGCATCCGACTTGGATTCCGCCGAATCACCGCCGGGGGACCGGGCCGGAGGTTCCGACGTGCCCGCATCGTCTTTTTTTGGCGGTGGGCCATGCGCGGGGCCAGAACTGGGCGCAAAAAACAGCACCATCGCCGCGCCCAACCCCACCAGGATCAGGCCGGACAGGAACCAGGGGCTGATTTCATTCCATTTCTTGTTGACATAAATTGTGAAGAACGAGTTGACCACGGGGGCCAGGCCGAACACCAGCGGCATCACGTAGACCGGCTTGCCACCATTGGACATCGCCAAGATGATCCCCAGTGCGCCCACAGCACCCGCAGCACCGGCAAGCGAACTCCAGAAGACCCCCGACATGGAAAACGCCTTGTCGGTCTCCATGCCTCTCAGCATCACCAGCGGCGCGATGACGGCGATCACAAAGTACGCCAGTCCAACGCACAGGAATGCCCGCAAGCGACTCATTTCCATCGCCTGCTGCCCGAAATGCAGCACAGGTCCATACACGCCCCAGCAGACCGCGGTGAGTAGAATCGACGCAATAACAGAAAATTTCATCAGCGACGACCTCGTCGGTTGGGAAAACGGCCACGGGCTGAAAGTACTTCTGAGGAAGCCCAACAGTCTAATCCAAAACCGCGGAATCGTCAGCCGGTAAGGCCGGCAACCGCATCTATTCATCCAAGTATGGGCTAATCGGGCTCGCCCCAATTCGCCACGAACCGCGCGCCACAGTGTCCACAGCGGACTTTCTTGCCGATCAGATTCCGGCCTCCAGCGTTCATTTTCTGGCACTTGTCGCAGGCGAACTGGAACTGCTGAGGGCACTCGAACGGACCCTGCTCGGTGCCGCCGGCGGCACCGTTCCGGGCGGCGACCGTACCGCCCGCGGGGCGCGACCCCTCAACCGGGATCTCCTCAAAGACAACATCCGAGACTCGAAAGGTGGTCAGCAACTCGCTGGTAAGCGGAGCCTGTCCCGCAATGCGATTCGCCATTTGCCGAACCGCCCGTTCAAATACGTTGCGAACCAGTCGTCCATTTCCGAACTGATCGGTGCGGCGCCGATAGAGCCAGGCGAAGCCGTCCAGCAAACGTAATTGCGATTCCGGATCGACGATGAAGTGATTACGATCACACATCGCCTGGAAGTCTCGTTCGGCCGACGACAACGTTCTACCTCCAATTCCCGTCGGCTAGATTCCCGCGGCGGGCAGCACGCGGTTGGGAAGACTCTCACGCAGGGGATCGTCGTTCTCTCCACAAAAGCCCAGGTGCAAATGGCGGCGCCACCCTTCCGCATACTTGAATAACCCCGACATCCGTCCCACTTCCTCGTCCAGTTGGCGCAGCGTCGCCAGGTACGAGTCGTGCCCTTGGCTTTCATCCAGCCACTTTTTCTGGCTCTGATGATGGGCCAACATGGCCACTTTCTGTTCCTCAACTTCGGAAACGTCGACAAAAATATCTGGCTCCACGCGCCGACGCAACTGGTCACAGTTCCAAAACGGCTGCGCATGGTAGATGGTGACTTTGCCCGAGGTGGTACGGCGGGGTGGATCGACGACAAAGTTCGGCATGCCGCGAGCAAAAGCGGCGGACACCACGAGTCGGCAGGTGTTCGTATGGTCCTCCATGTAATCGGAGGGTGGGTGCGTGAGAATGATATCGGGCGCCACACTGCGAACCACCGATGCCAGTCGGGCCAGCGTCTTCGGTTCGTAGAAGATCTCTAGGTCGTGACACAGGCTCTCATGGAACGTCGCGCCCACGCTGGCGGCCGCCCGCTTGCCCTCCTCGCGCCGGATCGCCGCAGTCACCTGCCGCCCATGCTCGGTCGAACCACAACAGCCGTCCGCCAGCGTCATGTAATGGATCGAATAGCCGGCATTGCGCAGCAACAGCAACGTCCCGGCCATGAAAATTTCGATGTCGTCCGGATGTGCCCCGATTGCGAACGCAGTCTTCATCGATGTGCCTCGATCCTCACAACGGGTCGCGCAACCCGACGGGGAAAAGCACCGAGCCACCGTCCCGGAAATCCTGGCCCACGCCCGCCGGCAATACGACCGGTATTGTCTTCCCAATGCGGCAGTGTGACAAGCCAAGGCCAAATCGTACGCGGAGAATGGCCAGGGTAAACTCGTAACCGTGCGTGAAGCGCAGCCCTGACAAGGCCGCGGTTCGACCGCGCACAGGCTCGGGAGCACGCCCCACCCGCGGCGCACCGCTTCTTCAGAATGGCTTCTTCAGAATTACTTCGAAGGCGCCGGCTTGGCCGGTGCCCCCGCGGTCTTCGCGGAGCGGATCAGGTGTTGCAGCCGTGATTTCGTGCGGGAAGCGGCGTTCTTATGAATTACGCCACGCGCGGCAGCCCGATCGAGTTTCGTCGCCGTCAGCCGGGCTTCCGTATCGGCCAACCCGAAATCCTTGGCGGTCACCGCGTCACGAACGCGAGTTACATGGGTTTTCAGGGTCGAGCGCACGGCACGGTTCACCGTTCGTCGCGCTACGTTTTTCTTATGCCGTTTCTTTGCACTTTTGGAATGCGCCATGTTCGTCGTCTGCTCTCAACCAATGGAAACTCGATTACCTGTGAATCAACCGTTATGGCGAATCTGAGCGATCTTGTCCAGCCGGTCACGGGTATCTTTGTACTGCGGATCGAGGTCCAACAGGTCCTGGAACAGTTTTTCGGCAATCGGGAATTCCTTCAACCCGCCCGCCAGGATGCCTGCGCGATAGATCGCCAATTTCCTCAATTCGGCGTTCTCGCTCTCCGCAGCCGAGGCCATTGCCCGCTTATACGCCTCGAACGCTTTCGGGTATTGCTTCAATGTCTGCAGACATTCGCCCAGCTCAAGGTACGCCGCTGCGCGAAATGGTCCCGATTGAGCGGCCTCCAGTTGCACCTTGGCCGCCTCCGCCAGGTTGCCTACCCGCCGCAGTCGTAATCCCAGTTGGTGCTTGATCGTCAGATCTTGCGGATACCGTTCCGATCGGACGACGTAGAAATCAAGTTCCGCTCGTGTCGTTTCCTGGCGCAGCTGCGCGACGAGCTGCACGGAGGCGTCGGTTTTTTCGCGTTCAGCCAGCCGTTCCGCCACCCGAAGTCGCTGCCGCTGCTTGATCACCATTACTTCCTCGAGCCGCTCCCGAACCTGCAAATCGTTCCCCGACGCGGCGAGCGCCTTGGCCAGCACGCGTTCCGCGTCGGCGGCACGTTCTTCCTCGAGGTGGAGTTGAGACAACTTAAGGGCCGCCGCGGTATCCTCGGGAAACTCCAGCAGCCGCTGTTCCAATTGTTGCCGGGGCGTCAGGGTCACTTCGCGCCGTCGGTGCTCGGCCCCCTCCTCGGTTCCAGGGTCCGCGGATTTCGGACTGGCGGCAACGCCATCGGTCTGCCTGGTCGCGGACTTGGCCAGACCGGAACCGGATTGCGGGATCGCTCCTGCCGTCGCCGACGCCTCCGAAGACGCGCGGTCATTGCCCGAAAGATCTCCTTGCGCCGCGTCGCCTGGCGGATGGGCGCTTCCCGTCGACCCCGTGGCCGTCGTGGACCCGGTGGCAGTCGTCGACCCCGTTGTTTTTGCCGCCGCGGCCTGCCGCGCCTGCGGCGGCTTGGAACCTCCGACCGCTAACGCTGGTCCAAATCCCGCCTTGGCCCGGGTTTTCTCCATCTGCAACAGCGCGATCATCTTCGGCGCTTCCTGGTCGTTCTTCCGCGCTTCCTCGACCCGATGCCAGCAAACAATTGCCTGATCGAACTGGCCCATCCGCTGCAACGACTGCGCGCAATGGCGATTCACGTCCGGGTCCTTCGGGTTGGTATCCAACGCCATGCGCAAATAGCGCAGCTCCACTTCCTTGTAGTCAAACGCTTCGCAGGCCTCCGCCATCGCGCGCAGCGTCGGGACATCCCAGGGATTCGATTTGAGAACATCCGGCCCCAGCTTGAGGACGTCGTCCCAGTTCTTTTTTCCAGCCGCCTTCTTCAAAGCCGACTTTTTCCCGCCCAACGTCGGAAATCGGCTGCCCTTCTTGTTGGCTCCGTACTTCCGCTCCAGGTTGGTGAGGAAGGCTTCAACGTAGACCAGGTTACCCGGATCGCGCACGATGCACTCGGCAAACATCGCGTGCGCGTAATCGTAATCATATTCGTCCTTTTCCATCAGCTTGCAGCCGTGCTGATAGCAATGCTGCAGTCTTCGACGCAGGGCGGGTGCCATCGTATCGCTGGAAGGTCGGTCGCTCGCCATAGACAAGTCCTGCGGGATTTCGCGGTCGTCGACTCGCCGCCGCGGACACCAAGGCGTCAAGGCAACGGCGGACGCGTGGCAGTGGCGCCACACCATTCTAACAGCAGCCAACTCGATCCACAAATAGGCGTCGCACGGATGGTCCTGCGCCGCCGCGAGTGGACACCCTTGCGATTTCGCAGCCGGGTGTGTCCAATCGTGGGACATGTCCGACAATTCAACCCCCACATCAACTCACCCGTCCGCCACCAAGGGAATCGTCTACCTGGTCGGCGCCGGCCCCGGCGCGCCGGACCTTTTGACCCTCCGGGGAGCGCAGTGCCTCCGGAAGGCCGAATGCGTGATCTACGACTACCTGGTGAACCCGTCGATACTCGGACATGCCCCACCCGCCGCGGAAAGAATCTGTTTAGGGCAACACGGCCGATCCCGGATCTGGCCTCCATCCGAAGTTAACCAACTTGTAATCTCCAAAGCCCGCCAGGGGCTAACAGTGGTCCGGCTGAAGGGTGGGGACCCGATCGTCTTTGGTCACGGTGCCGAAGAACTGCAGGCATTAGTCGAGGCAAACATCCCGTTCGAAGTCGTGCCGGGCATCTCGGCCGGGCTGGCGGCGGGAGCCTATGCCGGCATCCCGCTGACCCACCGCGAAACCTCCTCGGCGGTCGCGCTAGTCACCGGCCAGGAGGACCATGATAAAACGTCGTCCAGTCTCGACTACGCGATGCTCGGGCGTTTTCCCGGGACGCTCGTATTCTACATGGGAGTGACCACGGCCGAGCAATGGTCCTTGCGATTGATCGAAGGCGGCCTGGATCCCCGGACACCGGTC
>Ga0194131_10002638_pt1 | contig 29256 bp, 25 predicted proteins | sample TA2KigO120mmetaG_FD_148631 | JGI IMG/M metagenome (GOLD analysis project Ga0194131, IMG submission 148631) | Freshwater microbial communities from Lake Tanganyika, Tanzania - TA2015053 Kigoma Offshore 120m | ecosystem: Environmental > Aquatic > Freshwater > Lake | place: Tanzania: Lake...
GAATTTTGCCTGGGGCTGCGTTGCTCCTCGGTCACAGCCCCACTGGCGGGGGATGCTCGCTCGTCGCGCCTTGCCCCAGGCCAAATTGGGCGCAACGAACGTGAGCGTATTTACGAAACGGACCACTAAGATGAGCGCTGACTTTGGCAATGAGCCGTTTTAACAATCTCGAATTCGGCGACCAGCGGGAGGAGCACTCGGCTTCACGGGCGGAATTGAAGGACGAGCAATTCTATCTGGCCGAAGCCAAAACCGCATTTGCTGCGGGCCGGTTTGAGCAAGCACTGCGGCATTTCGCCAAGGTCTTGGAATTCAGCCCGAAGCATCCCGCCGCCTGGGCCGGCCAGGTCCGGATGTTGATCGAGTTGGGGGAATTTCGAGAAGCCAAACTCTGGGCGGACAAAGGCCTGGAACTGATCCCGGACGATCCCGAATTGCTCGCGGCCAAGGCCGTCGCCCTGGCTCGGGACGGGGATCTCAGCGCGGCCCTGATCTTTTCGGACGCGGCCATCGAGTCGCGCGGCCAAACGCCTTACGTCTGGCTGGCTCGCGACGATGTCCTGCTGGCCCGCCGGGAAAAGCGCGCCGATTTCTGTTTTGAGAGGGCGCTGGGTTTGGTCGGCCCTGCCCAGAATTCATTCGAGCAAGCGCGGCAATTGGATCCGCAATGCCAACCCTCTCCGTCCGAACGGGCGCAAGTTTCCGAAAACACCCTCGCGACGCGCTTGCGCGGCTGGTGGAGGCAATGGTTCCAGCGATGAGCATGTCCAGGCTCGATCAATTGATTGGCGCCGCGACCGAGCAGGAAGCGTCCGACCTGCACCTGGTCGTCGGCGTGCCGCCGGCTTTCCGCATCAATGGCGACATTCTCTTGTCGGACGAAGACGCGCTCACGACGGAAGCGGTCACGGAGATGGCGTTCAGTTTGTTGAATTCGGATCAGCGCGAGAAATTCGAGCGCGACTGGGAGCTTTGCATCTCGGTGCCCCATACGGTTGCAGGCCGGGTGCGCGTGACGCTTTACCGCCGAAATGGCGGCCCGGAAATGAGCCTGCGTTTTTGCGGCCATCGCATGCTGAGCCGCGAGGAGCTTGGACTCCCGGCCAAGATCGACGACCTGGCGCGCAAGCCCAACGGATTGGTCCTGATCACCGGCCCCACCGGCGCGGGCAAGACGACGACGCTCAATTACATGGTGGATCTGATCAACAGCGAGCGCCGCTGCAAAATCGTCACCATCGAAGATCCGATTGAATACGTGCATGAAAACAAACGGGCGATCACCGTGCAGCAGGAAGTCCTGACCGATACCCATTCGTTCACGCGCGCTTTGATCCACGTCCTGCGGCAGGATCCGGACGTGATCGTGGTCGGTGAAATGCGCGATCACGAAGCGATTTCCGCGGCTTTGACCGCCGCGGAGACCGGACACCTGGTCTTGGCGACGCTGTACTCGCCGACGGTTTCGCACGCGTTCGAACGGATCATCGGCGTGTTCGAGGGCAGCGCCCGACGGCAGATCATCCTCCAGTTGGCGAATTCGTTGCAAGGAATCATCTCGCAGGATTTGTTGCCGTCGGCGGACCGCGCACGGCGAGTGCTCGCTTATGAACTGCTCGTCGCCACAAGCGCGATCCGAAATCTGATCCGAGAAAACAACCTGCACATGCTTGAAACCACGATCCAGACCGGCGGCAAAGATGGAATGGTCCTGATGGATTCCTGCCTGCACGACCTGTACTGCCGCTGCCTGATCAGCTACAACACGGCCTTGAGCCGCGCGCGAAATCCGGACCGCATGGCGAAGCGGGCCGGGTAAAGGCGCGTTTGTAAAGTGGGAGCCTTCGATGAAGGTGGGGCGAGACTCCCTGCCGAGCCAATGCCATCAAGGGAAGCTGCCTTGGTCTGATTACCATGCTCACGCCCCATGAACCAGACAGGGCAGTCCGTCCCGGCGAGCCGCTCGACGTGCGTGGGACACGTTCGACTCGGCTCGCTGGGGACAGGCTCACCCTACCGTCAGGTTCAGGGGAAGGCTCGCAGGAGCGTCGCCCACCGCCGGTAACTTAGAACCCGCCGACTTCCATTGACAAAGCCCGCGCTGGACCGCCTTCGCGTTCCTGGAGCGTCAACCGACCTCCGGCGTAGCTCAGCCGGCCAACGCCTTTGTAGTCCTTCGGAATCTTGAACAGGAAACACGCATAGCGCTTGGCGATCGTTTGGCCGGCGTCCAGATACTCGTAGAGAGTTCGCCCAAAGATGCGGCCCTTGGCCACGAGGATCGGGAATGGTTGGTGCAATCCCGTCGTGCCGAATTCGAGGCCGCGCGCCGCGGGCTTGGCATTCTCGGCGTGCCGCCAGGCGTTGAACCACGGGTATTCCGACGTTTTCCAGAGATACCCAATCAACAGTCCCTGGGCCGGACTGCTCGCGGTCGTCCACCCATATTCCTCGTCGAGGGTGTAGGACACGACATTCGGATTGTGATCGCGGGTCAGAAAGCGAAGGTTCACGGGCTGGCCGTCCTGGCGCGCTTCCGGCCAGACCACGGCGGGCTCTTCGGGATTGGGCAACGGACTGTTCTGCATGAAGCCGCGGCGGGCGTTGGCGTCCACGACTGTGTGCTCGTCCAGAAAAGGCGGCCCGATTGTCGGGTGCTGAACCATATTGAACACGCGGCCCAGTTTGTTGAGGTTCGTGACTTCTTCATGCACGATGAAAAAAGCATCGCGGACGGAGAGTTCGATCCGGCGCTGCACCTTCAATCCGGCCAGAGGCAGCGTCGCGGTCATCTCGCCCTGGTTTTTTCCATCCTTCGGCTTGGGCGTCTGAGTGATTTGCCATTCGACGCGCGACGCTTCTCCGTGAAAGGGCATGCCGTTTTTCTGTTCGGCTTCGGAGGGCGCGCCCCACCGATCCAGGCAAAGAAAATGCCCCATCGGCCGAGGCTCAACGCCTTCGCCTTTGTTTCCCCATTGCAGCGGGTTCAAAGGTTGAGTGCGCAAATGGAAGTCCGTGATGGAGCCGCCGGCGAGGTCCACGATCAACTGGGACGATTGCCCCTCGAACACTAACGATCGCCGGCCATTGATAATCGTGTCGGCGCGGCCAATCGTGGCGAGAAGGAGAAGCGTCAACAGAATGCGCATGGGAAAAAATTGTTTGTTTCGGGCCGAACATCTCATCCCCGGTTGGAGAACGCAAGGTCCCGCCAGCTTACTGTGCAGAGCGTGGGATTGACGACAGATCGACCGGAGAACCGTAGCGCAGATTTTCAATCTGCTGTATCGCCGATTTCCAATCGGCAGGGCGCCGGCAAGTCCCAGCGTGCTCGGACTGGGAGACGCCCCGCAGAATACAATTCTGCGATACGGCAGAGTGCAACTCTGCGCTACGAGCTTTGTCGTCCATCCCGCGGACCAAGCAGTACTGTAATCCGCTGTGGCGTAGCGTTACGACATGAGACGATTCATGCGTGGACTTCAAGGGTTGGCGCCGGCGGTGGCATTGGGCTGCGCGTTCTAGATCGGAATTGTCTCTCGCTTTAATGCTGGCTTAATGCACTTCAGTGTAGATTAGCGCCATGAAATCGACATTGCTCTCTCTTAAGGCCGCGACGGTCGGTGTCGCGTTGAGTTTCGGAATTGCCCTCCTGGGCCAGAACGCGGGTGTTGCGAGTCGCGGGGATGGCCCGCCGCCGCCGCCCCCACCTGAGTTCGATGGGCCGCCGCCGTTTGGTTTTGGGCCGGGAGGTCCCGGAGGGCGCGGCGGTCCGGGGCGCGGTGGATTCGGCGGCATGGTGCGGCAGGAAACCAAATTGGTGAAGCAGTTCGACAAGGACGGGAACGGTCGCCTCGATGCCGCGGAGCGAAAAGCCGCGCGCGAATTCCTCCAGCGCGAAGGCGTGGCCGGCCGCGGCGGACGTCGCGGCGGTCCTGGATTCTTCGGTCGCGGCGGAGAAATGGAACCGCCCCAGCCCGGCCCGAAGGTTTCGCCCGCGGATGTAAAATCTTTTCCCGGCGCGCCGCTCTACGACGCGCAGACGTTGCGGACTTTCTTCCTCGAATTCGAGGAAGCGGACTGGGAAAAGGAACTCGTCGAATTCCACAACACCGACGTCGAAGTGCCCGCGAAACTGACGGTGGACGGCAAGACCTTTCAGGATGTCGGCGTTCATTTTCGCGGCATGTCGTCCTTTGGCGTCGGCGAAGGACGGAAACGTTCCCTGAATCTTTCGCTGGATCTTGTTCGCGAACAGCAACAGATCGGCGGGTATCGCACGCTGAATCTGCTCAATTCCCACGAAGACCCGACGTTCCTGCGCACGATCCTCTATCATCACATCGCGCGCGAGTATATCCCGGCGCCGAAGGCCAATCTCGCGCGCGTCGTCATCAACGGCGAGAGTTGGGGCATCTATGTCAACGTGCAGCAGTTCAACAAGGATTTCGTCAAGGATTGGTTCGGCACAACTAAAGGCACCCGCTGGAAAGTTCCGGGCAGCCCCGGCGGCCGCGGCAGTCTCGCTTACCTCGGCGACGACCTCGCGCAATACAAGCGCGTCTATGAAATCAAATCCAAAGACGATCCCAAGGCGTGGGCGGATCTGGCCAGGCTCTGCAAGGTCCTCGATCAAACCTCCGCCGATAAATTGGAAGAGGCGCTCGCGCCGCTGCTCGACATCAATGGCGCCTTGAAATTTCTCGCGCTCGAAAACGCTCTGGTCAACAACGACGGCTATTGGATTCGCACGAGCGATTACAGCATTTACCAGGACGAACAGAAGCGCTTCCACATCTTCCCGCACGATGCGAATGAAACGTTCAGCCGTTCCGGTGGACCTGGGTTCGGTGGCCGCGGCGGGCCCGGTGGATTCATCCGACGCGGAGGACCGGGTGAACCTCCTCCCGGAGGCGGTCCTCAAGACGTGTTGATCGGCCCTGGCGGGCCGGTTGGACCGGGCGGGCCTCCGGCTTTCGGCGGCGGACCGCGAATCAACGGCCTCGAACTCGATCCATTAATCGCGGCGAACGATCCGAACAAACCGCTGATCTCGAAATTACTCGCCGTGCCATCGCTGCGCGCGCGCTATCTCGGCTACGTGCGCGACATCGCCGAAAAATGGCTCGACTGGAATCGGCTCGGCCCCATTGCCCGGCAGTATCACTCGCTGATTGCCGCGGAAGTGAAATCGGACACGCGCAAGCTCTCCACGACCGAAGCTTTCAGCAAGAGCCTCACGGATGATGTTCAAGGCGGAGGTTTTGGCCCAGGCGGGCGCGGAACCATCGGCCTAAAGAGCTTCGCGGATCAACGCCGGGCGTACCTGCTCAAAGCAACACAAGCGCTCTCCGGGAAGTAGCCACGGGCCAGCCAATCTTATCGTGCCCTTATGCTTGGACTCTTCACGTTTCCCGTGATGAACCAACCCACCCCTTCGCCCCTTTCAGGAGGGGAACTGGGCCCTGCGACGCCGCATAGATCTCCCCTCCTGGGAGGGGAAGCGGCGGGTTCATGGGTGAGAAATGCTTGGCTGCGCTCCTCAGCCTTTCTTGCCGCTTTCGCGGTGATCCTTGTCGTGACGCGCGCGGACGAAGCCAAGATTCTCCTCCGCCAGCTTGGCACGAACACTCTTCTCCAAGTGCAGGGCGACGGCGATGACGATTGGCGCATCCAGGCTTCGGACGATTTGGCCACGTGGACCCACTTCACGGCATTCGGCACGCTGCTGTCCGGTGGCACCAACGCTCCATCACGCTCTCTGAGCCGTTTGACTGATCGCCACCGATTTTATCGCGCGGTGAAGACCGAAGGGCTTTTCGATCCCACGCTGCTGCGAACCCTCAGCCTCACCTTCACGCAAGCCAACTGGCAATCCTTGCTGACCCGCGGCCGGACGACCGGCTCCAACACCCTCGGCACGCTCGTGATGGACAACGGCGCGACCAATCTCGGCGTGGGCATCCGTTACCGGGGGAACACTTCCTTCACCATGAGCGGCACGAAGAAATCGCTGAACATCGAGCTGAATTACACGAATTCCGAGTCCCGGTTGATGAAGTACAAGACCATCAACCTGAACAATGCGGCCGGTGATGAGACGATCATGCGCGAGCCGATCTATTTCAACACGATGCGGAAATATTCCGTTTCGCCCCTGGGCAGCCTGGTGAAGCTCAACATCAACGGCGAGTATTGGGGCCTCTATTCGTTTGTGCAGCAGGAGAACAACGAATTGATCAAGGAATGGTTCGCCAGCGACCGCGGCGATCGCTGGCGCGCGCCGAACATCGGAGGCGGCACCGGCGGCGCTCCCGGCGGCGGGCGGCCTGGCGGCGGCGGAGGGGGATTTTCCAGCGGTCTTTCGGCGTTGAGCTGGCTGGGCGCGGACGTCGCCGCGTACCGGTCGAGCTACGAATTGAAGACCGACAATTCCACCAACGCCTGGGAACGCCTGGTTCACGCCATCGATGTGCTCAACAACACGCCGGCGGATCAATTGCGTGACAAAGTCGAGGACGTGCTCGCCGTGGACAACTGGCTCTGGTTCCTGGCGGTCGAAAACGTCTTCGCGGACGACGACAGTTATTTCAACAAAGGCGCGGATTACGGATTCTACTACGAGCCGGAAAGCGGCCGCATTCATCCGGTGGAGCACGACGGCAATGAAGCCTTCGTGGCGGGTGACGTTCAACTTTCCCCCGTGCAAGGCGCAGGCCTCACCACTCGGCCGGTCCTTTACCGGCTGCTGGGGGTCCCGGAATTGCGCCAGCGATACCTCGCGCACATGCGCACGGTGCTGAAGGAATCGTTCAATCCCGCGGCGCTGACCCCGGCCATCGTCCAATTCTATACGCTCAGTATCGAGGCGATCATTGCGGATACGAAGAAGAATTACACAATGACGGCCTACGCGAACGACCTTGCCGCGCTGAAAACCTTTGTCACCAATCGCTGCAACTTCCTCACGAATCACGCGGAACTGCGGCCGGTCGCGCCTCGCATCGTGGCCGTGTCCGAACCGGCTTCGCCTTCGGCCGGCGCCCCGGTGGCCGTCACCGCGGACGTGCAAGCTTCGGCCGGCGAGGGCATCGACTCCGTGTGGCTCTATTTCCGCGCCGGTTCCGCGGGGAAATTTTCGCGCGCGCAGATGTTCGACGACGGGGCGCACGGGGACGGCGAGCGAGGCGACGGAATTTACGGCGGAGCCACAGCCAGTTTTCTGGCAGGCGCCAAAGTCCGCTATTACGTCGAAGCGCGTTCCAGCAACGCGGTTAAAGCCTCCAGCTTCGCGCCCGCGCGCGCGGAACAGGAAACCTACAGCTTCCGCGTGACAACTTCGTCCGGCGGGGTCTCGCCCGTTGTCATCAGCGAATTCATGGCGGACAACGCCAAAACGCTCGCCGATCCCCAGGGCGATTACGACGACTGGATCGAACTGCGCAACGTGACGGATGTGGAGGCGGATCTCACGGGCCGTTATCTGAGTGACGATCCGCGCAATCCTCGCAAATGGCAGTTCCCGGCCGGAACGAAGATTCCTGCCCGCGGGTTTCTGATCGTCTGGGCGGATGAAGACGGAACGGCGGCGGCCGGCTTGCACGCCAATTTCAAGCTCTCCGCTGAAGGCGAACAAATCTTCCTCGTGGACAGCGACGCCCATTACAACGCGCTGCTCGACTCGGTTACATTTGGCCCGCAGCAGACGGACCTTTCCTGCGGCCGGCCTGGAGACTATTCGAGCGCGTTTGAAATCCTGCAGCCCACGCCGGGGGCCGGAAACCGGGTTCCTTGACAAAATCAGAAGAGGCGTGAGTCGCAGAAGCCCAGCGCGGCTGACGGCGCAGCCGATTGGTTACGTTGCTCCTGCCCGGTCGCGTAGTATGATCGCTTCCGGGAATGGGATTTGCTAATTTCGCGACGTATGGTTTCGCATGTGGAGACAACAAATTCAGACTTCGGCGGCTTTGGGAGCTTTGGGCGGATTGGGCCGCGTATCCGGGCGGCTGGTTGGAAGGTCCGGATGTTCGTATGCCTTTCCGCGTCAGCCACCGCGATGCTGGCTGCCGAACCGGCGGATGATTCATCCGTTTCCGGATCGGGAGCGGCGCCGGATATCGCCTACCAGAACTACCGGCGGGCGAGTTCTCCGTGGTCGATTCACGTGGTGCGCGTGCCCCTGGGCAAATCGCCGTTTCGAGTGTGCGCCGTGCATGCGGGAGGGCACGCGGTGGGGTTGGGACGGCTCAGCGACCAGACGCGGATTTTGGCCTCCGAACACGCCACACCGATGGCCGCGATCAACGGCGACTTCTATCAACGCGGCGGGCCGTACGCGGGCGATCCGCGCGGGCTGCAAATTGTCGAAGGAGAAATGATCAGCGCGCCTTCCGGCAGCGTCAGCTTCTGGATCGATGCCCTGGGCGAACCGCACGCCACGAACACGGCCTCGCTTCTCGAAGTCACCTGGCCCGACGGCAGGACCGCGCGCATCGGATTGAACGGAGGCCGCTCCTCAAACGAAATCGAGCTTTACACACCCGCAATCGGGCCCTCCACGCAGACCAGCGGAGGACGCGAACTGGTCCTGGAGCCGCGCGGAAACACGCTCTGGCTGCCGCTGCGGCCCGGCCGCATCTACCCGGCGCGGATTCGCGAGGTCCGCGAAACGGGCAACACGCGCCTGCTCCCCGGAACGATGGTCCTGTCAATTGGCCCGAGCCTGGCCCGGCGCGCTCCCCGGCTGCAAAGCGGGGACGAGTTGGTGATTTCCACCGCGACCTCGCCCAATTTGCGCGGCGCGCGAACCGCCCTGAGCGGCGGCCCCCTCCTGGTGCGCGACGGAAAGCGCCAGCGCATTCAACCGGCCGATTCGGATTCTTATGAATTCACTTCCATGACCGAACGCCACCCGCGATCCGCCATCGGCTGGAATGAGAATTCTTTCTTTCTCGTCCAGGTGGATGGCCGGCAACGCAATCTCTCCGTGGGGATGACCCTGACTGAGTTGGCCGCGCTCATGGTTGAGCTGGGCTGCCGGGAAGCCATCAATCTCGACGGCGGCGGATCGGCGACTCTCTGGTTTGATGGCCGGGTTCGGAATCGTCCGTGTGACGGATACGAGCGAGCGATCGCCAATTCCGTGGTGGTGATCAAAAAGAGCGCCAGCCTGGCGGCTCCGGATCGAACGGGCGCGGCGTTGTCGGGGCGGTAATTCGTTAAGAGCCTGTCTGAAAACTGTCTTCTGGGTGGAACAGGCCACCGGCCTGTTGCGGCGGGCTACCAGCCCGCCGGGCCTTTTGGCGGCAGGTTTGCCGCCAAACACGGGCTGGTAGCCCGTTCCACCCATTTTTCAGACAGGCTCTAAGTGAGTTGAATCGTTAGATCGTTAAATCGGTTGAATGAGGCAACAACTTCCAGGCTCGGACCTTGAACTTGAAACCTGAAACTTTGAACTCCCAGCGCGGGCGAAGCGTGCATTCATTTGGTTGCGGCGTCAGCCGCGCTGGGGACGGCGGTCGCCAATCCCAAGGGGATTGCGTCCTCCAGCCCTGGGTCGCGAGGAACGAGCTGCCCTGGGTAAAGCGAGCGAGATGGAAGCAAACCCGAAGGGGTTGCGTCTCTTCCTTGGGCCGAATCAGACTACGAGTCTGCGTTGCACGGGTGGCCGCATTGACGTTGGGAATTTGCGCCGTTTGCGCCGGGGAAAACACCTCGACCGAGGACGTGTTCGCGGTTCATCCCGTCTGGCAAATTCAGATTGAGGTCGCGCCGCGGGACCTCGAAAGCCTGCGCGCCGAAAGCCGGAAATACGTCCGCGCCAAGGTTCGTGTTCAGGGCCAGACTTTCGCCGACGCCGGGCTGCACTTGAAAGGCGCGTCCGGCAGTTTCCGCCCCATCGATGGCAAACCGAGTTTGACGGTGGACTTCGACCGTTTTGTGCCGGGCCAAAACTTCCGCGGTTTGACGAAGCTTCATCTCAACAATTCGGTCGAAGATACGAGTTATCTCAAGGAACAGATCGGGACGGAATTGTTCCGCCCCGCGCAGATGCCGGTTCCGCGCGTGACTCACGCCCGCGTGGAGTTGAACGGGCGTCCGGTCGGTTTCTATGTCTTGAAGGAAGGCTTCGCCGAGAGTTTTGTCGCCCGAAACTTCCCGCGCGCGGACGGACATCTGTATGAACCGGAGGAAGGCCGTGACGTGGACCAGCGCATGAAACGTCAACTCGGACCCGACTCGGCCGACGATCAAAAGGCTTTGAAACACCTCGCTGCCGCCGCGTCCGAACGCGATTTGCACCGCCGTTGGCAACGCTTGAACGCGGCGCTCGACCTGGAGCGATTCCTGAGCTTCATGGCCATCGAAATCATGATTGGCCACTGGGACGGCTATTGTCTGGGCCGAAACAACTTCAGGATTTACCACGAACCCGGCGCGGACCGGATCGTGTTCCTCCCGTCCGGCATGGATCAAATCTTTGCGAAGGCGGATTTGGATTGGAAACCGAAGATGCGAGGTTTGGTTGCGCGCGCGCTCCTGGAAATCCCGGAAGGCCGCAAGCAGTATGAAGCGAAGTTCAGGGCGCTGTTCCAGTCGCTGTATTCGTCGGAGCGGCTGACCCGTCGAGTGACTCAGCTTCTGGCTGAATTACGGCCGTTTCTGAAAGCCAGCGAGGTTGAAGCCGTAGAGCGGGAAGCCGCGGAGCTTTGTGCTCAAATTCGCGCCAGAGAAGTCAGCCTTCGGTATCAATTGAGCGAACCGGAGCCCGCATTTCCGGATTTCCAGAATGGCCCGGCCTTGCTCGGCGGATGGAAGCCGGTGGACCCGCCGCGCGGAGGCCAGATGCAGGAAGCGAAGACCTCGGAGGGGAAGCCGGCGCTGAAGATCTCAGCCGGGCCAAGAACTTCAGCGTCCTGGCGAACCACCATTCGGCTGGCTCCTGGGCGATATCGGTTTCGCGGTGAAGCCAGGGTCACCGGCGTGAATCCGCTGCCGTTTGGCGAGAACCACGGCGCACGGCTGCGGGTGGCTGACCGGGCCGGCGCGTCGTCTAAGTTGATCGGCAGCAGCGCCTGGAAGACCTTGGAGATGGACTTTGAAACGCACGCGCCGGAGGAAAAAATTGTGCTCATGTGCGAGCTTCGCGCCAGCGCCGGTGAAGCGTGGTTTGACAAAGATTCGCTGGTCATTATCCGATTGCCGTGAATGGACGATAACCATGGCGAAGAACCCAGCCCCCGCCCCTCCCTGGAGGGGAGCTTCGTTTTTCCCGGGTAGTTTCAAGTTCCCCTCCTGGGAGGGGCGAAGGGGTGGGTTCGTGCAGATGCATCTTAACCAATGTTCAGCGCGGCGTCTGGTATAGCGCGTGCTGGTTTCTGGAGGCTGTTGGATGATGCTCCGGGCTTAAGAGAGAGATTATGAGACGAAAGAAAACTGCTTTTACGCTGATCGAGTTGCTGGTGGTGATTGCGATCATCGCTTTGCTGGCGGGAATGCTCCTGCCGGCCCTGGCCGCGGCCAAAGCCAAAGCCAAACGAATTGCTTGCGTGAACAATCTGAAGCAAATGAGCCTCAGCTTCCGGATTTGGGCCGGCGACAACGCCGACAAATATCCCTGGAACCTCTCCGTCACGAACGGCGGAAGCCTCGATTCGGCCGATTGGATGGATCACTTCCGCATCTGCTCGAACGAACTGGCTACCCCCAGCATTCTGCTTTGCCCGGCGAATACGAAAAAGAGGGCCGCGATGAACTGGGTCTCCGCTTCGGGCGACGCCCACGTCAGTTACCTGATCGGACTGAACTCCAGCGAGGACCGTCCGCAAACGATTCTCCTGGGAGATTTCAACGTGACGGGCGGCGACGGTGGACTGGACCCCAGGTGGAGCATTTATCTGGGTTCTTCGATTGATGCGGCCTGGGATCGAACACTCCATGTCCGCAAGGGTAATCTGGCGCTGGCCGACGGCAGCGTCCAGCAAACGAAGACCGCCAACCTGCGCGCCCAAATCAGCGCGGCGCTCGCGTCCGGACTGACGAACGTCGTGCTGTCAAAGCCGCGGGGGATCTTTTAGCCTCGCGGACTCGATCTGCGCGATTGGCCATCGGACTCAAATGCAACAGGAGCAAACGGAGATAACGCAGGAATGGCGACCAGCATCTAGTCCCGGCTTTCACCGCTCTGGTCGCGAAAACCGGATGAAGCCGAGACCACACGCGGCCAACAGATAATCATGCGTTATCCAAGGCACGTGGAGATCACCGCTGCGCTGATCGCTTCCGCAGCGCTCGCCGTCGTCGTTCTTTCTTCCTGCGAGTTCGCGCCGCGAGTGGATCGGAAACTCCATTCCGGCATTGGACGGGCTTTGGCGGCGGAGGCCTTGAGCCTGTTGGGACATGGAGGACAAATCACCGTCATTACGCGCGACACCGAGGCTTTCCGGCAACCGGCGCTCGACCTCCTGCTGGCCAGTTTTCAACGTGAAGCTCGCCGGGCTCAGGCCGCGATTGCCGGAACTCAGTTGATCCAGGCCGATCCGATCCGGCCTGCGGAAGTTCCTTCCGGTGATTTTTTTGAACTGATCCGGCGCACGGCTGCGGGCAACGTAATCAGCCCCAGACGAGCGGGACCCTTAACACGGGGGGCCGATGAGCAATTCCAACGAACCAAAAACTGTGCGGACCGCAGCCTTCAGGCTGCTTCCAGCCCCGGTCCGGAGTTTGGCGTTGAAGCGGCCTAAAGGCCACGGTCCGAGGAGACGGTTCATGGGAAGTGTGCAGGGCGCCGTGGCCATGGGAACTTCCCCTGAACCGCCTCAAGCCGGATGCGAAACTTTGTCCCGTACGGGACATGCTTTTTGTCATTTCTCGGTTCATAGTCCTCAGGTGCGCCCTTTGGGCGACGGTAGGGCTGCGTTGCCGCGCAGCCGATCTTCGATCGATTCGGCGGCGCGGCAGCACCGCCCTACCATCGACGGTTTCACCCGGGCCGATCTGCTCGTGACGCTGGCCACGTGCGCGGTGCTCGCGGCCCTGGTGATCACGCCGCTCAACGTGGCCCGGAACAAAACGCGCCTCAAGGCTTGCACGGCGAACCTTCAGCAAATTGGCCGCGCGGTTCTGCTTTACGCCGACGATCACAAAGCGACCTTGCCGGGGCCGACCCGCGCGCACCCCGGAGATTTCTGGTGGTGGTACAAGGAACAGGTCAAGAGTTACCTGGGGTTGACGGGTGCTTCCTCTCCGAATGACCGCGTCTTTGCCTGTCCGGCGGACCGGGGTTACTCCGACCCGCAGCCGTTCTGCCTGAGTCCGCGATTCGACTACGGGAGTTACGTGTTCAACGGCGTGACTTTGCTGGGGGCGCCGAATATCGCAGGCTGGAAACTGCCCGCGGTAAATCAACCGCGACGCACGCTCCTGCTCATGGAATGGGCCGCTCACGCTCCCTTATCCTGGCATCGCAGCAAGACCGGCAAAGCCAACGCGCCTTTTTACTGCGACGCGAAAAGCGTGGTCGCTTTCGCGGACGGGCACGCGGGGCTGACCAAGATTTATTACGACGGATACAACGCAGCCTACACGCGCGATCCGATTCCGGGCTATGACTACAAATATAGCGGGCGTTAACTCCAAGTTTCGAGTTTCGGGTTTCGGGTTCAAAGTTCGATGTTCGATGTTCGATGTTCAAAGCTCCCGCGGTTCAACGTTGGTGACTGCTGGCCTTGATTCCGGCTCAACTCCATTCCACGTAATGCAAACTTCATTCAGACTGGTCCTGGCTGCCACCTTGCTGGCCACTGGCCTCTCGGCGAGGGCGGCGACGATGGTAGGCCTCTGGAAACCCATCTTCAAAGGCGTCGATCATTCCGCCAGCACGAACCTCCCGGGCGGCGATTTCCCAAACCGCCAGGTCGTCCATGCGTTCCGCGTAGACCTGACCGACCCGGATATCCGTTTCTTCACGACGCCCCGCATCTCCAGCTATTCGGCCGGCGTGCGGGAAATCGGCGCTCTTACGATGAGCGACTTCTTGAAGACTTACAAAGTGCAGGCCGCGATCAACGCGAATTTCTTCAGCGGGCGCAACTATTACCTTCCGGCGTACACGCCGATGGACGTCTATGGCTTGCAGATCAGCGAGGGCGTGGTGGTGTCGGCCCAGGACGGGCGAGATCACGCGGCGACGATTCTTTTCGACGCGAACAATCGCCCCACGGTCCTGCACACAAACTGGCCGGCGGCCAGCGTGGCGGATGTTTTCACGGCCATTTCGGGAAATTACCCCCTCGTGGTGAACGGGAGAAATATCGTGAATCGCTCTGCGGCACGCGAAGTCGAGCCGCGCACCGCCTTCGGCATTTCGCAGGATCGCCGCTATCTTTACCTCGTGGGCATCGATGGCCGGCAGTCCGGATACAGTTCCGGCGCGAACGATTACGAAACGGCCGGCTGGCTGCTGCTGCTGGGCGCGCACGATGGCGTGAACATGGACGGCGGAGGCTCCACGACGCTCGTGATCGAAGACAGCACCGGCGTTCCCAAGCGGCTGAATCGGTCCAGCGCCGTCGCCGATTCGGGCCGCGAGCGAACGGTCGGCAGCCATTTCGGCATCTTCGCCAAACCGCTGCCCGGCTTCATCAATGATGTCGCCGCGGTTCCCGACGACACCACCGCCCGGATCACGTGGACCACGGTTGAACCGGCTACCTCCGAAGTGCAGTTTGGTCCCACGGCCGATTTCGGTGGCAGCTCAGGAATTCTCTCGGACCTCGTGACTCAACACGTCGTGGAACTCAAAGGCTTGAAGCCGAACACGGGCTATTATTATCGCGCCGTTTCCACCGCGAGATCCCAACAATACACTTCGCCGAACTTGTATTTTGTCACCACGAATTACGTGACGACGAATCAAATCTTTGGCCTCACGAACTCCTGGAAATTCACGACGGCCAACTTCGACGGGACCGATTGGACGAGCCGCAGCTACGACGATTCGGCGTGGAGCGGGCCGGAGCCGGCCTTGCTCTGGGCGGACGTGCGCGCGGCCGGGCCCAACGCGTTGGTTGAGCCGAAGAACACCGAGATGCCGGCCAATCCGCAAAACAGCGGCTACCCTCACGTCACGTATTATTTTCGCACCCGATTCAAGCTCGAGAATCTGGTGTCCGCCAGTTCCCTGGCATTTTCCGGTTACATCGATGATGGAGCGGTCTTTTACCTCAACGGAACTGAAATCCACCGGCTGCGGATGCCGGCGCGCGCCGACGCCGGCACATTGGCGACTGGCTATCCCTGTGACGGAGACGCTACGTGCCTCGACGAATTCACCGTCCCCGCAGACGTTGGAAATCTTGTTCTGGGCGAGAACGTCCTGGCGGTGGAGGTGCACAACTACAATCTTCGGAGCGCGGACATCACGTTCGGCGTTTCCATGCGCCGCATCGAACCGATCGCGCGCGCGGTGCGGCTGGCCATGGCGCGATCCGGCGGGACAATCACGTTGAGTTGGGACGGTGCTGGTTTTGTTCTGCAAACCGCCAATGCCATTGATGGTCCGTGGGCGGGCGTGGAAGGAAGCCCCGCCAGCCCCTTCATCGTCCAACCCGCGCCAACCAGCCGGTTCTTCAGGCTTCGGAAGTGAGCCGAAAACCGGGCGGACCGCAGCCTTTAGGCTGCTTCGGGCCCACTCCGGAGTCCAGCGCCGAGGCGGCCTGAAGGCCGCGGTCCGGACGAAACGTTCATGGGAAGTTTCCACGAATTCTGGATCGCGCATCGCAGCCATTAACGGAGAAGAACGAGCTTCGGCGCGCCAGCGTCTTGGAGTGCGGCAGTCTTCTGCCGCTTTAGGGCGGGTTTGGCGGATCGAAAGCGCCAGAAGACTGGCGCAGTCCAAAACCTGGCGGAACAAGAGGCGTTCATGGGAAGCTTCCACGGCCCGCAAGCCGTACGGCGCATGAACCTGGCGTGCGGAGCGCTGGTCTCCGCCCCGGCGCGTTTCCGTGACGCTTTGGGCTTCTGACACCCGTCAATTCCGCGTTCACAGCGGGAGGCCATCCTGGCGCATCATTGAGGATACGAAAATGAAACTGGAAACGGGAGTTCAGCCCACAAAAAACACGAAAGACGCGAAAGGTGAACCTGTTGAAGATCCAGAAATCTTCACGCGGTGGCTGAGGGGAATCGCGTCGGCCACGCACTTCGATTCTGTGTCTTTGGTGTGTTTCGTGGGCCTGCTCGCTCTTCTGTTGAACCTGGCCGCCTCCAACCAAGCCGGCGCGAAACAGGCCGCGGCGCCACCGTCCGCAGTTCAGCCCGGTGCAATCATGGTTCGAGTTGAACCGCGAGAGATCGACGACTTGCTGGCGAATCCCGGCATGGGTTGGCAAGCTTTCCACCATTTCGCTGACGACGATAAGAATCTCCAAGGCTTGCCCAGCGCGAGCGCGTATTTCCGATTTTACTGGCGCGAGATCGAACCGCGCGACGGCGAGATCGATTTCGCCAGGTTCGACGAATTACTCGCGCACGCCCGGCGCGCCGGCCAAAAGTTCGCCTTCCGGATCATGTGCACCGGCTCCGGCCAATACAGAGAAAAGGGAATGAAGCGCACGGTGAAGGACAGGCTGGGGTGGCGCGCGGATTGCCTGGGGGACATGGGTGGATTTTCCAAGACCTGGAATCACATGGACCATTTTTATCTGCAACAGTTGGCCAAGACCGGGGCGCAGGAGGCCTAGAAGACCGCGCCCGTGGCTTTCGAGAGTTGTTGGGATATGCGCAAATGGAAGCAGGAAGGTTGGGACATCAGTTACATCTTCGACTACGCCTTGCGCTGTCATGCCAGTTACGTGAACAACAAGTCGGCGCCCATCCCTGAAGGCGCGCGGCCGGAGATTGAGAAATTTCTACGACGGTTGGGTTATCGTCTGGTCGTACGAAGCCTCGAACACCTCGCCACCGTGCGCGTCGGGGACGAACTTCCGCTCACTGTCACTTGGGAAAACATCGGTGTCGCGCCGCCCTACCGCGATTATCGCGTCGCCTTTCGCCTGACGAAGCGCGGCGGGTCCACCACCCGGCTCCTCACGTTCGTTTCTGAGAATTCCATTCGCGGCTGGCTGCCCGGCCCGCGAACCACCGAATCGGCTGTCCAAGTCCCGGCCGGAACTGAGCCTGGCGAATAGGAATTGTCCCTCGGCCTCGTGGACCCGGCAACGCACACGCCCGCCGTGCGCCTGGCCATCGACGGACGCGACGCGGAAGGCTGGTATGCGGTGAGCCATTTGAAAGTGAGGCGTTGACTGTGACCGGCAATCCGGACTCCACAGCCGTCAGAAACGGCATAACTGCGACAACACAGCAGCGACTTGGCCAAGTACCGGCCGGATGCGGATCAACCGCGCATTGGTCGCCAGACACATTGGACGTGAGAAACGCTTCAAGAAGGGGAGCGCGACAGCATTGACTCCCGCCTCGAGCAAATCTTCTTCGGCGATATTCGGAAGGATGGCGGCCACATTTCCTCTGGCGACGAACCGCGCAAGCAGCGGGAAGGACGAACACTCGACCTGAAGGTTGAACGTTATTCCTGCCTTCTTCGCCAAAGCGTTGAGCTCGGTGCGAAAGCTTCCTTCGCCTTCAAGAGTTGCCAGAGGAATTCCTCGGAGTGCCTTGACGTTGACTTCAGGTCCTGCGGCCACGCGCAAACCCGGAGGAAGAAACAGGCGGTACGTTATCTCCCCAAGGGATGTGGTCTGAAGCGGACGGGTGGCGGCGTCCTTGCGCACCAGGGCGAAATCGATCGTTCCATCTCCGAGCCGCTTCACCGCTTCGGTAGTAGGGAGGTTCAGAAACTTGAGCCGAACATTGGGCAATCGCCGGCGGAGTTCCTCAAGGCGGGGCAACAGCAGCCACTGGATGACGCTCTCGCCCGCGCCAATCACGACTTCAACAGGACGTCCTCTACAATCGCTTTTGAAGTCAGACAGAGCCGCAAAACAGTCGCATGCGATGGTGTGCAGCCGCGCGCCGTACTCGGTAAGAGCGATACCCCGTCCTTTCCGCCGGATGAGATCGGTCCCGAAGAACTCCTCCAGTTCTTTAATTTGGCGGCTGAAGAGGCTTTGCCTTGCGGGATCGCCCTTTGCGGCCTTCGTGACGCCACCAGCCTGGGCGACCCGGCAAAAACTCTCCAATCGATCAAGGGACAAACCGCTCTCGCTGAGAAGTTCTGAAAACATGACCGCCAAGTTATGGGCTTTGCGATTTTTAGCCTAGAAGGATTGTCTGGTGGAAGCAATACTGGCGGCAGATTTGAGAATGGCGTTTAGATCAGCAACCAAAACTCGGAGGCGGATGCGCGAATTTTGATCGACGCGTTGCTGCGGCAAGCAGGGTGGGACCCGACGGACAAGTCACAGGTCCGAGCGGAAGTCTCCGTTTCCGGTGCCGAACCACTTCACGATTTTGAGTCTGGCGTTCCTGGAGCGGAGGTCGAACAGTCAAGGCGGACTGACTACGTTCTTCTGGCAACGAACGGCCGTCCGCTTGCCGTTGTCGAGGCCAAGCGAGCCCGGATCGACCCCTACACTGCCAAGCACCAAACGTTGCCGATGGCTAAATACATCGGCGCGCCGTTCATCTTCTTATCGAATGGCGAACTGACCTATTTCTGGGATTACGAAAACGACGACGCCCGGGTCGTCAGTTCATTCTACTCCCGACGGGATTTGGAACGCCTTCTATACTTGCGCAAGGAAGCCAAGCCGCTGGCGACCATTCCGATTCCCGACGATTACCTTCGCGTCGGCGAACCGCGAATTGTGCGCCCATACCAGAAGGAAGTCCTCCGTGCATTGGATCACGCGGTTGAGCTTGGCAAGCGCCGCTTCCTCATCGAACTGCCGACCGGCACCGGGAAGACCGACATCATCTGCCTCCATGCCAGGCGAATGTTCAAGGCGGGGCGCGCCGAGCGGCTTCTCTTCCTGGTTGACCGTGAACAACTGGCCGAGCAAGCCATCGGGGCTTTGCAGGACCTCTGCCCCGAATACAGCAGCTACTGGCTCAAAGCCGGCATGGCCACGCAGCAGAAGCAAATCACCGTTTGCCTGCTGCAAACGATGATCTGCCGCTACCACGAGTTTACCAGTGGTTACTTTGATATCGTGATCGCTGACGAATGCCACCGCTCGATTTATGGAGCCTGGCAAGCAGCATTCACGCACTTCGACGCCCTCCATATTGGCCTCACCGCAACGCCTGCGGCCTACATCGACCGTAACACGTACCGGTTCTATCAGTGCAAAACGGGGTAGCCGGATTTCGCCTACTCGATCGTGAAGGCGTTTGAGGATGGCCACCTGGTCCCTTACCGGTTTGCCAAGCGCATCACACAACTGATCGCGGCCGGCACGACGATTAACGGCGAGAACTACGATCCGGCCGAATTTGAGCGCGCGTGGACCAATGAGGACACGAACCGCAAGATGATGCAGGAGTTCGACCGGCTCGCGTGGGAAAGTTACAAGGAACTTGCGCCAGCGCAGCAGGATGGCCCTGGCAAGGCGATCGTGTTCGCCCTTACGAAGCATCATGCCTCACGGTTGGCTTACTATCTCAACCAGCTTCATCCCGAACACGCCGGACATTACGCTGAGGTGATTACCTCGGACATTCACGCCGCCGACGCCGCCATTCGGCGCTTCAAGAAGGAGACCTACCCAATGGTGGCTGTGAGCGTGGACATGCTCACGACCGGCTTCGATTGCCGCGAAGTCCTACACGTTGTTCTTTGCCGCAGGATTTTCAGCCCGATCCTCTATCAGCAGATTCGCGGACGCGGCACGCGCACTTGCCCGAAAATCGGCAAAAAACGCTTCGTCATCTACGACTTCTTCCGCAACCACGAGTATTTCAACGACAGTGAGACCGACATTTTTGAAGGTCCTGCGGGCGGCAGCGGAAGTAGCGGTGGCACACGCCCGCCCGGCCCGGCTGGCGAATTGGTCGAGCTCGGCATCCAGGATGATTGGTTGGACGCCCTCACGTATGTCGAAGTCGGCCCTGCGGGCGAACGCGTTGACAAGAAGGTCTATGTCACGAACTGGGAGGAGTCCATCCGCGCCGCGGCGCAGAACGATCCGCTGATCCAGAAAATCAAAGACGGACAACCGTTGACTGAATCCGAAGAGCACGCCCTTGCCGAAAAGCTGAATCGTCCGGAGAACTACTTCAACGAGGAGAATCTCCGTCTGGCGTATCGACGCGCGGCCGGGAACCTCATCGAATTCGTCCGGCACGCGCTCGGTTTGGAGAAGCTCAAGAGCAAAGACGACGAGATCACCGAGAATTTCCATGCCTGGCTGGTCTCAAAGAACGTCACGCCCGAACAGGCCCAATACCTCGCGCTGCTCAAAAACCGCGGCCTCGCCACTGGCAAAGTCGAGTTGGAGGATCTATTCGAACCACCCCTGTCAGTGTTGAACGCCGCCGACGTCGGCATCGAACTCTTCGGCGAGCAAGGCTTGCAGGACATCGTGGCCGATATGAACCAGACGCTTTTCCGGAAGACGGCGTGAACGCAACCATGCGAACGGAGATTTCGCTCAACCTTTTCATGGGCCTTCTGCTTGTAGTCCTGCCTTTAGGCGGCCTTGGTGTGTCGGACCGGCTGAAGCCGGGACTCCATACCTTGTCGTCGGCCGCTCGAATGGGATATCACGTACCCGGTGGAACGCGTCCTTACCACAAACAATGAATCCCGAAATCCGCAGCAAACTCGACCGCATCTGCGACATTCTCTGGTCCGGCGGCCTGGCCGTTCCAACGCTCTTCGTCGAACAAATCTCCTACCTGATTTACCTCAAGCTCCTCGACGAACGCGAAGCCGAACTCGAAGTGAAAGCACGGCTGCTCAAGGGAAAATCGGGCGGCAACGGCAAGCCCCTGTTCCCAGACCAGGCCAGCCGTTACCGCTGGAGCAACTGGCGCTTCAAAAGTGGCAATGACCTCCGGGACTTCCTGCGCGATGAAGTGTTCCCCTATATGGCGTCGCTTCTCAAAGAGGAGCCGCAAGTGGCCATTTACTTCCAGGATGCCAAGCTGGAGATTGACGATGCCCACGTGTTGAAGGAAGTCATCGACGGGCTTGACTCCTTCAACTTCACCAAGCTGGGGCCGGACGTAAAAGGCGACATCTTCGAGTATCTGCTCCAGTACCTCTCGCGTCAGCCGCAGTCGGACATGGGACAGTTCCGCACGCCCCGCCAGATTCGCAAAGCCATGGTGGAAATGCTCGACCCGGACCTGGGCGATTCCATTTTTGATCCCGCCTGCGGTACGGCGGGATTCCTGATTGATGCGCTCGAGCACATCCTCTCCAAGTATTCCACCGAACCGAGCGAGGTGCCGATTTACGGCGAGGAATGGCTGGAAAAACGCGGCCTGACGCTCCCCCAGGCGAAGAAGGACATGCCCAACCTCCAGACCTACCGCAAAGGCCCCGGCGAGAAGGTTCCCGATTGGGAACTGCTCGAACGTTCCATCTACGGCATCGAAGTGTCGCGTCAGATGATGCGTATCTCGATGATGAATCTTGTCCTGCACGGCATCCGCAACGCCCGCGTGAAGCGCGCCAATGTGCTGTCCGAAATGGGCGGCCTGAGCGACGAGGACGTGAACCGCCGTTACCGAGTCGTCCTCTCGAATCCGCCGTTTGCCGGAATGTTGCCGACGGAATCCATTCGCAAGGACCTCCCGACGCAATCGAAGAAGAGCGAACTGCTGTTCCTCGGCCTGGCGATGGAATCACTCGCGCCCGGCGGGCGCTGCGCGATCATCGTGCCGGAGGGCGCCCTCTTCGGCTCCACCAGCGCGCACGTCGAACTGCGCCAAAAGCTGGTCGAGGATTTCGATTTGCTGGCGGTGATTTCGCTCCCGGCCGGCGTCTTCAAACCCTACGCCGGCGTGAAGACCGGCATCCTGGTTTTCCGAAAAGCGTCCGAGTCTTCTCCCTCGCCCCTCAGAGGGGCGAGGGCCGGAGTGAGGGGTGAAAAGGCCGACGCGACTACGAAAGCGCGCAAAACCTGGTTCTACGAAATCAAGAACGACGGTTACGACCCGGACAAAATCACCGGCGGCGGACGTCCGGAGACACCGGAGCGAAATGATATCCCGGCGATGCTCCGGCAATGGCGCATCTACAAGGACTCCGGTTTCAAGAAGCCGCCCGGCGTCGAGGCCGGGACGCTGCTTCCTCCGGAAAGCGACGAACCGAAGTGCTGGTGGGCCTCGTTGAAGTCGGTCGCAGAGAATGATCACAATCTCGCCGCCGGCCGGTACAAGCCGCAGGTTGGCGAGAAACCTCCGGAAGAAGACCCGGCGGAGCTCATCACCAGGACCTTGAAGCTGGAGCGCGATATTGCCGCGGGTCTGGAGAAACTGCTGAAGGAAATCGAAGCGGACAGGTGAGCGATGCCGATTAGTCGAGCAACTCCCGCGGCCATCAAGCAGATCGCAAACACACAAGGAGCATCGAATTGACACAGAGTGGGCAAACCGAGAAGCTGGAAAACATGAAGACGACCATCGAGTTGCCGGATCAGGTGTTCCAACAAGCCCGCGAGCAAGCTGAGCAGCGTGGAGTCGATGTGAACGAGTTTATTTCAGCGGCGGTGTCGAAACTGATTCAATCCGGCACTCCGACCGCTTCCCTCGCCGTTGAGCGCCGCGTAGAATTCCCGATCATCCAGGGCAAACCGGACGCACCAACGCTTACGCAAGAAGCAGTGAACCGAGCCGAGGAGCAGATTCTGAAGGAGGAGGCGGAATACTATGCCAAGTTTATGCGACGTTAACTTCCTCTTGTCGCTCTGTCATGGACAGCACCAGCACCATTCGATTGCGAAGACGCGGCTGTCCGAAATCACGCCGCCCGGACAGTTGGTGGTCTGTCGCGCCAGCCAGTTGGGCTTGCTGCGCTTGCTCTCTAATCCAGCCGTGATGAAAGAAAGTGTCTGCACAACCGATAGCGTTTGGCAGGTTTACGACACGATGATGAGCGACGACCGGTTCATCTATCGCGACGAACCGGCGGGTCTGCAGGCCAAGTTGCGGGAGTTCACCAAAGGCTTTCCCTTTTCGCCGAAGCTCTGGCAGGACGCCTATCTGGCGGCGTTTGCTGTCTGTTCGGGTCAGAGCTTTCTGACGTTTGATCACGGCTTCGACAAGTTTCCGGGATTGCGGCCCGAAATCCTGGAAGTCCCGCAGGACCGGGCACGATGAATCCAATAGGACAATGCCGGCAGCTTAAAAGACGACGCGGTGCGACGATTGCCCTCGTCACGGCGCGCGAGTCCCAAATCGATTATGCGAATCCCGATGGGATTCCGGCCCTCAGCCCAGGGTTGGCGTGGTGCGCCTACCCTGGGAAGCCTGTCCCGCAGACCCGCCAACCCCGAAGGGGTTGCGTCCCGACCGGCGTTCTCTGTGGCGCAACGCCGTTGGGGTTGAGAACGTTTTCGACCCGATTACCCAGGGTAGCTCGTGCCTCGCAACCCTGGGCTTTGTTGCGGAATCCCTTCGGGATTCTGCCAATCGAGCCGCTGACATCCATTGAAGCCCTGCAGGCGCGCCCGCTGGCGGAGGTGGTGCTATGAAGTGGTATCCAGTCGCTATCGCCCAAATCTGCGTCAAGACCGAGCAACGCGACCCGACGCTTTCTCCGGACATTCCTTTTCACTACATCGACATCTCTGCCATTGACAAAGACGCAAAGCGAATTGTCGCCGCCCCCGAGGTAATGGGGGCCGATGCTCCCAGCCGCGCTCGTAAGGCGGTCCGTTCCGGCGACGTGCTTGTGTCCACGGTGCGTCCGAACCTGAACGCCGTTGCGATCGTACCACCGGAGCTTGACGGGCAAATCGCATCCACCGGCTTCTGCGTCCTGCGTGCCAATTCAGCTTTGGCTGAAGCGAAGTTCATCTTTTTTCGCTGCATGACACCGGATTTCGTCAACGGCCTTGTTTCGCACATGCGGGGTGCGAATTATCCAGCCGTAAGCGATGAAATGGTGAAACGGCACAAGACGCTCCTCCCGCCACTCAGAGAGCAGCGGCGGATCGTGGAGTTGTTGGAGCAAGCAGATGAGTTGCGGCGGCAGCGCGCGGAAGCGGACAAACTGGCCGACCGCATTCTCCCCGCCCTTTTCCTCAAAATGTTCGGCGACCCGGCCGCTAACCCAAAGCGGTGGACCCGCGAGAAGCTGGGGCTCTTGCTGGACGGGATTGAGAGCGGGTGGAGTCCGGTCTGTGAGAATCGCCAGGTACGGCCCAATGAGTGGGGAATCTTGAAGCTTGGCGCTGTCACCACAAACCGCTATCTCGATCGCGAAAACAAGGCGCTTCCGGATGACGAAGAACCACAACCGGAACTTGAGGTCAAACCGGGCGATTTGCTTTTCAGTCGAAAGAATACTCGGGAACTTGTCGGCGCATGTGTTTACGTGAGGATGACACGCCCCAAGCTGATGTTAAGTGATCTGATCTTCCGGCTTCGTTTGAAGACCGACGCGGAAGTAAATCCACTTTATCTGTGGGCGCTTTTGACTAATCCAGGGAAACGGCCTGCAATCGAGGCGCTCGCGGGCGGCTCCGCCGGATCAATGCCAAACATCTCCAAGTCTAGGCTTGAATGCATGGAGGTCGAGAAACCGCCCAAAAGCCTCCAAGACCAATTCGCGCACTCAGTCGTTGAGTTGGACTCGCTTCGTGGGAACATGGGCACAGTGCATGAGAATCTCGAAAGTCTCTTCTCAGTAGTCCTGCATCGCGCGTTCACCGGCGAGTTGACGGCAAAATGGCGTGAAGCGCACCTGAAGGAATTGCTGGCCGAGATGGAGCAGCAGGCGCGGCTGCTCAAAGTTTCTCCTGACTCGGACGCCGATTGAATGTCACGTATGAAGAACACGAACTATGAGCTGATCATTTGGTGGAGCAAAGAAGACGAGGCGTTCATCGTGGATGTGCCGGAGCTTCCCGGCTGCATGGCCCACGGCAAGACGCGCGCTGACGCAGTGGCGAACGCTGAGGAGGCCATTCGGTTCTGGATCAAAACCGCGAGGGAAGACGGAATCTCCGTTCCCCTGCCGAAAGGTCGGCTCATGCTTGCGTGAACTGACCGCGATTGGCGGCGATTCAAAATTCGGGATACAACCTCTCATCAATGCTCACCTCTCTCCAGATGGGCGGCTTTAAGGCATTCTTGGAGCCTCAGCTATTGCCCATCAAACCGCTGACCCTGATTTTCGGCGCCAACAGTTCAGGCAAGTCGAGCTTGATTCATGGGTTGCTGCTGGCCCGGCACGCAATGGACACGGGCGAATTGAACACATTTAAGACTGAAGTCGGTGGCAGTTCAGTTGACCTTGGGGGATTCGCCCAGTACGTCCATCGCAGAAACCTTGAGAACCGAGTCCATTTTCGGTTTGAAATCGACACAGGTGATTTCAGCAAGCGGTTAGCGGATCTGCTGACTCCCGCCACGAAGCTGGCTCTTGAACTATCGATCGGGTCTGAAGTGGATGATCTGGGCAGGGTGGTTCGGGACGGACGGCCTCACGTCGTCACCGCAGCTTTGTTCGCGGGTAACGAGGAAATCCTCCAGTTAAGCCATCGAAAGCCGCGATCGACAGCAGCGCTCGCCGAGGAACTGAAACGTCTGCAAGCGTTGCCAAAAGAAGCGCTGCCGCGAGAGTTCCCATTTCGTGAGTACAGGATGGACCGAGTCAACCTGCAGCACGCCGCCATCAGACGGGCCGTGGAAGCTGTGGTCTTGTCCTCCACCACGGCGAGGGAAGCCTCGGAAGCTGATCTCAAACTGGCCGACGATGTTCTAGCAGAAGTCTTGCCTCGACTCGTAGTGGAGCGTATTCGGCTTTTGCCAGCAAGGGTCGTTGATGCCGCGTCGAAATCCTCTTCCTGGCCAGCTTTAACACCGATCAGCCGGGGCCGGCGCGTGGAGGAATTGAGAGCTGCGCTGCGCTTAGTCCTTCCTCGTATCTTGGGCGAACTTCTTCAACACGCCGAAGCCGCGTTGGCCGGAGCCATGAGGCAAATGCAGTACCTCGGCCCATTGCGCTCCTATCCACCCAGACACCTTGTCGCGGTCGAGGAACGTGATCAGAATTGGATTGCTGGCGGCGCGTATGCGTGGGACATCGTCCGACGGAACGAGGATGTAAGAGGGCGCGTAAATGCGTGGCTTTCTTCGCCTCAAAGGCTGCAAACCCCCTACCGCTTCCGAGTGGAACGATTTATTTCTCCGTCGCAAGCGGAGTCTATCCTTGCTGATAAGCTGGATGAAGAGGTCGAAGCCACTGAACTGAGCGACATCTCACACGATGAATACGATAGTGAAGCCGAAGCGAAAGAATTGGTCGAGAGACTCCTGAAGAATCAGGATTTGGATCACCTGGACGAACTTGTTTTGATCGACCAACGTACCGAGACTGCGGTTTCACACCGCGATGTCGGAATTGGCATCAGCCAGGTTCTGCCGGTGTTGGTGCACGCGTACGCCGACCGGAATCAGATGATTGCCATTGAACAGCCGGAGATTCACCTGCATCCCGCGCTTCAAGCCGAACTTGGGGAGGTTTTCATCGAGTCCGCTCTCGGTGACAACAAGAATACCTTTCTCCTGGAGACCCACAGTGAACACTTGATTCTGCGGATTCTCCGGCGCGTTCGCGAAACGACGGAGGGAAAACTGGAATCGGGAAAAGTCCCCGTGCGTCCTGAGGACATCAGCGTCGTGTTTGTTGAGCCGACCGCGAAAGGGTCGGTGGTCCGGCTTCTCCCGGTCACGCCGGACGGTGACTTCGGCGCGCCGTGGCCGGGCGGGTTCTTTGCGGAGCGCTTGAGCGACTTGCCATGATCAAGGAGATCGCTGTCGAACCCGAAGTCATGGCGAACTGGAGCCACTTCCGCGAGTTGTAGGAAGACTGCGGAGTGAGCCGTGGACGTTTGATCTCTGAGTTTCCTTCAGACTGGCGCGAGATCGTATGCCGCCGTGCCTACGACGTGAGTTCGACGAAGGCGGCCAGTATCGCGGCGCGGTTGAAGCCGTCGCCGGGCCTTGCATCGGTGAAGAAATGGATTCCAACAAGCCGCGCTTTCGACAGAGGCAAGGACTGGCTGTCCAACGCTGAGAGGCACGAATCGTCACGACCTTTTGACGTAATTGTGGCGCGCAAAAATCCGCGGGATAAAGGCTCTGTGCTTGTCGCGGGAGAGTTCGCCAAGGACCAGCCGCCTTGGAAAACCAACACGCAGAAAGAAGTGCCTCGCACGGCTGAAAGCTTGTTGGATTGCGTGAGACTTTTGTTTCAAGCGTCGAACGAACTCATGTTGGTGGATCAGAACTTCGACGCCGCAGAGCCTCGGTTTCGGGACCCGTTTGCTGCCTTGGTCGGCGCAAGGGACGGAGCCAAGCCGTGGCAACGGTGCGAACTGCACGTGGGCCATCCGCTCACCAAACAAGGATCGCTCGACAAGGCGGTTTTGGGGAACCGAATTCACCACATGCGATACCACCTTGCCGCGCTGGTGCCAAAGGGCAGCACGCTTCGCGTGTGTTTCTGGTATCGGAAGTCGGGCGGGAAGAAACTGCATCCTCGGTTCATTTTGACTGAGTACGGCGGGGTCCAAGTTGACTACGGCCTGGATGAAGGCGACAGCGGCGGTGATACGACGATCGTCAGCCTGATGGACCACGATCTCTGGCAGGTCGTGCGCGGGGATTACGGCCTTGGTCCTGGGCGCGCCCCGGCGTTCGAAACGGCTTCGGACTGTATTTGCGAAATCGCCGGGGAAGGGTGACGTCGATCTCGAGTTGATCTTCATCAAGGCCACAACCGGCGGACGGAAAGAAGGTGGCTGTGGCGCATGCAGCCTCCACTGTACAACTGAATGCCGTAGCAACACAGCGATCCTCAGCTCGAATGAAAGGAACTTCGCAATGTCAGATCTGAACCTGCAATCTGGTTGTCTCGTCCGCCGCCTTTTGTGCGTCGCCGCAGCCTTCTGGCCCAATCTCGGTTGGACTCAGACGGCGGTGCCGACGTTTGAGTGCATCGGACTGTATTGGAAGCCCGGTGACGTGGAGGGACGCGCCGCGAGTGGCGTTTTGCCGGAAGCCTAAGTTCGCTACCGCGCGCCTGGAGACAGCAATTGGCGACAAGGCTACCCGTTGTGTTATGACGAACGCGACCAGGAATTCCGCGGGAGTTTGGTTCAGCTTCAGCCCGGCACGAGCTATGAAATCGAACTGACGGCGCCGTCGGGCAAAAAGGCTTCGCTCATGGCCGCCACGCGCAACGAGCGGTTCCCGATCGGTCAGACAACCCATCTCCCAGGTGGCGAACTGGACAAGCCGCTGCGGATTGTCCAGTCGGGTACGGCAGATGCGTGTGCATTTGGTGACGCCGGCGCCAGGTTCGAAGACTGTGATCGATGTTTTCAACCTGCACGACAATTGCATCGAGGTCACCGCGAACTATGTCGTCGTTCGCGGGTTGGAATTGAAGAACGCCGGGCAACACGCGGTCCTCATTCGCAAGGGCGTGCAGAATGTGGTCGTCGAAGATTGCCGCATCACCGGATGGGGCCGGGTGGGCGGCGCGCGGGTCTGGGGCGTTTTTCACGGATCGGACAGCGCGGTCTATGGCGAATCAGGAAGCGGCGGGATCGTGATTCAGGGCAACCTGATCGAACATCCACGCAGCGGCTCGAACGATTGGGAATCGGGCCACCCGGACGGCCCACAGTCAATCTCCCTGGTTAATTCGTCAGGAGGAAACATCATTCGGTACAACACGATTCGTTCGACGGAGGATCATGGGTACAACGATGGCATCGGCGGCGCGAGCAACTTCAGCTTCGAGGGCAGCCCCAATCGCGATTCTGATATCTACGGCAACATCGTCGCCAATTGCTGGGACGACGCCATCGAGAGCGAGGGCGCGAACATGAACGTGCGCATCTGGAGCAATTACCTGGACAAGACTTTCGTGTTTGTCGCCACCGCCAGCACCTCGAAAGGGCCGATCTACATTTTCCGAAATTTATTCGGCACCAGCCGGGTTTCGCACCAAGATGCCAGCGGCGGGATGATCATCAAAACCGCCGGCCCCCGAAGATTCCTGACGCTCAACGGCGAGCAGGTCCCCGGCGATCAGGGGCGGCGCGTTGA
>Ga0194131_10002639_pt1 | contig 29255 bp, 33 predicted proteins | sample TA2KigO120mmetaG_FD_148631 | JGI IMG/M metagenome (GOLD analysis project Ga0194131, IMG submission 148631) | Freshwater microbial communities from Lake Tanganyika, Tanzania - TA2015053 Kigoma Offshore 120m | ecosystem: Environmental > Aquatic > Freshwater > Lake | place: Tanzania: Lake...
CGCCGATGGCGGCTTCAATGTGGCCCGGCGGGTCGGCCAAGCCGCCCCTATCGGGCTGCCCCGGCGGGTCGGCCAAGCCGCCCCTATCGGGCTGCCCCGGCGGGTCGGCCAAGCCGCCCCTATCGGCCTGCCCCGGGTGCTTCGGCCTGTGCATCACGAGGGGTTCATCCACCTCGACGAGGTAGTCGATCTCGTGCTCGTAGATCTGCGCGTCGCCGTAGGTGTAGGGCATGCGGGGGTTCGCCTGCGCTATCACCAGTGCACCTCGCTCGCGGGCGGCCTCGATGGCGGCGGGCAGGACATTGACCTCGATGCCAAGGCTCACGGTGTCGTGGCGCGGAGTGGAGGTGTGCACGAAGACCGCATCAGGGGGCAGTACCCGGCGGAAGAGCGCGGGTACAAGGCTCAAGCGACTGGGCACATAGACGAGGCGCTCGGAGTGCCGCATGGCTGGGCCTACGAAACAGGTTTCGTAGGTAATCCCCTCGCGATCGGGGATTCCCGGCTGGGCATTGAGCATGTGGAGGGTAAATACCTCCAACGTGCGGTCGGCGAGATCAAGGATGGCGTGCGGGGTTGCGAAGTTGCCCGAGGCGACAATGCGCGGATTGGCGGGTAGCTCGGCAAGCACGCCGGACAACTGCTCCAGGGAGATCCGCTTCACATGACCAGTGTGCGCTACAGCGCAAGGTCTTCGTGCAGCACGCCCTCCTGCAACGACATGCGCAGCGGAGCGAGCCGCAGGATCCCGGGGGGCGCAGCGGTGAGGCCCACCAGCATTCCCACATGGCCGGGCGGTAGCGCCTGCACCAGGTCGGCCATGGCGTCAGCCTACGCCGACGGCAGCAGCCCTATCTCGCGTAGCCACGCCGCAGTATTCTCGCGGCCGACCTCGAGCGCCACCCTTGGCTCCCAGCCCAGCGAACGAAGGGCGGCATTGGAGTAGGCACCGCGACGCCGGAGGTAGCGGATCGACTGGCGATCCAGGTCAAAGCGGCGTCGCCACGACTCCGGAAGGATTGCAGCAGCGCCACCCACGAGTGGCTCAGCGAGCCAGCCCGGGAGAGTCGGCGCCAAACTCCGACCCATCTGATCGGCGTACCAACCCCAGAAGTCCCGCGCGGGCGTCGCGATGCCGTCGGTGACGATGTAGGCACGCCCGCTAGAAGTCGCCCCGCCTGCCGCAACGACCTCGATCGCGTCCACCAGGTTGTCGATGTAGACGTGGTTGATAACACCGTCCTTGATGACGAGATAGATGCGACTGCGGATGTGCTGGATGGGCCGGATGATCCATGGCATCGACATGGGTCCGTAGACATCACCCGGACGCAAGATATGAACGTGGAATTCCCCGGGTACGTCGAGTCCGCGGAGCATGTGCTCCGATCGGATCTTGCTCGCGCAGTAAGGGTTGGCCGCATGATCGAGCGGCCCGGCTTCATCGACCCCGTGGGGGAAGGAAAACCCGTGGACCATGACGCTCGACAGGTGCACGAACGACGTGGCCCCGGCATCGCGTGCCGCAAGGGCCACCTGGCGGGGAGCGCGGGCGTTGATTCGATCGAAGTCCGTCCAGTCGCCGGACTCGGCCACGATGGCCGCCGTGTGCACGACAAGATCAGCACCCGAGACGAGTTCGGCGATAGCAGCGGGCGAGGTCACGTCGCCAACGAGATAGTCGACGCGGGGATCTGGGTGGGGAGTCAGTGGATCGGCGGGGTCGGGCAGCCTTAGGTCGAGGCCGCGCACGCTCCAGCCGTTGTCGGCGTAGCGACGGGCGACGGCGTCGCCAATGAACCCGGAAACGCCCGTGATCCCGACCGTGGGCATCAGCTGAAGGGAAGGCGACCGTCGAAGCGAGATGAGGCACGACCGGCAACGCGCCACAGACGAGCAGTCGCATCGCGATCTTCCGGAGTGATGAGGTTGCCCATCACGCGCAGGGCGATCGTCATAAGGAACGTCGAGCGCATGCCGACCGGCCCGAGGCTGGCCAGCAGCCCGGGCACCGTGATGAGACCGGCCAGGCGCCGGGCGATCGAGAAGGCCTCGCCGTAGCGCTCGCGCAGCAAGCCGGGCCAGACCGTCGACAGGTCGTAACTGGGACCCCGCGACGACAGCACCTGCGCGGCAAGGTGTCCGGTCTCCAGGCCGTAGTCGATCCCCTCGCCATTGAGCGGGTTCACGCAGCCGGCCGCGTCGCCGACCAGCAGCCAGTTGGGCCCTGCCACGCCGCTGACCGCGCCACCCATGGGCAGCAGTGCCGACCAGGGGGCGCGTACGTCGTCCTGCAGCTCCCAGTCATCGCGCTGCGTGTCGGCGTAGTAATTGAGCAGGGAGCGGAGGTTGATGTCGGCCGTTCGCTTGGCGGTGGCAAGGGTGCCCACGCCGATATTCACCTCGCCGTCGCCGAGCGGGAAGATCCAGCCGTATCCGGACAGGATGCGGTCGGCGTCATCGCGTAACTCCAGGTGCGACGAAATCCACTCGTCGTCACTGCGACCGGACTTGATGTAGCCGCGGGCGGCGACGCCGTATGCCGTGTCACGATGCCATTCGCGCCCGAGGGCTCGCCCGAGTTGCGAACGCGCACCATCGGCAACCACCAGCCGGCGGCAGGCGATGGTCTCCACGCCTGTCGATGTCTTGACGGTCACCGAGACGACGCGGCCGGCGGAGTCGCGCTCCACGTCGACCGCCCTCGCGCCATCGAGCGGCTGCGCCCCGGCGTCGAGGGCGACCTGGCGAATGGCGTGATCGAGCTCGAGGCGGGGTGCGGCGCCGCCAAAGTCGGGGAGGTTGCCGCCGGGCCACGGCAGGTAGAGGAGTTGACCGAAGCCCGCGGCCCGCAGCCCGCGATTGCGAGCGCGGCCCTCGAGCCACCCGGCAAGGCCGAGGGCGTCTAGTTCGGCGATGGCCCGCGGGGTGAGTCCGTCGCCGCAGGGCTTGTCGCGCGGGAAGGTCTCCGCGTCGACCAGAAGGGTGTCGATGCCCGCGCGGGCCGCCCACGCCGCCGACGCCGACCCCGCGGGGCCGGCGCCGACGACGAGAAGGTTGATCTGACGGGAGGTCACGGAACCATCGTGCCGCTACTCCCCGAATTCGGCGAGCCTGGGCCGACTAGTTGCCCGTCTGCATGAGCGGGCTGCTTCCCACCGCGAGCAGGACGAGGTTGATGAGCACGGCGACACCAATCAGGACCCAGGTCACGATGACCAGGATCTTGGCGGTGTTGGCCGCCGAGTTGGCGCCCGCCACATCACCAGCAGCGTAGAGGGCCTTCGCCTTGTTGTTCTGAACGATCGCAATGATGCCGGTGATGATCCCGATGCACGACGTGCACGCGCTCAGGATCGTGCCGACAAGCGCCAGGACGAAGTAGTCCTTGGGTGCCCCTGCACCCCCGGCCGGCTGCGAAGGCATCGGCGGAGGCGGCGGCGCCGCGGGAGGGGGAGGGGGAGGGGGAGGGGGAGGGGCGTCGGACACAGGAACTCCTAGGGCCGGGAATCGGTCTCCTGGACCCTAGGGGAAGCCAACCCCGCTCCGCGGGAAAACAACCAACCTCTAGAGGGCCTCGCGCAGGGCGGCGAAGCCAGGGCCGAAGCAGGTCGCTGCGAGAGAGAGGTGCCCGTGGCCGTTGACGAGGTAGGGCTGGGCCCCTCCAACGTTGCCCGCCAGCCACTGGCCATGGGCAAAGGGCACCATGAGGTCTTCTGAGCCCTGCCAGATCTGCACCGGGCGCGTAACGGCGGCAAGGTCGAAACCCCACGGCAGGGTGAACGCCACGTCGTCGTCGAACCACCCCCAGATGCCGTGGGCGAGCGACCACCTCAGCTCAGCGGCCATCTCTTCGGCCTCTTTCCCTGAGAGGTAGCCCTGGTCCACCGGGGGAAGCAGGCTGATCATCGCCTCCACCACCTGATCTGCCGTGACGTCGCGCATTTGCGCGTGAGCCTCGGTGAGGAATGCCTCGAGTTGGGCTGCGCCCTGCAGCGCGGCGCCGAACTCGCAGATGTTGTCCTCCCCCATTCCGGCCATGAAGTCCAGGTCAGGTTCACCGTACGGCGCGACGCCGGCAAGGCTCTTCGCGGCCAGGCAGCGCTCGGGAAGGAGCGCCGCGGTAGCTATGGCATGTGGGCCGCCACCTGACCAGCCCATCGTCACGAACCGGTCGTGTCCGAGGTGGTCGGCGAGCGATGCGACAAGTGGCGCGATGTCGGCGACGGTGCGCCCTGGTTGCCGAGTTGACTGGCCATAGCCAGGCCGCACGAGTTCGGCAAGGACGAAGCCGTTGCTCGTAGCGGCCTCGACCATGTCGGCAGACGGCGGCCCGGCAGCGGGCGTGCCGTGGTGATAGATCAAGAGGGCATCGCCCTCCCCCTCGATGAAGAAGTCGAGTCGGTCGCCGTTCGCCAGCGTCAGGTGATCGAGCACGGTGCCTCCCAGGTCGCGTGGCCACACTAGGGCGGGAACACTTAGTGTGTGGACGAAAGCGGCGATAAGGGGAGGTCGAAGTGCGCACACGCATTGCCCTGGGCGCCGCGATACTGACCCTGACTCTTGCCGCGTGCTCATCGCCGTCATCCACACTGTCACCCGGGGACAACGTCGTCATCGACTGCACCGCCGCATCAGCGGCGATCGGCGACTTCGGTACGTCCCTTCAAAGCCTCATCACTGCGCTAACCAACAGTGATGGAGGCGCCGCAAGCACGGCAGCGGATCAGTTCGCCACTTCGGCTGACGCTGTCTCCGACTCGCTGCCGGGTCTGCCTCCGGAGGCTCAGCCGTTCGTCACGCTCTCCCGCGACTTCGCCGAGCGAGTGAAGGACGTCGTCGGGGGCGGCGGCGATCTGCCTGCCCTCACAGCGGAGGCCCAGACCTTTTTCGCCGAGCCCGACTTCGTCCAGAGCGCCAATGCGATCGAAGCGTTCTACCGCCAGCAGTGCCCGCAGGAGGCGGCGACCCAGGGGCCGAACGGCTAGCAGCGCAAGGCGAAAGCCAGTGCCTCCACCTGGGAGGCAATTGCCCGCTGGCCTACCGACGAGTCGGGCAGAAGTCCGTCGAATCCGTGCACGGTTCCGCCGAAGCGCCGGAGGGTCGTCGGGACTCCGGCAGCCGACAATGCCCAGGCGTAGGCAGTGCCCTCATCGCGCAGTACGTCGTACTCCGCCACCACGACATGGGCGGGTGCAACGTCGCGATGATCGGGCGACAGCGCCGGTGCCGCGTGGTCGGGCGGATCACTGAGCTGCTCGCCGAGATAGTGCTCCCACATGGCGATCACCGCCTCGCGCGACAGCGTCGGCGAGGCCCCGTGAGCCGAGTGGTCCGGGTCATCGACATGCATGGCCCGTGGGTCCACGACCGGACAGCTCAGGGACTGCAGGAGGAGCGGGATCCCGGCGTCACGAGCCCGCAGTGCCAGCGACGCAGCGAGGCACGCGCCCGCGCTGCTGCCATGCACGGCGACCCGGTCGGTCTCGGTGCCAACCACCGCATCGAGCACGGCCATGCAGTCGTCGAGCGCCGCCGGAGCGTGATGCTCCGGTGAGAGCCGGTAGGCCACGCTCACGGTGATGATGCCGTGCTGGACCGCCAGGGGGACAGCGATGTGCTCGGCCCCCAGGGGATGTCCGACGATGAAGGCGCCGCCATGCATCGCAATCACCACGGGGGCGCGACGAGGTTGCGGTGGCGACCAGACGAGGACGTCGATGCCGTTGATGCGCGCTGACTCCAGTCGCACGTCGGGGTGGGTCCGCACGGGCTGGGGACCGCCACGATCCGCCATGTAATCGGCATAGATGGCGCGCACAGCGTCGACGTCGCGCGGGTCGACGTCCGGGGCCGGGTATGCCTGGACCCACGCGGCAATCTCGGGATCGAGGGTCACTCCCTCAGAGTCTCAAAATCTTCAGCGCCGAGTGTGCAGCTGTGCCAAGTCGCTCCCCATGGAGAGACGGCACAGGCGACGAGCGCGAAGGCTCGCTCGCGGGCGGCTACCGGCTCAGCCGGGTCGACGAGGGCCTCAACGGGCACGGGGGAGTCGACGATTCGCTCCTCGACACCGTTGATCTGGGCACGGATCCATTCTTGGCGGTCCTGCCTCGACGCTCCCCCTACACCGAGAGCGGCCGCGTGACACTGCGCGAGGTGGAGCAGATGGGCTTAATCGGCGAGCACCACGGAAGTGCACAACGCTACATCGACGATGCCTTGCATCAGCACGGCATCGCGCCGCGCTACGTCTACCGGACCAACGACAATGGCGCGATGCGGGCGATGGTTCGCAGTGGCCTCGGGGCGGCGATGATGCCGCAGCTCGCTATCGCATCCCACGACCCCGACGTGGTGATCCTGCCGACCACTCCCGCCATAGCACCACGCTTCATCGTGCTGGCGCTGCCCCGCAAGCCTCTGCGCACTCCGGCGGCCGAATGGTTCGCGGAGATTGCTCGGGAGGTATGCGCAGAACGCCTCGGTCCTGCCCGGGGATCCGGCTGAGCCGGCGGGTTACCCTCGACGCACGCTGACGTTGGGAGACACATGCGTAGCTGGAGCGTGTACGCCGCGGCCGCTGCCGTGACGGCCAGCCTCACCCTGGTCGCGCAAACGGCATCGGCCTCTGTGGAGAGGCGCGACGTGCTCTCCCTCCTACGCGCCCTTACGGTCGCGCCGGAGGCGAACTCCGGCTACGACCGCGACCTCTTTCCCCACTGGGACTACCTCGGCGACGACTGCGACGTTCGCGATGCCGTGCTCATCGCCGAGGCCCGCAGCGGGCCGGAGACCGGCGACTCCTGCCCTGTCGGAGCCGGGCGCTGGGTTTCCGCCTTCGACGGAGTGAGTGTCCGCAACCCCTCCGACCTAGACGTCGATCACCTCGTGCCTCTGGCCGAGGCATGGGGCTCCGGGGCACGCACCTGGTCGACGGCGATTCGTGAGCAGTTTGCCAACGATCTCGGCTATGCCAAGACCCTCATCGCCGTCACGGCGTCCAGCAACCGCTCCAAGGGCGACCAGGATCCATCCGAGTGGCTGCCTAGCCGCACGAGCTACCGATGCACCTACGTCTCGTCGTGGATCGGGGTGAAATACCGATGGCGACTCAGCATCGACTCGCAAGAGGAGGCGGCCCTGCGCGTGATCGCCACGGCCTGCGGCAATCCGAAGATCGCTGTGCCCGCGCGCGCTAGGAGTGCTGCCGGAAGAAGTCACCACAGTCGCGATCGCGATAACTCATGGACACGCCATCGGCCATGAGCGCGAGGGCGTAGTCGCGCACTGAGTGGTAGGCCTCGTGCTCGTCGAACAGCCACAGGGACCGACCGCACTTCTCCAGCCGGATCGGCCACTTCTGCCAGACCTGGTCTGGATCGACCTCCTCGATGAAGCGTCGGGTGTCAAGATCCCATCCCCACGACCGAACCAGAATCCGCGCACCATCGAGATAGTCGGGGAGGTAACCGGGCGTCGCCTTGAGCTCGGCGACCTCGGCGGGGCCCACGGCGTAGGCATCACCGAAGCTGCTGGGCACATCGATCGGAAACATCCACCAGTCGTAGTGCGCGTCGTGAATGCGCATCCACTGATGGGATGCGGTGGCTGCCCGGAATATCGACAGCGTCTCCGCCTGCTTGCGCACGATCTCTGCGCACCCGACGAAATCACCCATAGCTCAACGGTAGGGCTGGCAAACGTCGATTAGAAGGGGATGTCGTCATCGACGACGATGACCGCCTCTGCATAGGAGAGCAGCGCCACGCGCGACGGCCCGGCGGGATCGCTTGGCCCCTCGTCGGGCGTGATGACGGCCGTCTGTCGGGCCACACACCAGGTGGACACGGGGCACCATGTGCACCAGGACCCCGGGTGGGGGGTCGGCTCGGTGTAGAGGATGCGATCGATCGCGTCTGCGAGGACCGCTCGCGCTGCTAGGACCGTGCTTGAGTCACCCGCATCGAAGGTGCGGACCTCACATTCCTCAGCAGACAGCAGCTCGAGTTCGATACGCGCGGGCCGCGCAGGACGCACCGCTCCTGACACCGGGTCAAGGCCATCGGCGACGAGACACAGCGACATGGCCACCTGGGGATAGCGCTCGAAGACGTCGGCGGCGGTGCCCCCGACGGCCGCCTCGGCGACCGTCTTGGTCTCGCGCACCACGACACCCTCGGGGAACTCCACCACGAGGTCGGTGCGCGTGCTCGCAACGATGTCGATGTCGGTATCCCATGCGGTGAGCGTGTGCTCGGGATAGGCAGCGATGACGTCGGTGCGTGCCAGGGGGCACTCGTGAAGGTGCTGCAGGAGGTAGGGCCGCCATGCGGCGTATTGCTCCCTGCTCCAGCCCAGGCCTTCGGCCACATCGCCCACGCCATCGGTCGCCACAGGCAGGTCATCAGCAGCACAGCCCATGAGCCGGCCATGAGCGGCCTCGAGCCACGCATGGATGGCGACACCGCGGGTCATGGCCGACGTCGACTCGCGTCGAACGCGCGGCAGCCCCAGGTCGCGCGACAGGTGGGTCTGCCACGTGCACACACGGCTGGCGACGAGGTCGTGGGGGCTCACCGCGCGCGTCCAGGTGGAGGGACCGGCAACCCCGAGCACACCGGGCAGCCGCGCAATGCCCGGGCATTCCCAGCGCAAACTGCACGACGCACAGCGGGAGCCGGGGTTGTATGCGGCGCCGCCGAGCACGTGGAGATTGCCGCTCACGGCCTCGGTGAACGCTTCGAGTGCATCATCGAGCGGTGAGTCGTGCAGCAGCGCTTGGGTCGAGTCGAGAAGTCCGATCTCACGAACGCGCACGGTGGTACCGGCTCGAGGCTGGCCCAGCGCCGGCTGCCATGAAACGTGCCACGGCTGGCCATCGGTGCGTGCCACGGCCTCCGCCGCCACGCGCGCATAGACGGCCACGTAGGCATCGCTGCGCTCCCGGCGACCCGCGTCATCCCACGTGAGTATGTGGAATTCGCGCACGGTGCTGTCTTGGGCGACGTGAAGCAGGCCCCAGCCGGACCATTCGACGCGTGGCTCCTCACCGACAGCCTCGTCGACGGCGAAGAACTCGCGAACGACGGTCTGGGCGGGAAGATCGCCAGATGCGCGCAACTGGTCGAGCATCGCGAAATAGGAAGTCAGGGCGGTTGATGCCACTTCGCGCATGGCATCGGGCACCGCGCTCTTGGACTCTGAAATCACCGATGACAGGGCCGTCTGCGGGTCTATGCCCTGCGCCAAGGCGCGCAGGGCGGCATCGCGGACGAGCCCGAGAGGGAAGCTGGCGGTCGGCGGGTAGGTGATGCGCAGGTTGGGATCACGGTCGGGTCGGGTGCCGGGCCGCGCCTTCGCGGCGATCTGCGCTGGGCACTCCCAGCGATCGTCGCCACGCAGGTGGGCCGCGCTGATGCGCAGGAAGTCCTCACCTACGCGCGTCGGCCACGGTGGTGTCCAGGCCGGTATCTGGGCGCGGCGTTCACTCGCCATTGGGCTCGCTTGCACGGCGGGTGAGTCCTGCCTTCAGCAGGATGTCGTTGCTCTGCTCACCGCCGGGCGGCGGACAGTTGGACCGCTGCGCTGGGCAGGCCGCACGGAAGTCGCAGTAGTTGCACAGGGGGCCGGTGCGCGCTTCCCACAATCCTGCTGTCGACATGCGGTCGCGCTCGGTGTGGGCGGTTTCGAGATCATCGAGCGCCCGGTGCAGGGCGGCGGGGTAGACCGGCCGCGTCACTTGGCGCGGGTCCTTGAGATAGAGGAGTTCGACTTCGGCCACCGGCTCGTCGAGCTCCTGCAAGGCAGCGGCATAGAGCAACTGCTGGCGCCAGTAGCCCCACCAGAAGCGCGGCTTAGGGGCGCCGGTCTTGTAGTCGGTGATGCGCAAGCCCACATCGGACACCGCGATGCGGTCGATGTGGCCCAGGAAGGGCAGTCCGCGCAGGTCGGCATCGACCCGCCGCTCGAGGCCGTCGGGAGCGACCTCAATCTCGGCGGGTGCCTCGGTCTGCCAGTACGCCGTCATCGAGGCAGCGGCACCCTCGCGGATCTCTGCCTCGTCGAGCCCCTGGTCCTCGACGAGGGCCAGCTCGTTGATGAGCGAGCGTGCGAGGAACTCATCGCCCCGAACCGGAACGCGCTCCTCGGGGGGCAGGGCGAGCAACTGCTCAAGCGCCTCGTGCACCGCACGACCGACCACGAGCGCGGTCGTCGATGGCGTCTCCCATCGCTCGACCTTCTGCCACCAGTAGCGAAGCGGACAGTCGTGGAACTGGCCGATCGCGGTGGCCGACCAGGGGCGGCCGGGTGCAGGCGCGCCGTCGACACGCACCTCGGCGGTCTTGCGGTTGCCGGCCATGCCCCGAGCATGTCAGGCGGGTCCGACACCGAGGGCTACGACACGGCACACTGACGGGGTGGCGACCCTCGTGCTGACGCCGGATGAACTCCAGGTGCGACTGAGCGCATGGGAGCGCCTGGGCACATTCCAACGCGACTTCGCCATTCCGTGGGATCTCATCGACTCGGCGCGCGTCATCAAGGACATGTGGCGCAATATCTTGGGATGGCGCTGGCCCGGTCTCGGCGTTCCTCATGTGGTGCTCATCGGCCGCACGGTCTATCGAGACGGTCGAGACTTCTGCGCGATCTACATGGACCGACCAGGAGTGATCCTCGAACTCCACGGCGCGCCCTATCGGCGACTTCTCATCAGCACGCCCAATGACGTGGCCAGCGCCATCATTCGCCGCGTCACGCAGGGATAGAGTGCGGCTGTGGCCGCTCACCAAAGGCCGTGCTGGATGGATACCACCGTCACCACATCAGCTGAGCGCGAAGGTCTCGTCGCCTTCCTGTGTGATCTCTTCGACTGGTCCGCCGAGGTCAACGGTCCTGACACCGACTACTACACGATGCTGCGAAGCAACGCCTCGACGTCTGTGCGGTTGGGCAACAGGAGCAAGCATCACCCGGCCGAAAACCTACCTGTCCACTGACGACATCTCAGTCAGCGCACGCCGTGTCGCCGACAACGGCAGCCGCGTGATCATGGGCACCCGCACGGTGATGCGGGCCGACACGATCCCGATGTCCATTGAGCCGACCCGTGCCGTCCTCGGCCTCTGGCAGCGCGATCTCTTCTCCGGATTCCCCGACTCGATCGCGCCCGGACGCCCCGAGTGGTTCCACCATGGATCACAAGACCCGGATACGGCCGCAGCCTTCTACGCGCAGGTCATTGATCTTGTCCTGATGGGTAGTGATGGCGATACCCGGCGATGTCGGCATGCGCAGTCCCATGAGGTCGGTCCAGTTGAGCGATGAGCCACCGAGGCCGTGCGCGTAGATGGTGCGCGTCGCCGTGGGATCGATTACGCCGCGGGAAGGGCGCACGCGGGCGTGGAGCCAGGCAGCTTGTCGCGGTTGGCGGCGATCCACCTGTAGGTGCGATCGGCCACCCACGCCACGCCCGGTAGGTCGCCGATCGCGCCTGCGACCGGCCAGGGCACGGGGGCGGTGCGCAGCATCGCCATCACCGCCCGGCTGCCGGAGGTCACGCGCCGATCAGCATCGATGAACTGCACCGCCTGAGTGCACTCCTCGGGCGTGAGGTTGAACTGCGGAAGGTCGGTGCGCTGCCACGGCTCGATGTCACAGTCGGGCCGTATCCAGCGACGGATGACCTTGACCGAGGCCGTGCAGAAGCCGCAGTCGCCGTCGAAGATCATCAGCGGTCGCATAGCCCCGCCAGTCTACGCCGCTACTCGTGGCGTGACTGCTCCCGCCAGAGGTCGATACCGGCCTCGACCGCGTGCTCGTCGATGGCGGCGATCTCGGCGGGCGTGAAGTCGGTGCGCGATGCGGCCGCGGCAGTCTCGCGCAACTGGGCAGCACTGCTGGCACCGAGCAGGGTCGAGGTCACGCGCGGGTCGCGCAGCGTCCACGAAACAGCCATCTGGGCCAGCGACTGGCCGCGCTCGGCGGCGATCGCCGCGAGGCCACGCACGCGCTCGATCACCTCGGCGTTGGCCAGGGACGGATCCAATGACTTTCCTTGCTCGGCTCGCGAGCCCGCGGGCACGCCATCGGCGTAGCGATCGGTGAGCATCCCCTGAGCCAGCGGGCTAAAGGTGATGATGCCAACCCCAAGGTCAGCGCACTCGTCGATGAGGGCGTCGCTCTCGATCCAGCGATTGAACATGGAGTAGGAGGGCTGGTGAATCAGCAGCGGCACGCCCATGTCGGCCAGGATGCGCGCGGCTGCCGCTGTGCGCGAGGCCGAATACGACGAGATCCCGACATACAGCGCCTTGCCCGAGCGCACAGCCGACGCCAGAGCACCCATGGACTCCTCCAGCGGAGTCTCGGGGTCGGGCCGGTGGTGGTAGAAGATGTCGACGTAGTCGAGGCCGAGGCGATCGAGCGACTGGTCCAGCGACGTGAGGATGTGTTTGCGCGAGCCTAGGTCGCCGTAGGGACCGGGCCACATGTCCCAGCCCGCCTTGCTCGAGATGACGAGCTCATCGCGCAGGCCGGCGAAGTCCTCGCTCAGGATGCGCCCCACGTTGATCTCGGCGGAGCCGTAGGGCGGGCCATAGTTGTTGGCCAGGTCGAAGTGAGTGATGCCCATGTCGAACGCCGTCTGCAGCATGTCGCGCTGGGTCTGCAAGGGCGTGTCATCGCCGAAGTTGTGCCAGCAGCCGATGGTGACCGCGGGCAACTGCAGTCCGCTGCGTCCACATCGGCGGTAGGGCATGCGGCCGTCGTAGCGGGCGGGATCAGGGACGTAGGTCTCGGACATGGGCGAGAGTCTGCCACCGCCTCCCACCGCTCCTCCCACGCCGCCTCCCCCCGTTTCTCCCACGATGTGGGACAAACGGGGGGTAGTGGGCCGCAGATGGGCTCAAACCCACCGTTTGTCCCACGTCCAGTCGGTACGCCGGATCAGGTGGCGGCGGGAGACGTGATCAAGCGTTGCTGCCGCCTCGAGAAAGATCGGCGACCATCTGGGCAAACCATGACGTCCCGGGGCCGTCGAGCCATCCCTCATAGGTGGGCAGTTGCTGAATCCCCGCGACGGCAACCTCGAGCTTTGTGGGGAAGTGACGGAAGGCCGTGCGCTCAGACACGCCCGCGCCCTCGGCGATCACCGCGTGGGTGACACCGTCGTATCCATCGGCCGCGAGAGCTTGCAGGGCAGAAGCCGCCAGGGCCTCGTGTATCGCCTCATACGGCTGCCCTCCGCGTCGGATCCCCTTGCCGGCGGCGGGTGACGCAGGCACCGCCTCACCCTCGGGGCTCCTCGCCGTGGTGGGATGTCGCCATGACCAAGCCCGTGCACTCCTCCGGCCAGTTCACCCTCGGTACGTCGGATCCGATGAACGTCTACCGCCTCGGCTTCGGCGCGATGCGCATCACCGGCGCCGGCATCTGGGGCGATCCGCCCGATCACGACACTGCCATCCGCGTGATCCGCGAGGCGGTGGACCTGGGCGTCGACTTCATCGACACCGCCGACTCCTACGGCCCCTTCGTCAGCGAAGACCTGCTGCGCGAAGCACTGCACACGGGCAAGAGCGGCAACCCTTACGGCGGCGTGATCATCGCCACCAAGGGCGGCCTCACCCGACAGGGCCCGGATCAGTGGGCATCGGTCGGACGCCCCGAGTACCTCCGCCAGTGCGTGCAGATGTCACTTCGCCGACTCGGCGTCGATCGCATCGACCTGTGGCAGTTGCACCGCATCGATCCCCAGGTGCCCGAGGCTGACCAGCTTGGCGTCATCAAGGAGATGCAGGAAGAGGGCATCATTCGACACGTCGGGCTCTCGGAGGTGTCGATCGACGAGCTTGAGCGAGCGCGCAAGGTCATGGAGATCGTCAGCGTGCAAAACCTCTTCCACGCGGGCCTGCGCCAGAGCGAGGACCTCCTGGATCACTGCACCGCTCAAGGCATCGGCTTCATCCCGTGGTTCCCGCTCGGCAACCGCGCGCTCGTCGCTCCCGATGGCCCACTCGCGCACATCGCGGCCAGTCACGACTGCACGCCCAGCCAGGTCGCCCTGGCCTGGCTCCTGCAGCGCTCACCGGTGATGCTCCCGATCCCGGGCACCGGGTCGATGGACCACGTCAAGGAGAACTGCGAAGCCGCGCTCATCACGCTGGAGCCCGCAGCGATGAAGGAGTTGGAGACGGCCCCCGAGCTCACCTAGGCGAGCTGGCGCGCGTCCTTACCCAGCCTCAGGACGTAGACCGGCTCGACCGGCACGCGCTCGGGCAGCGAGATCTCCACCAGCCCGTCGCGCTCGCCCACGCCGACCTTCGCCCGGCTTCCGACGATGTGGACGTCATCGACCGAGCGACCGTCGATGCCGCGCAGCGTAAAGGTGCGCGCACCGGGCAGGTCAAGCAGAGCGGCGTACACCTCCCCACCGTTCTGCCAAAGGCGAACGTCGGTGCCCTCCGACGTCGTGGCCTCGGGCGTCGTCCAGGGTCGCGAGCCGTAGATCGTCTTGCCGTTGTCGGCCATCCACGCCCCAAGGCCACGCAGCGGAGCCTGCTGCTCCGGCACGATGCGCCCGTGCTCATCAGGTCCGATGCCGATGAGCAGGTTGCCGTTCTTCGACACGACATCGACGAGCAGGCGCACGAGCTCGGTGGTCGTGACGATGTCCTGCGGCCGCTCATGGCGATTGGCACCGAATGAGTGGCCAACCCCGCGGGTGGCCTCCCACTTCTTGGCCTGGATGTCGTGGAAGACCGAGTATTCGGGAGTGTTGAAGTCGTACCAGTTGGCCCCTGGGAACGTCAGCTTCTTGTCATCCTCGGGAATGTGCTGCCACATCAGCTGGATGAGGTCGCCCGCCGCACGCGTGAGCGTGTCGGAGATGATGTTGCGTCGACCGCTGGGCTCGATCCACCGGTCGTTGATGACGCCGTCCGGCACGTGGTTGTAGTAGTAGGCGAAGAGGTCGGCCAGGTTGCCGCCCGGCGGCCATGCCACGTCGTTCCACAGCACGTCGGGCGCGTAGGCGTCGATGAGTTCGCGCACCTGAGCTGTGGCGTAGTCGACGTAGTCCTTCGACACGGGCACGGCGAGCATCGCGTCGGCTGGGCGCTTGAGGACGGCCCCGTTGAACGGCCAGTCGTATCCGCCGGAGTAGTACAGGCCCATGCGCATGCCGTGCGAGCGCACGCTCGCCGACATGTCGCCGACGATGTCGCGCTCGGCGTTGTAGAGGCCCTTGTTGGGGTTGGGCAGCGCCGAGGGCCACAGCCGGAACCCCTCGTGGTGCTTGGTGGTCAGGACGACGTACTTGGCGCCGGCGGAGGCGCACAGGTCGGAGATGGCGTCGAGGTCGGCGGCGTTGGCGCCCGCGTTGAACGCCGGGATGAAGCCGTCGTAGGGGAAGTCCTTGCCGTAGGTCTGCTCGTGGTGGATCTGGGTGGGGCTGCCCTCGATCTGCATCGTGTTGCGGTACCACTCCGCGTAGGGGTTGTTCTTGAGCATCCCGGCGGGGCCCTCATCGTGCAGGAGTTGCTGAATGTCGCCGACCTGCGGCCCCCAGCCGGGCACGGAGTACAGGCCCCAGTGCAGGAAGATCCCGAGTTTGGCGTCGTCGTACCACTGCGGAAGCGGGTGGGTGCTGACTGACTCCCAGGTGCCGTCGTATGCCATGGCGTCGTCAGTCGTCGTCTCGGGCGCGCTCGCGCTCGCGGCGCTCATTGCGCCACGGGCCCGGGATGAACCAGATGATCACCGACAGGAGCCAGATGATCAACGTGGCGAGCACCCAGGTGGTGACGCCATCGATGTCGAGGCCGGAGGAGAGCACGGATGTCAGTAGCAGCGCGAGGAACGTCGAGATCAGGCCGGTGAGGGCGACGACAGCTGCGCCCTTGCCACGCAGCAAGCGAAAGACGATCCACGAGAAGATCGCGCTGAAGATGCCGAACAGCACCACGGCCACGATGAAACCGATGGGAAACGACAACTTGAAGCCTGACAGGAGAAGCCAGCAGACGATCAGGGCGATGGCGTTGGCCGCCAGCCCCAGGAGCCAACCGACGAAGAACTTGGGCATAGCCCGACGCTAGCGCCTGATCAGGGCCAACCCACGGGAAATCGATTCGCCGATTCCGACCGTCCCCGTGAGGAAGGGCGCATCCTCGGGCACGAGGGCCCCGGAGACACTCTGGATGCGGTAGGTGATCCACGCGCCGCGGGAGGCCGACTTCGACAAGGGCAGGACAGCCCGGAAGACCCCCGGCGAGACCTCGTCGGTGTAGAGCTCGAGGCTTTCGCCGGAGGCGATTGGCCCCTGGGCGGGTAGCCCGCGATCCTCGCGGAAGGCGGCATCGAGGTCGGCGTAGTCCATGTCAGCGCCGACCATCTCCAGGGCGACGGTGACGCTGGCCCCATCACTCGAACTGAAGTCCCAGGCGAATCTTCCGCCGGGGTTTGCTTCGACGATCGGGTCGATGACATCGATGGTGCGAATGGTCACGCCCTCAGGGATCACGGACACGTAGGAAGCGTTCGATCCGGCCGTTAGGCCGTGCATCGGATAGGCGAGGAGGCCACCGGAGTATTGCTCATCGGGCCCGACGACATCGGGCATCGTGACCTGGATGGGGATCTCGACGTACGTCGCGCCGGCCGGCACATCGATCACGCCCGAAGGCCCTACCGGTTTGATCACCTCGTCGAGAAAGACCTTGATCGCCAGGCGGGCGCCTGGCAACGCGGGCCGGTCGAACTCCACGCGCACGGCGACCGTGGAGGTGCCAGCGGGCACGCGCTCCTGTGCGGGGACGACGGAGCTCAAAGGCAGGAGCTGCGCCCGGGGAGCCGCCTGGCGGGTGCGGTGACTGACATCGAGGATCCACGCGCCGCCCGATCCACTGGTCGCGAGGCCGACAGCGGTCACCCGGGTGATGTCGATGCCGCGGAGGTCGGCGACGTTGACCCATGCGGTTTGCGGCACGAGGCGGTTAGCCTCGGCTCCCCGGGTCAGCGGCATGAGGGCCTGGCCCTGGGTGGCCACCGTTGCCGTCGCGCCCGAGGCATCACGCACCATCATGCGCACGGACCCCGATGTCGCGGGGTCGATGACAACGCGCATCGATACGCGGGAAGACGACGACAGATCCGTCACGCTATCGAGGTCGAGCCAGCCGGAGCCGGGGCGCTCCCACCTGATGCGCACGGCCGTGCGGCCCGGCAAGGGGAGGCCGCCGCCGGGGCCGAGCCAGCTCGTGTCGTATCCCGGCGTCACGCTTCGGTAGGCGCAGAAGGAGCTGAAAGTCTTCTCCTTGCCGGGCAGCTGGCTGCCCTGGCAGAGCTGGGTAGTGGTGCCTTTGGCCGACACCTCCGAGTCGGGCTCGGGCACGGCGAGCAGTCGATCCGGACCTGCCAGGCTCGAAGCACGCGTCTGGGTCTGCTGCTGCATCACGGTCTGCGGCACGATGCCGGTGCCGTCGAGTATCGGCAGCATCGCGGAGTTGTCATCCTGGGTGAGGCGCACGAGTGCCGCCGTGTAGGCGAGCCCCACCGTGCGCTCCTTGGCGGGCGAGAGCCGATGTTGCGGGCGGCACGATCCCGACGTGCGCACGTCCTTGTAGGTGCGCTCGGCGTCATCGCTGCCCGTGCCCGAGAGCGACAGCCCCGGGGTCCACTCGGTGTTGAGGAAGTTGTGATTGCCTCCGGCAAACCAGACGCTCGTTCGCAGGTAGCCATTGCCGCCGTAGAGGTCGCGGCCGCGATCCACATAGGTCTGCCCCTGCAGGTCGTAGACGTCTCCGTCACACGCGGGCAGAAGGGTCATGGTCGGGGTGTTGGCAGGCGCTGACTGCGAGAAGGCCGTGGGAGCGAGGTTGACGACGCCGCTCACACGGGCGGGCGGATCGGCCATGCGCTCGAGCATCTGGGCCGCGACCACGACTCCCTCGCCCCCGCGGCTGTGGCCCACCAGGACGCTGCGGTCGAGATCGAGATGGCCGACGAAGCGAGTGCCCAACCCCTTGACGCGGCGTTGATCAGCGGCGGCGAGCTTGCGCAGGTGGTGGAGCACGAGCTTGCCCCGGGCCTGCATACCGAGGTCGGCCAACCCGGCGAAGCTTCCGATGGCGTCGACGGCATTGAGGCCGGATGCGCTGATGCTCACGACGATGCGCCCCTGGCTAGCCAGCACATTGGCGATGTAGCGATAGCCCTGATAGCTGGGCACGGGCCGGTCTCCCGTGCCTTCACACCACCACGGCACCGGCTTGACGACGGGCCCTTCGTCGGAGCACCACGCGTGCATCCCGTGCAAGAGGATCACGACGGGGTGTCGACCGGGTGCTACGTCGCCGTAGCCGTCGACCGGATAGGTGATCTCCGAGACATCTTCGACGAGCGGGACGCCGTCACCCAAAACACCGGCGGGATAGCCGATGTCGACTCTGGCCCACCCACGGATGACGTCCTTGCGCACGGTGGCGTAGGGGCCACGCGCCGATGGATCAGTGGTGTCGGCATCCCCCGTTGGTGCGCGCGGCACCGCAAGGGCGGGGGAGGCCTGGCTCGGCTCCTGGTGCGCGACGGAGGTGCCGGTGGTGAAACCGAGGACGATCGCCGCGGCGGCGACCAGGGCGAGCGGACGTCTCATGACGGTTTCTCAGGGGATGTAGTACATGACATTGGGAAGCAGGAAGCCGGCCTTGAGGTAGCCCAGCGACATGTCGCTCACCTGGTCGCCGATGCTGGCCACGATGCGGTGGCCCGACCGATGCAGCTTGGCGCGCTCCTGCGACTTGTAGACGTCTGCGCTCAGGTCCGCCTGCGCGTCGGAGCGCAGGATGAGCTTGTCCCAGTCGGTGATGCCCTTCTCGCGCAGGCACGCAGCGGTCCACGAGCGATCGGCTTCATCTCGACCGGTCATCACGATGAGAGTGAAGCCGTCGCGCTTGAGCTTGCGGTAGAGGTCGCGCGAGGGTCCGATTGCGGCGTTGTCACAGGCCTCATTGAAGGCAATCCAGCCGTCCTGGTTGAAGACAAAGTCGGCCGTCTTGTAGTAGCCGTAGTTGCTGAGCAGAGTCTCGTCGACGTCGAAGACGACGGTCGCCTTGCAGGACTCCGGCTTGCCACCGCACTTGTCGTCGACCCACGCGTAGATCCACTCCTTGGCCGCCTTGGCCACGGCCTGCTGGTCGCGGAGAGCCTGACCCGAGTCGTAGTAGTCGATGATGGTCGCCGCGTTTTGCGGCCCGGCCGTGTAGCTGGCGGTCGATCCCATGGACGGCAGGTTTTGCGTCGTTCCCCAGATCGGACGGCCCTTGGCGACAGGGCCGGGATCGACGGGCACAACGCTGGCCCGTGCTGCCGGAGCCATGAGGACGACGAGCGCGGCGACCACGCTCGCGGCGAGAATACGTGGGAGGGCGTTGGGCATGCCCGGAGCCTAGGCGCGAACTGCGCATCAGGTGACCAACATGTCAGGATTGCCTCATGTCGGTGTCACTCGAGGGCAACCCGGGATGCTCCTCGCTCGGCCACCTTTTTCGTCGCGACGGCGGCAAGCGGGCATGCATCACCTGCGGCTACGTCGAGCCTGAACCCGAGGGCAGCGAAGACTAGATACGAGCATGCCACTCTCGTGTGGGCCATCGCCGACTCCGCGGCCCAGATCGTCTACGAGAACGACGCGACGACTCCCTACGGGCCCGCGATTCCGTCACTGATCGTCACCGTCAATCCGGTGGGCTGAGCCTGCGCGCCCAGAAGGGCTCATCGGGCCAGCGAGTCTCCGCCTGCAGGTACTCACCGCGCACGGCCAGGTGCTCCGCGATCACCGCCTCGTAGTCCCGCGACCACCCGGCCAGGTCACCGTCCAGCATCGCGGCCGCCCTCGCGGCCATCACGATCCCCGTCACCAGTCCCTGCGACGACAGCGGGTCAAAGCACGCGGCAGCATCGCCCACCGCCAGCCATCCGTCGCCGATCATCTCACCTCGGTACGCCGTACCCGATGGGAAGGCGCCCACATCCGCGCTCCGCACGTCACCGGCCAGGACGCGGATGTACGTCGTATCCGCCAGTCCGCTGCGCCAGGCGGACGCGCGATCGCCGTCGACGAGGTCGCTGTCGGTGACCAAGGCGACCACGCGACGGTCGTCGGCCAGAGGAGTGGTGTACCACCAGCCGCTGGGCGCACTCTCCACCGTCGTCACCTTCTCGCCGCCGATGTCGGGAACGACGGCGACCAGGGCGATCTGGGAGTCGCACACGATCCTTGGCACGTCCAGGCGCGACACCACGGTGCCCGCGCGCCCTGACGCGTCGACCACCCACTCGACGTCCCGTGGAAGCTCAGTAATGCGCTCGTGCACGACCTTCACCCCAGTGGTGGCGGCTACGTCACGCGCCGATGCATCGAACCGGTCCCGGTCGAGGATCCAGCCATGCCCCGCCCAGTGCGTCATGAAGTCGTGGGTCTGTAACTCACTCGATCCCCACGCTGCTGCCGTGCCATAGGCGCGCTGGTGTCCGTCGAGGATCTCCACACCGAGGACCGAGGCGACGAGTTCGCCTCCGCCGGAGGGAAGGGACTCCCCCGGCCATGTGCGCAGACGCCGGCCCTCGTCGTAGAGCACAACTTCGTGACCGCAGCGCGCGGCCGTCACCGCGAAGGCGCAACCCGCGGGCCCACCGCCCACGACGGCGACAGCAGCCATCGCTAGCCGTTGAAGACGAGGCCGCCGGGATTCGCCCCGGCGTAGGCGAAGGGCTCAACCGTGCCGACGTTGCCCGACATCGTGATGCGCGCGACAAGATTGCGCAGCGGGTTGGTGAGGTAGAGGCGGTTGCGAGAGTCGTTGGCCACGCCCATGATGCCGTGCACGTCGGCGCCCACCAGTTGCAGAGGCAGAGGCCTGCCGGTGCCATCGAATCGATAGACGGGCGGGCCGCTGGGCGAAGCGCTCGCCACCCACACGTGCTGCATCAGGTCGACGCACATCAGCCGCGGTCCGGGGAGCCCCGTGGCCCACGCCTTGCTCACGACCGAGCCATCGGCCGGGTTGATGCTCCAGACGGTGCCATCGGTCGCACTGCTGACCAGCAGGGTGTTGGTCACCGGATTGATCACGACGCCCACGGGCTTGCGAAGGCCGGAGCCCGCCGGGACCAGGGTCTTCACCGTGTTTTCCGCGGTGATCGCAAAGACACGTCCGTCGTCAGAGAAGTCCGTTGCGAAGAGGATGTTGCCCCGGGTCATGTAGAGGCCGACCACGGTGCCTAGGTCCGTGGCATACGTCGTGACGTAGCCGCGGGGCGACACCTTGGCGATGGTGCCATCGTTCATGCAGGCGACGTAGAGATTGCCTGCAGAGTCGCGAGCCATGCCCTCGGGGCGGGCCAGGGGCTTGTCGACCCAGAACTCCGACTCGTCGCCGTTGGCCGTGATCAGCCGAATGCTGTTGTCATCCGAGCAGCCGATCATGATCGGGAACTGCGGCAACTGCGGCATCGTGAAGTAAGCGCCGTAGTCGAAGGCCGGCTCGCTGGCAAAGCCCACGCCCGTCTCGACCTTCATGGTCGCGGGGAAGAAGCCATCCTTGGGGCCGGGCATCTGCGTAACGACGCCCAGCTTGTACCAGTCGGTGATCATCGCGTTGATGGCCTGCTGGCCCGTGGGCCCGGCGATGAAGCGCTCCCAACCTCGCCGTCTGTCGAATGCGGCTCGACGTTCGGCCAGCGAACGCGCCGGATCCATGACGACGTCATAGTCCTCTTCTGCCAGCACCTGGTTGGGGATGCGTGCAGGCCAGAACGTTGGCGAGACGGGAGAGGTGGCCAGCGAATAGCCCGATCGACAGGAGGACGAGTCCGAGTGCCACGGCAGGCCCATCCACTGTCCGATGCTGCCCGGACCGATCTTCGACAGCGGCCCAGAGCGCGACAGCGCGATCTCCTGCGTCATCAGCGGCCCATAGTCGGCGTAGTTGGGCCCGCTCAGCGTGGCCTTGATGCGCATGTCGTCAGTCCACATCCACGCGATGCGAGCCAGCCACGTGAACTCGATGCCGGGATGGAAGGCGCCCCCGAGGCATGCGCCCAGAGAGGCGCGGTCGAGCGCGGCTGGCTGCTCCGCCGTCGGGAGGTCCGACAGCACGTCGGTGGCGGACTCCGGAGTGTCAGTGAAGTTGCCCTCGGACCAGGCCCTCAGGTGCGCGTACTGCAGGGCGGTGACAGCCAGCCACTGACGCGGTTGCACGAGGTTGGGCGGTATCGCGATCTTGTCGCCCTACAGCGCGGGCACAAGATCAGGCTCGATCGTGGCGAAGTCAGGATCACGGAACGAAGCGAAGACCTTGCGGCGCCAGGAAAGATTGGCCTTCGACCCATCCGCAAGCTTCCTTCGCAGAGCGGGCGTCGTCCAATCGGCGGGCGATCCCCAGCCATTGGTGTTGAAGAAGCCCTCATTGACCCACTGCGTGTCGGTCATCCGACGGAAGATCGGGTAGATGTCTCGACTGAACACGGTCGGTGGCTTCTTGCGTCGGCGTGCCTTGTAGAGCGCGCCCTCGATGGCGTCGTAGAGAGTCACGATGCCCTCAGGGACGCTTGGGCCCCAGTCCGGCGACGTGCTCACGACATACGCCGGCGTGGCCTTGAGCGTCCGTCCCTTGATGCGCACGGTGGCGTTGACCGGGCCATCGCACGTGTCATCGGTCCAGCCGTCGCTGCTTAGGCCAGTCAGAGGTGGAGCATCCGGCCCCTGGATAGCGCGGCCGTCAGCAGGCATGACGATGAGTCGCCCCTGCTTGTCGGTGAGGATCTCGCCGAGTCCGACGCTCAACCCGAGGAAGGTGCCACCGTCGAGCGGCTGAGGCTCAGCACCCGCGCCCTTGACAGTGCGAGGTGTCGCACGGGCAACGAGCGTGCGGCGATCGATCACCTCGGGATTCCGCCGACGGCAGTCGGGCGGGTTGGGCACATCGAAGGCCTCGGCGGGGTCATACCAAATCGGCTTGGCGTTGGCGACGTTCACGTTCCAGGTGATCTCGGCATCGGCGGCTGTGATCTCGCCGAGTACGCGTCCTTGGTTGTCGTAGCCGTAGATGCGAAAACGCGCGGCCTGCTTGGCCATCGCTCCCTGCGGGTCCTTGAAGGGTCCGCGGGGTGCCATCCCCGGCACCTCCGGACCGAAGTAGAAAGCCTCCTGGCTGTTGCCCACGCGGGCAAACCCCACGGCCGGATGGATGGCGACGCGAGCCACTCTCGACAGGTCGGACGCGGCCACGGGGGAGGCGCTTCCCACGCCGACGGCCGCGGCAGCGCCGGTGACGGCGGCGGCCTCAAGGAATTCGCGACGCGAGAGCAGTGTCATGGCAGGCATCCTGGCACACAGCGCGGACCCAGGAAGACGTCATGCGCCATGTTCTACCCGTCGTGGTGCGTCATTCGCCGCGAACGATCCACACCTTGCGGATCGGCTCGGTGACGACCCACGTGGTCTCGTCCTCGGGGTGCAGCACGCCCACAACCCCTGGCGCGAGCTCGATCACATTGCCGTGCTGGTCGGTCACGGTGCCGCTGCCTTGGATCACCACGAAAACCTCGTCGTCGTAGGTGTCGGTCGAGGTGCCGACGCTGTGCTCCCATACGCCGACCTCGAGGCCGACGTCGCTGACGACCTCGGCGATCGCGGTGGTGATGCCCGGGGTCACGCACTTCTCGGCGGGAAGCTCCGAGCGCTCGGTGACGATGTCGCGTGCCTGGAATGAATGGATCATGGAGGCAGCCTAAGCGCTAGGCCCGTGCGACGAGGGCGGCTCCGATAACACCAGAGTCTGCGCCGAGTTGTGCCGTCACGATGTCGGGTATGCCGGGGCTTCCCAGTGAGCGGTAGCGGTCGCGGACGCGGTCGAACCACTCCCCGCCTGAACTTCCCATCCCACCGCCGAGCACCACCATCTGCGGGTCGACCATGCTCACAGCCCAGGAGAGCGCCGAGCCGATGGCCGATGCCGAACTCTCGACGATGGCACGTGCGCGCTTGTCTCCAGCGGCTGCGAGTCGCATGACGTCCCTGGCGCCGACGACCCCGCCATAGCGTCGGCCCATGGCGCCGCCGGAGGCGAACTCCTCGAGAGTGCTGGTCGACTGCCGGTCGGCCGATCGGTCAACGGGGAATTCGCCAAGCGAGATCGCCTCGCCGCGGTGCCCCGACCACGGCTGACCATCGATGACGAGCGCGCAGGAGATGCCGGTTCCGACGCTGACATAGAGCATGGAGGTCAGCCCACGGCCAGCTCCGAGCTGACACTCTGCGATGGCACCGCAGCGTACGTCGCTCTCCACCACGGTCGGCCCCAACTCGGCGAAGAGTTCACGTGGCTGCTGATCCCAGGCGATGACCAGGGCACTGTGCAGGCGGCCATCCGGCTCGACAAACTCCGGCACTCCTACGCCGACTCCCCGTAGGTCCAAGCCGCTGGAGCCGGCCCGGGCCGCCATACGGGCGGCGATGTCGTAGGAGACCCGCAGTCCGGGGTCGGCGGACGGGACGCCTCCAGTCGGCGTCTCGTCGATGGCGACGATGCTGGCGAACTCATCGACAAGGGCGACGCGTGTCTTGGTGCCGCCGATGTCGACACCGAGGGTGACGGTGCTAGTCACGGAGGTATCCGGGTGCACTGCCACCGATAAGGCGCGCCGGTGCACCGGACTGATTCACCAGCCGATATCCGAAGCCATCGGGAATTGCCATCGACTCGCCGGAGCGCACCCGCCACCATGTGGCCGACTCCGCATCTGGGGTGTGCACGTGGATCTCGCCCTCCGTGACATGGAGGAGGGCATCGCCTTGGTGGCGCCGCACTGCACTGGCATGGCCGGGGAGCACCTGGATGTCGACGACGGTGAGGTGCTCTGTCGAGCACACGACTCCCACCTGCACAGCGCCTTCGACCCGCCAACGCATGTCTCGCTCCTGGACGAGGTGGAGGGTGTCTTTGCTCTCGATCGACGTACGATCCATCGGCCAGACACCCAGCACGGAGTTGTCAGCGTGCACCGGCTGCTCGAGATAGGGCACCGTCTTCGCGTAGGCAGATGACGCCCCGGTCGCGGGCGGCGGTGAGAAGTACTCCAGCACACGGACCGGTCCGGTGCCCCAGTTGACTCCGTGGTGCCAGGTATCGCGTCGAAAGAACACGCAGTCGCCGGCTGTCGCCTTGACCACCTGCCCCGCTGCCGGATCGATGACGGCGATAGTGCCTTCGAGTACGCGGTAGACCTCGTCGGCGGCGAAGACCGTGCGGTTGTCCGGGGAGTGACCAAACGAGCCGCCGGGAGGCAGGGTGAAGATGAGGGCGTGCAGAGTGTCGGTCGAGAGCAGCACTTCGTCGCCGACGTAACCCGATTCGGCATCTCCCCAGAGATGTCGAGTGACGGAATCGGTCGTGATGGCCTGTGGCTGCGCGTACACAGGTCGGGGGGTTGCGCGCCGAGCCATGTCGTCTCCTCGCAGGGTCAGAGTCTGAAGAGTGTGGCGGTAAAGCGGTAGGCGTCGCCGCGGTAGACCATGCGGCCCGCCGCCATGACGCGGTCTTGGGTGTCGATCGTGACCTCGTGCCCTACGAGCACAGGCGAATCCGGGGCGACGTCGAGCAACTTCGCGATATGCGATGTGGCCGCCTCAGCCTGCAACGTGTAGTCACAACGCGATGGCGTGAGGTTGTATCTCTCACTCAGCAGCCGATAGAGAGACGCCTCGTCGCTAAGGGCTCGATGCAGGTCGGGCACGAGACGGTGTGGCAGTGACAGCGTCTGAACTGCGACAGGGAGCGCATCGAGCGTTCGCACTCTCTCGAGCACGACGATCTCAGAGGCCGGCGGGATGCCCAGGATTTCAGCCATCTCGAAAGCGCATGGACGCACCTCAACAGAGACGATTCGTGAACCCGCAGTGAGGCCGCGTGCAGCCGCACCCTCGGAGAAGCCGGCCAAAACATTGGGGCCTTCGCTGATGTATGCACGGGCGACAAACCAGCCACGCTGCGGCGCAGGCTCGAGGAATCCGGCATCGGCGAGCTCCTTCAGAGCGTGGCGCAACGTGGTGCGGCTGACGCCGAGTTCTTCGGCGAGCGCTCGCTCGCTCGGCAGCAGTGAGCCGGGCGGCCACCGTCCCGCGGCCAGGCTCGAGGTCAATGCCCGGTAGGCGCTCAGGGATGGGCTGCGCCCCCCGGGCCGCTCCCGCGTATCGCTGCGCATGGTGGCGCGACAGTAGCACGATGGTCTCTATTTGAACCAGTGTTGACATTTGCAGACCAGTAGGTAGGTTCAGCCTCAAAGGGAGGGAGGTGCCTGCGTGGCGCCGATCCGAGTGGGCGTGGTGGGTCTGGGCCTGATCACCCAGGGTGTCCACCTGCCCAACCTCGAGACCCTCCGCGCAAACTTCGTGGTCACCCACGTCTGCGACGCCTCCCCCAGTCTCGCGCTCGCCGTGGCCGAGAGGCTGCCCGGCGACGTCGCGGCCACCGACGACTGGAGCCGGGTGGTGTCAGATCCGGGGGTCGATGCTGTCTTGGTGCTCACCCCCGGTTCGCACGGCGAGATCGTGGCCGGTGCCCTTCGAGCCGGCAAGCACGTCTTTGCCGAGAAGCCACTGGGCCACTCACGGGCAGAAATCGAGGGGTTGATCGCGCTGGCACGCGACACGGATCGCGTGCTTCAGGTGGGCACCATGAAGGCCCACGATGACATCATCACCCCCGCACGCGCCGCCATTGCTCGCATCGGCACCGTGCGCGTGGCTCGGGTCACCGTCTTGCACCCCACCGACGAATGTCAGTTCGAGCACGTCAATCTCCTGCCCGCTGACTCGCCCAACCCCGATGCGGTCGCGGCAGGTCGCACCTACACCGAGGCTCGCAACGACGAGGCCGTCGCGGACTCCTCCCTGGGCGTCCGCCGCCTCTACGCCGACGTCCTGCTGGGTTCCGTTGTCCACGAGATGGCCCTGCTTCGAGCCCTCGGGCTGGGCCTACCGGATACGTGGGACTTCGTGAGCGTCGAGCCCACCCTCGGCGAGACCCCGCCGTTGGAGCCACCGCGCATCATGGCGGTGGGCCAGTTGCCCGGCGGTGTGCAGGCACAACTTTCCTGGAACTGGGTGCCGGACTACCCCGAGTACGACGAGGAGGTCAAGGTCATCGGCAGCGCCGGGCGGGTCACGATCTCGATGCCCGGTCCTTATCTCGCCCACCATCGCGCACGGCTGGTGGTCGAAGCGGTTGTCGATGGCGTGCGCCATCGCGAGGAGATCTTCTCGGGCAACACCACCGCTTTCGTCCGCGAACTCCAGGCCTTCGCTTCCAGCATCCGCGACCGCGCCCCTGTCATGTGCGACGCCGAGGGAGCGTTGCTCGACATCCGCTGCTTGCAGGCCCTCGCTGCCCAGGCAGGCCGACAAGCGGGGCTGCATGTAGCAGGTGAAGCGGCATGAGCGGCATCGGCAATGCCCCGGTCAGCTTTGGCATCTTCGGCACGACGGCCGGCTCGGCCGCTCCGGCCGACATGCTCCGCGCTCTAGCCGATGCCTCGTATGACGGCAGCGAGCTCGGGCCGCCCGGCCTCTTCGGAACCCCCCAAGAGACCGCACGGGTCTTCGCTGAAACCGGACTGCACGCCATCGGTGCCTACGTGCCCCTGCACCTGGCGCTCGATGACGACACCTTCGAGGCCGATCTGGCACGGATGGCCCTCACCTGCGACGAATTGCAGGCCACCGGGGCGACACTGGCCATCCTGGCCGACGAGGGCTCGGCCGAACTCCTGGTCAATCCCGCGCGCAACACCCGCGAACTCGCCCTCGACGACTCCCAGTGGGAGTTGGCCCGACGTCGTCTCGGGCGGGCCGTCGACCTGGCGCACTCAAACGGGCTCGCCGCTTCGTTCCATCCCCACATCTCCACATACGTCGAGTCCGCGTGGGAGGTCGAACGTCTCCTCGACACCACCGAGGTCACACTCACCCTCGATATCGGCCACATGGCCCTTGCCGGCGCTGACCCTGTGGCGTGCGCGCGCGACTGGGCGACTCGCATCGATCACGTTCACATCAAGGACGTGCGCATGGAGGCGCTCGCCAGAGCAAAGGCGACAGGCCGCACCGACTTCGACGAGTGGTGGTCGGGAGTGTGCGTGCCTCTCGGCACTGGCGACGTCGATATCGACGGCGTCTTACGCCAGCTCGCACGCAACTCCTACGACGGCTGGCTCGTCGTCGAGCAGGATCGCGCCCCCACCTCCGCCGAGCAACTGCCTGAGGTCGCTGCCGAGCAGTCGGCCAACCACCGATGGCTCGCGGATCGGTGGCCCGTGGAGTCCACATCGTGACCACGCCCGTGGTGTTTGCCGACGCCGGGGCCATGGGCGTCGCCCTCGCCGTGGAGATCGCCGACGGCATCGAACAAGCGCGACACCGCGGCGAGCGCTACCTTCTGGGCTGCCCCGGGGGTCGTAGCCCGCGCACGACCTACGCCGCACTGGCGCAGATCGTGCGCGAGCGAGTGCAGGACCTGCGCCACGTCGTCATCGTGATGATGGACGATTACGTCATCGATGATGGCGATGGCCCTCGGCGCATCGACCCTGGCATGCACTGCTCAGTGGAGCGCTTCGCTCACCACGAGATCGTCAGACCTCTCAACGCAGCCGCCCCCGAGGGCATGGGCATCTCCCCAGACAACGTTTGGCTCCCCGATCCGAGCTCCCCGCAGGCCTACGACGCGAGACTGCTCGAGGCCGGTGGTATTAACCTGTTCATCCTCGCCACCGGAGACAGCGACGGGCATGTTGCCTTTAATCCCCCCGGTTCATCACGCCATTCACGCACGCGCATCATCGACCTCGCAGAGTCGACGCGTCGTGACAATCTCGGGACCTTCCCCGAGTTCACGAGTCTCGATGATGTTCCACGGCAGGGCATCAGCGTGGGGATCGACACCATCATCGAGAACACTCATCGGGCCGTGCTCGTGGCACCCGGTGAGTCCAAGCGCACCGCCGTCCGTCGCATCAGCGCGGTGGATGACTACGACCCAGACTGGCCAGCCTCCGTGCTGGTGTGCTGTCGGCACTTCTCCCTGTATGCCGACCTGCAGTCCGCTCCCTCCCCCGAGGAAGCTGCTTCGCCCTCCTGGGCATCAACCGAAAGGAACGAGGTTCACACATGAGTAATGCATCAGTAGGGAGGC
>Ga0194131_10002640_pt1 | contig 29253 bp, 25 predicted proteins | sample TA2KigO120mmetaG_FD_148631 | JGI IMG/M metagenome (GOLD analysis project Ga0194131, IMG submission 148631) | Freshwater microbial communities from Lake Tanganyika, Tanzania - TA2015053 Kigoma Offshore 120m | ecosystem: Environmental > Aquatic > Freshwater > Lake | place: Tanzania: Lake...
TGGGCCTCGCGAGGCGCGCCACGTCGGGCTCGCCGGGTCGGCACGCTCCTTGCTTGGTGTACCCGCGGAGGACATCATGCTTCTGGTCGCCGCGCTCGCCCCCACCGCCTTCGCCTTCCCCGACTGCCCGTACGGGGTGGTGGCCCACGTGGAGGGGAACGACGAGCTTCAGCGTGCCGCCGACGCGGGGGTGCGCTGGATCCGCATCGACGTGAACTGGAATCAGGTGGAGCCCTCGCGGGGCTCGTACGATTGGTCGGAGATCGACCGAGTGGTGGACTCCGCGGATCGGCTCGGGCTCGGGGTGTACGCGACGCTGGCCTACACCCCCTCCTGGGCCGTCTCCGGCTCCTGCAACGACAGCAGTGACGACGACCAGGACTGGTGCCACAACCGGCAGCCCGCGGACGACCGGTACTGGACCGACTTCGTGACCACCGCCGTGAACCGGTACTCCGGGCGCGTCACCCACTGGGGCATGTGGAACGAGCCGAACGTCTCGTCGTTCTACACCGGTAGCCGTGACGAGTACGTGGAGCGCATCCTCGTCCCGGGCAGCGACGCGGTCCACGCGGCCTGCCCGACCTGCCTCGTCCTCGGCCCGGATCTGGCGCCACTACGAAGCGCGGACTGGGACTCCGAAGAAGGAATCTGTGCCTTCGGCGAGTGTATCTTCAACGGCTGGGAGGTGAGCCTCACCCGGATCCTCGACGACGCCGGCTGGGCGATCGACGTGGTCACCCACCACAAGTACGACGACGACGCCGAGGTGATGTGGGACGAGCTCCTCGACGGCGAGTGGCTCTACGGCATCCAGTACATGCACGGGGTCAAGGAGATCACCGACGACTACGCCCCCGGGAAGCCGGTCTGGATCACCGAGTACGGGTATGAGACCGAGCCGGGGGGCGAGCTGACCGAGGTCGAGGCCGCCGACGAGCTGACTGAGACCTTCTCGGTGCTCGACGCGGTGTCGAGCGGGAGCTGGAGCGAGAGCAGCAACGACCCGTGGCCCGAGCTGGAGGTGCTGTTCTGGTACGACCTCCAGGACGACCCGACCACCTACCGTGACGGGCGGTACACCTGGGGGCTGCTCGACAGCGACGGCAATCCCAAGGAAGCGTGGTACGCGATGGAGGAGGCCACCGCCCGGTACGGCGGGTGCGTCGAGGAGGGGGAGCCCGAGGACACCGGCGAGCCCGTCCACACCGGCGAGCCCGCGGACACCGGGGGGTCGGAACCCGGCCCCGGGGACAGCGGCGGCGCGGGCGACGATGGTGGAGGCGGCACCGAGCCGGTGGCGGACTCGGGGCCGGAGGTGAGCGACGACACCGCAGACCCGACCGGGCCACGGAACCACGAACGGGACCCCGAGCCGTCCTCCGGCTGCGCCACCGGGGGCGGGGGCAGCGGGGCCTGGTCGGTGCTGCTCGGCGCCCTGGCGTTGCGCCGGCCCCTCGCCCCGCCTACCGCGTGGTGGCGCCGCCGCGCGACAGCCGGGGTCGCAGGGAGCGACTGCGGGTGGGCCTCGCGCTCCTCGACGTGCGCCCGCCCCAGGACCCCAACGGGGGGCTGACCAAGGCCTGGCCCGCAGTTCAGGTTGCCTGTCGTTCCGGACCGCCTCGGGCCGGGGTATCCTGCGACCTCGACTCTGGTGCTCCGTGTGGCTCCTCGCCGCAGTCGCATACGCCGGCCCCATTTTCCTCGAGGCCTCCGAGCCGATCCGAATGGATGCGGACGGGAACTGGCCCCGGCTGTTCAGCGACGGGGCGGGCGGGTGGCACCTGCTCTTCGCCACCCAGGGGGAGTACAACTACCAGCACCTGGACGGGAGCTTCCAGCGAGGCAACGAGGGCTACCGTCCCCTGACCGGCAGCACGGTCCTGCGTGACCACGGGGTGTCGGTGTGCCCCGACGGCACCTACCTCGACGCAGCCACCGCCGGCCTGGAGCATGACAACGACACGCTCTACCTGTACCGGTACAGCGCCGACTTCCAGATCATCGACCGCACCACGGTGTACGAGCGCAGCAACGCCGCGCGGGTGTTCGCCGACGTGCCCAGCGTGTGCGGGAATAGCTTCCGCGGCGTGGCCTGGTTCATGCCCTGGGACAGCGTCAACGCGATGTACCTGCCCATCAACGCCGACATGAGCTTCGGGGAGGAGGTCGCCCTGCGGGGCGCGCCGTCGGCGATGGGCTCCTCGCTGCTGGAGGACGACGGCACCCTGCGGGTGACCGGCTTCGAGCCAGCCGGCGGGAAGGAGCTGGTCAGCATCACCTACGACATGGAATTGTCGGGTCTGCGCGAGCACCGCAACGAGGTGGTCCCGGTAGGCTGGTCCCCCTACTGGGCCCAGGCGTCGATGCGCGTGGGCGACACGCTGATCGTCGCCTACATGGCCCAGGACGACCGGTACGACTGGGCCGCGCAGGCTGGGGACCTCTGGGTGGCGGCCTTCGATCGCGAGGGGAACATGGTGGACCACCTGCAGCTGAGCCAAAACACCGCGCCCAAAGGCGGCATGCATCCCGGCCTGGCCCGCGTCGACGACCTCCTGGTCGTCAGCTACGCCCTCGAGGTCGAGCCCTTTGCCTTCGAGCTGCGGCTGGACCTGGAGGCGGCCGGGTGGGAGGCCGGCGGCGACAGCGGCGAGGCCGACGGCGACACCGGCGAGGCCGGCGACGACACCGGCGAGGCCTACACCTCGGTGGGGCAGGCCTCCGAGGACGACCAGGCCAGCTGCGGCTGCAACTCGGGCACCGGTCTCGGAGGTTCGGGCGCCGCCGCGCTGCTTGCGCTCCTCGCGGCGCGGGGCCGCCGGGCGGAGCCTCGCGGAACGCGGACATGATCCTGCCCTGGCTCGTGGTCGGGTGCGTCGACCCGCCGTGCGGCGAGCGTTTCGCCCGCGCCGACAACGGGAACTGCTACCCGATCGCCGAGGCCGATGGCGGGGTCGGGCAGGTGGTGGACGACGACACCGCGACGGACGACTCCGCCACCGACAGCGTCGACACCATCGACATCCCACCCCCGGTGCAGCTGTTCGGCTCCTTCGCGCACCTCGGCCCGGCGACCGTCACCACCGCGTCGGTCTGCTTCGTGGCGTTGTGGGACGAGTCGCACCAGTCGGGCGGCCTCCCGGACCCGTCGCTCGGGTCGGCGCTCGCCACGGCCACCGTGGACTGCCCGCTGGAGCGGGAGACCCCCCTCCCCTTCAACGAGGACCTGTACCTCGACCAGCCGGCACGGGTGGGGGTGTTCGGCGGGATCGAAGTGGACGGCGACCCCGGGACGGCGGACGTCGCCTCCGGCGGGACCACCGACGGGAACTTCGACGCCGAGCCGGGGGGGTCCTACTCCGGCTTCGAAATCGTGGTCTACTAGGCTCCCGTGCTCCGCCGCCTCGAACCCCGGATGGCCGCGGATCTCGGACCTCACGCCCGCTGAGTCGTGGTGCTCCTCGCCGTGTTCATGAGCTCCGGGGTGGGCTTCGCGCTCCTCGAGGTGCGCCCGCCCCAGGACCCGAACGGGGCGCTGACCAAGACCGGATACGCGGTTCATGTTGCCTGTCCTCCGACTGGCGCTTCGCAGGCCCAGGTCACGCTGTTGTCGTCACCGTGGCCGTCACCGTCGGCGTCGGCGTCGCAGGACAAGCTCTCGAGGCCGTTAGAGGGAGCTTGCTCGCACGCATCGGGACCTCGGGGCGAATCACAGCGGCTCGATCACCTCGTACAGGAAGCTCGGGCGGTCGGCTTCTCCCCAGTCGCCCGGGTAGAGCGGCATGCTGTCCGGGCCGAGGATGGCCACGCTGAAGCCGCCGTTGGCCATGGTGCTGGCGGCGTAGCCGTAGCCGTACACGCCGGCGGCGTCGGTCTTGATGAGCTGCGTGCCGGTGCAACTCGGGGGGGCGTTGCCCGGTCCCCACACGTCGACCACAGCGTAGGAGTGCGCCACGAGCAGCTGGTCCGAGGTGGTGTAGGCCTGGACCCTGACGAAAGAGTCGTCGGTAAGGCGAGTATTCCAGGTGCAGTGCACCGGGAGTCCCGTGACCTCATCGGTGTGCCAACTGTAGAAATGCTCGATGCCCACCGATTCGGTGTAAACGTTCTCGGGGCCCGCGCCTCGGCCGTCGTCCGCAGAGCGCTCGACGGAGAGATCCTCCAGGTGCAAGGTCCCACCCCGTAGGTAGAGCGGGTAGGAGGTCTCGCAGTCGGTGCGCACCACCGAGCAGGTCGAAGCCGCAGACTCGGACTGATACACGGCAATACCGGTGGAGCCGGGCGTGGTGTCGATCCGTACGTTGTCGCCTGAGTTCTGGCTGCCGTCGACGCGGATGGCCTGGTGCGCCCCCCAGGGCTCGAGGTGGATGCCGCTCGGCGGGATGAGGGCGCTCGCGTAGTCGGTCACCGTGCTGCCCTGGCCAAACGAGACCAGATAGATGCCGGAGGCGTGCGTGTTATGGTGCTTGACCGCCTGCTTCTCGTAGCCGGCGACAGACCAGTCGTTGTCCTCGGTGCTGGGGCCGTTGACGTAGAATTTCAGGGCGGCGGTGGAGTTACAGTCGGCGAAGGTGCTGGACTCGGTGCAGGCGGTGGTCTCGTGGAACATCTGCACCAGCTCGTGGCGCGGCGCCTCGCCGGCGGGGTTGCTGCGATTGTCCATGGTCCAACGGGAATTCTCCAACCACTGGTAGCCGTAGTCGGTGGACGACCATAAATACTGGAGGTTGGCCTGGTCGGGCTGGTTCCACGGATCGGAGTTCTGCACGGCCGCGATGGCATCCTCGTCGGTGTAGGTGTCGACGGTGGTGCCGCCGTCGTCGAGCTGGGCCTGAAGCGCGGCCAGGGCCTCCTCGTTCGCCGCGGTGGCCTGGTCGAGTTGCTCTTGAAGCTCGTTGATCCGGGCCTCGAGCGCGGCGAGGTCGCTGTCGGGGGGAGCGGGAGTGTCGGAGGACGGGCAGCCAAAGAGGACGAGAAGCATCGTGGAAGGATACGACAGCGTGGGGCGAAGCAAGGTCGCCCCCATGATTCTGTGCTCGGTCAGCGCCGACTTCGTGCGCATACGGGGGCGGGTCAGGCGGCGCTTCGGTCCCGGTCTACCATGTGCGTGGTTCGTCGATTGTTCTTCTACGGTCGATCTGGGCGTGCTCATCGACGGTGAACAGGTACCGGTGGTCGACATTCAACTCCATCCCGGACGCACCGTCCGCGACGCATTGCGTGACGCGCGTAGCTCGGCGGTGCGAATCGGGAGCCGCGACGGGGCGAGCCGGCGGTTGCCCTGGCCAGGGCGCAGACCACGAACTGGTTGAGCGAGACGCCCACCCGGCCGAGACGGATCCCTAGCTTTGACTACAAAATACGAGCGGGCTACGAACCGGGACCATGAACCTCTCCCGGGTGCGTTTCACGGTCGCCGCCCTGACCCTCGCTATGACCACACTGTCGTGCAGCACCGGCTCCGAGCCGGACAAGTCTCGCTACGGACCATCGGGGTCCGACGTCGAAATCGTCAAGGGTCCAGCTATCGAAGATTTTTCCGGAAAACACAAAATGTGGGTTTCGGTCTTCGATGAAGGGTCGCTCCTGTATGAGTGCGCCTTTTGGGACAGGGTGACTGACGGCACCGCCGACTGCAGCCGCCTGGTGGGGAGCGGGGCCAATGTGGTTGGACTGCCCATCACCACGGCCGTCTACACCCATCCCAATCACGAAAAGTATGCCACCGCCGAAGTCCAAGGCGGAAACGACAATCTCGAACGATATCGGGTGACACTCAATCATCTCCACGACGAAGGCTTCTATGTCTTCATCATGATCGATACCATTTTCGTGGCCGACGAGACTGGGGATCGCACCTCGGATAGCGCAGCCGTATCGGAGGCGATGGCAACCAGCGAAACCTATCGTGAAAGCATTCTCGAAATTGTTCTCGTGCTGGCCGAAATGGCCGAGGAGCATGAGGCCATGGGTTTCTCGCCCGTTACCGAACCCGAAAAGACCTTCGGCACTGTCGCTTTGGCCAACGATTTCTATCGCTACGAGGATTCGAGTGGCGATTCGGTCCTCGATCGCGTTCGCGGCGTGTATTCATACGGAAACCTGGTCCAGATCAGCAAAGCCCAGAGTTTTTCATCGAGCGTAGAGGAGGGTAGTTACCCCCTGCTCGAAGGCTTCGACATGGTAGGCGTCAATTACAGCCCAGAGGGGGACAAGGTCTCTCCTTCCGACTCCGAGGCGGCCATGAACGCCCACCTCGACGGATTCGAGGACAAATGCGCCGAGGAGCCGGGTGTCGGGTGTTTCATCAACCAAGTCGGGGTCTGGGGTGCCGCCGCCGCCGAGTCCAGCCCCTGGATGGCCGACCAACAGTACATCGAGGCTTACCAGGCTGGGATCGACGCCGCCCTGGCGCGCCCATGGCTCGTGGGTTGGGGCCCCTTCGATGGAACCGACAACGCGCCACTTGCGGTGGGCAACGACGCCGATCTATACGAGGTCATCCGATCCTTCTTCGCCGATTACCGGCCCGAATAGGCAAGCGCCGGTCGAACTCGTCGAGGTCAATCGCCCCGCGAGACGTGGAGCCGATGGGCGAGGGCATCGGCCGCCCCGAGGAGTGGCTCGGAGAGCACGATCGAGCCGCTTCGGCGCGCGTACCGCCGCTGGCACCCGCAAAGCGGGCCCGGCCCGACTCCCCAGTCTCGGCGGGCCCGGCCCTCCGGGTGCCTGCCGAGTGGAGGCGACGGCGAGGTGCCGGTGGTCGCGACGACTCGACCTGCCCGGTTCGCTCGCGGTGGGTGCGAGGGCGCGCGCGCGGCGGATAGAGAGGCGCGTGGCCCCGCCCTCCTTCCGCCTCGACACGCTGGCCGCCGCCCTCGTGGGCCGCCTCGAGGCCAGCCGCGGGGCGTGGCAGGGCAACGACGAGGCCGCCCGCGCCGAGATCGCGCGCATCGTGGAGGAGGGCGCCACCGCCATGGCGCGCGAGTGTCGCGACACCTACGGCGACAACCAGCAGGCCCACCGCCTCCAGGAAGAGGCACTGCGCACATTCCTGCCTCGCTATACCCGCCTGGCGCTGGAGCAGAACCTCCGCGAGTCGCGACCTTTCCGTTTCATGACGGGACAGATCGCCCCGCGCTTGCTCGGCGTCTTGCTCGCCTTCTGCGTGCCGCTGGTGATCGAGCGCCGTTTCCCGATCGTGTGGCCGCTCCTCATCGTCATGCCGCTGATGGCGCTCTTCTGGCCCGAGATTCACACCTTCTGGTCGCGACGCGGCTACCGCAGCGAGTTGCAGTCGCTGGTCGACGACATGGGCCGCGTGCAAGACGCGGTCGAGCTACTTCCCGCCCCCGAGGATCCGCGATGAGCTTCTTCGACCGCTTCAAACCCGACCCCAGCCGCCCCAGGGTCACGGTGTCGAGCTTCTCGGGGGGCCCGCTCAAGTGGGCGATCCTGGTCGTCGGCGTCTTCGGCCTCGCCTCCTGCTTGGTCGGCAGCGTCACCACCAGCGTGTCGCCCTCGCAGTTCGCGGTGCGGCAGGTGATCGTCGGCAGCGGCGCTGGCATCCACGACGAGATCTACGGCCCTGGCGTGCACCTGGTCGTCCCCGGCTACGAGCGGCTGCACGTGTTCCCGCAGAACCTACAGGTGCTGGAGTTCAACGACGACCAGCTCCAGGCCAGCGCAGAGGCCGCCTACGCCCCCTCGATCAACATCCAGACCAGCGAGGGCTACCGGGTGCGGGTCGACGTGACCGTGGCCTACCGCATCGTCGACCCCTACAAGGTGTTCGTGGCCGTGGGCCCCGGCTTCGCCTACGAGACGCGGCTGGTGCGCCCGCGGGCCGACGTGGCGCTGCGACAGACCCTCGGTCGACTCGACGCCGAGCAGTTCTACGACGGCGAGCTGCGCCGCGCGGCGGCGCTGGAGGCGGCGAGGCTCCTCGAGTCGGAGCTCACCGCCTCGGGCATCCAGGTGTGGAACGTGATGGTGCGCCACTACGCCTACGACAGCCGCTACCAGTCGGCGATCGAGGCGAGGAAAATTCAGGACCAGACTGTGTTCAAGAACCGCGCCGAGGCAGTGGCCGCCGGCGAGGAGGCCGAGAAGAACCGCGTGCTCGCCGAGGGACAGGCGCAGGTGGATGTCGAGGCGCAGCGCGGGCAAGCCGAGGTGCGCAAGATCGACGCCGACGCCGAGCTCTACGCGCGCAAGAAGAACGCCGAGGGCGACCTGCTCATCGCGCTCGCCGAGGCCGAGGCCACGCGGCTGGAGAACGAGGCGCTGTCGGCCGCAGGCGCCTCCAACATCGTGGGGCTGCAGATGGCAGAGGCCCTGAGAAGCACGCGGGTGATCATCGTCCCCACCGACGGGGCGAAGGGCGTCAACCCGCTCGATCTCGACGCGATCATCGGGGGGTGGTGATGCTCGGAATCCTCGCCTTGCTCACCGGCTGCGTGATGCACTCCACCGACTCCACCGAGGTGGGTGTCCGCGTGGCGCGCGTGGCCGTGATCGGCTCGCCCGGCGTCGTGAAAGAAGTCTACGCGCCCGGCGCGACCTACTTCTTCGCGCCCTTCATCAACGACTGGTACGTGTTCGACGTGGGCGTGCAAAACCTCGCGATGACCGCCGACCCCAACGCGGGGCCGCGCGCGGGCGACGACTCCATCCGCTTCAAGACCCACGACGGCAACGACATCTCGGTCGACGTCACGCTCACCTGGCGCATCGTGGCCGACAAGGCCCCGTATCTCTTGCAGTTCGTCGGAGAGGACACGCGGCACGTGGAGGAGCGCCTCGTCCGCCCCGTGGCCCGCAGCGTGATCCGCGACCTGCTCAACGAGCTGCGCAGCGAGCAGTTCTACGACACCGCGCTCCGCTTCGCGCAGGCCGACGCCGCCCGCGAGGTGTGCAACCACTACCTCGAGCCCGAGGGGGTGCTGGTGGAGCAGGTCCTGCTCGCCGAGCACCACTTCAACGAGGCCTACGAGGAAGTCATCAAGGAAAAGACCATCGCCGAGCAGCAGGCGGCGAGGCTCCGCTCGGAGTCCGAGGCGGCGCGCGAACAACGCAAGCGCGAGCTGGAGGTGGCCAAGGGCGAGGTGAGCCAGTCGATCGAGACGGCGCGCGGCAACTCCGCCAAGTCCCAGCTCTCCGCCGACGCCGCCTACTTCGAGAAGGAGCGCAAGGCGCAGGCGCGGCTGGCGGAGGCAAAAGCGCGAGCCGAGGGACTCAAGGAACGGGCGCGGGCGATGAGCGGCAGCGGCGGGCGACAGATGGTGAAGCTGAAGGTGGCCGAGGCCCTCAAGGACAAGCCGATCGTGTTCATGCCGACCTCGGGCGGCGACCTCCGCACCACCGACATGAACGCGCTGCTCTCCGAGTACGGCGCCACCAAGAAGAGCGAGTAGATGCCCGACCGCCTGCGACTGACGCAGTACAGCCACGGCGGTGGCTGAGGGTGCAAGCTGGGTCCGGCGGACCTGGAACGCATCCTGTCGAAGTTGCCGCGCCCCTCGGTGCCGCAGTTGCTCGTGGGCATCGAGACGAGCGACGACGCCGCCGTGTACCAGCTCCGCGACGACCTCGCGATCGTGCAGACCCTCGACTTCTTCATGCCGGTGGTCGACGATCCCTTCGACTACGGTCGCATCGCGGCGGCCAACTCCATCTCCGACGTGTACGCCATGGGCGCCACGCCGATCCTCGCCCTGTCGATCGTCGGGCTGCCCCTGAAGAAGATCGCCCCCGAGGTGATGGCCGAGGTGATCGCCGGGGGCGCGTCGGTGTGCGCCGAGGCGGGGATCGCCATCGCCGGCGGCCACAGCATCGACGACGAGGAGATGAAGTTCGGCCTCTCGGTGACCGGCACCGTCCACCCGGCGAGGCTCCTGCGCAACGACCGGGGACGGCCGGGCGACTACCTCGTGCTCACCAAGCCGCTCGGCAGCGGCACGCTGGCCAGCGCGGTCAAGAAGGACGCGACCACCGAGGCCGCGTACGCCGAGCTGGTTCGCGTGGCGACGTTCCTCAACCGGGCCCCGTCGCTGGCCGCCGTGGAGACGGGCCTGGCCTGCGCCACCGACGTGACCGGCTTCAGCCTGCTCGGCCACGCCCACGAGATCGCGGCGGGCAGCGGGCTCTCGGTCGACCTGTGGATGGGCGAGTTGCCGGTCATCGCCGGCGCCCGCGAGAGCATCGCCGCGGGCGTGGTGCCCGGCGCCACCGGTCGAAACCTCGCCTACTACGCGGCAAGCTGGGGCTCAGAGGTGAGCGAACTCGACCGGAAGCTACTCGCCGACCCGCAGACCTCTGGCGGCCTCTTGCTCGCCGTGGCCCCGGACCGCCTCGACGCGCTCCTCGGCGCCCTGTCGCGACACGGCGCCTTGTGCTCGGCGGTAGTGGGACAGCTCGCGCCGGTCTCGGACGGCCCCCGAGTCCGAGTCCACGCCTCGCGATGAGCCGCGGTTTCCAGGGGGCCGTCGTGCTCCTACTGCTCGCGATGCTCGGCGGCTACTACGCCAAGCTGGCGATGGATCTGGAGATCGGCTGGCGGCAGTGCTCGTCGGATCCGGCGCGCTGGGACGGGCAGGAGCTGGTGTTCCCGCTCTGGGTCGTGACGGGCATCGACGGGCCCGACCGCTACCGCATCTCCAAGGTGGTGAAGGACGTGCCGGTGGCCGGGCCGAGCGAGGGCCTCGAACAGGGCGACACCGTCAGCGTGATCGGGCACTTCCGCGCCGAGCGCATGGTGGTGGAGCAGTCGGTGATCGAGGTCCACCACCTGCGCCCCTACAAGGAGGCCATCGGCGTGGCGGGCCTGCTCGCCGCGATCTTCGGGCTGCCGTGGCTCTTCCGCTGGCGGGGCGGGCGCATCGAGGAGCGCTTCGGTGGCTGATCTCATCACCCACGGCTGCGTGGCGGTGCTCTTCCGCCTCGGCCAGCAATCGCCCGGCGGCGTGGCCAGCTTCGTGGCCGGCACCTGCCTGCCCGACCTGTCCCGCGTGCCGGCGATGCTCTTCACCCGGCTGCGCTACGACGCGCCCTGGATCCCCGAGTGGCTCTGCTACGTCTGGGGGCCGCTGCACGTGCCGGTGGGCGTGCTGCTGCAGAGCTACGGGGTGGCGTTGTTGTTTCGCGACGAGCAGCGCCGCGCCGCGTTTCTCAACCTCGTGCTCGGCGGCTTCCTCCACCTCGCGGTGGACGTGTTGCAGTTCCACTTCGGCCAGGGCTACCTGCTGCTGTTCCCCTTCTCGACCTGGGACTGGGAGCTCGGCTGGATCGGCAGCGAGGCCACCGTCCCTCTCGTCCCGGTGCTGTTGCCGCTCACGTCGTGGCTGGCGTGGCGGCGGTGGCGCAGTTCGGCGGGCACCACGCGAGAAGCATAGTTTCGAGCAGCGTGGCACGACACTTGCTTATTCCCTCAGCACCCCGGAGCCAACGTGATCTTCTTCCTCGGCCTGCTTGCCTGCCCCGACGCCGCCCACACCGATACCGGCGGCAGCCCCGCGGCCGGCGGCGACTGCGAACCGGTGGTGTACGTGGAGGGCCTGGACCAGTGGCTGGCCGAGGGCAACGACTGTATCCACGTGCAGCAGTACATCGACGAGGGCGCCACGGTGCGCGGCGTCTCGGCCTCCGAGCGTTTCGCCCTGCTGACGCTGGCCGACGACATCGCGGCGCCGCGCGGCCAGGAACCCTTGTCGGGCAGCCTGTCGCTCAGCATCGGCGAGGCCTACGGTACGCAGACCTGGAAGTTCGAGGTGGGCAGTTGCTCCGCGCCCCAGGGACACCTGGCCGCGCTATACCCCGTGAGCGTGGCCATCCCGGAGCTGGGCCTGGAGGCGGACGTCAACGTGACCGGCAATGTGTACGTCTGGGAAGACACCACCTTCGGGCGCACATACATCGATGTCCCGACGGACGGCATCGAGGCGGACTGGGTGACGGGCCCGTACCTCAGCGTGGAGATCCAGGTGGACGCCGACGGCGCCGCCGAGGTGGTGGGCTGGATGGACGAAGAGGTGATCTTCGCCAGTGAAGGCGCCGAGTACGAGGTTTACTAGCCCTACTGGATGTACCCCAGCGCCCGGAGTTGCTCGAGCATCTCCTCGTCGGTCTGCTTGGACTGCGTGGCCTGCCCGGAGCCAGCCTTGCCGTAGCTGGCGATGCTCCGCTTCGGGTGCGCGGCGCGGAAGGACGCCGTGTAGAGCTGCTCGTGGGCCTTGCCGTTGAAGTCCTGCGCCACCGGCAGTCCCATGCCGTAGAGCACGGTGGGCGTGATGTCGTGGATGCGGATGCCCGCGAGGTTGGCCTTCGGGTCGATGTCGGGGCCGGCGGCCACGAACACGCCGGGCGGCAGCCAGCCGTGCCCGCCGGAGTGCTCCACCACGTCCTGGACGAGGCCGGTGAGCGTCTGCCCGCGCCACACCAGCTCCTTGCTCGGGCCCACCGGCAGCACCTCGAGGATCAAGTCGGCGCCCTTCTCCACCTCGTGCGGCTTGGCGTCACGAACGGAGAAGGCCGGCTTGCCGGTGGAGTAGGTCACCTCGCCGAGCACCTTCACCACCTCCGCGCGTACGCTCGCCTTGTTGGCCGCGGTGACGGTGCCGCCGGCCTCGCGCCCCTGCATCGCGAAGCGGAGCTTCTTCTGCATCTGGAAGCCGGCCGATCCGTAGTTGAACACCTTGGTCTTGCTGTAGTCGAGCGCCGAGCCCGACTTGGCGGCGAGGCCGAGTTTCACCAGCACCGGGTCGATGTCGAGGGCCACCTTCACGAACTCCTCGGGCAAGGGCCCGAAGCCGTGGTCGGAGATGAGGAGGAAGTTGGTGTTCTTCGGCATGGCCGCCACCACCTGTCCCACCACCGCGTCGACCGCGCGGTACTTGCCGGGGATGGTGTCGGCGTGGGTCTTGGCCTTGGCCGCATCGACGCCGGAGAAACCCTCGGGCTTGTAGTACTTCCAGTACTTGTGGCTCACGATGTCGGTGCCGTGCAGGTAGGCGAAGATGAGGTCGTAGCCCTCGCCCGCGCCCTTCCGGAGGAAGTGCTGCACCATGCGGTCTTCCCCGCCGGCGTCGTCGTCACGGGGGTACTCCGTGCGGGAGGCGGTCTTGAGATCGGCGGCGAAGGCGGCCTCCCAGTCCCGGGGCGAGACGCGGTCGGCGATGGCCTTGGTGGCCCGGTCGGTGACGACGCGCCCGTTCACCTGCTCCGCGGGCCAGGATCCCCACCAGCCGAGCACGAGCACCCTTCGCTGGGCAGCGGAGACCATGTTCCAGATCGCCGCCACCTTGCGCAGCGTGGACGACACCGGGACGGTGCCGCTGTCGGTGGCCACCTCGAAGTTGGTGATGCCGTGGACTTCCTTGTTCATCCCCGTGGCGACGGTGGTCCACACCACTGGGCTCGCGGCCCCGTAGTCGGTGGCCAGGGTGGTGCTCACGCCACGCGCCTTGAGCGCGGTGATGTTGGGCATCTGGCCCTTCGCGGCCAGCTCCGCGATGATCGAGGGCTCCATGCCATCGACGCCGAGCACGATGAAGGGGTTGGTAGGCGCCGTGCCCGCGCTCGCGCGCGTCGTGTACGCGAGCAAGCCGACGGGGAGGAGCGCGAGGAGCCAGAGGGATCGCATGGGGCGGCGCCTATCTTGGTGTGCGGAGAGGGACACCGGGATGGACAATAGCCGGCGAGCAGGAGCACGTTCATGGGCGCTCCTTCGATATTTATATGCTCCTAACACCGTAAGCGCGGCCCAGTGGCCGCGCTTCTCTCGTGCCTTGCCGATATCTTCGCCCCGTGCGCGACCAGGGCACCGACCTCCTGCGCTTCTTGCTGCTCCGCGGCGTGGGCCTCATCTACACCGTGGCCTTTCTCATCGTCGTCCGCCAGGGGCCGCTCCTTCTCGGTCGAGAGGGCCTCACGCCGATCCACGGCTTCCTCGGTCGCGTCGAGGACCACCTCGGGCCCGACGCACTGTCGCGACTGCCCACGCTGTTTTGGCTCGACGACAGCGACGCGGCCTTGTTCCTCGTGGGTTGGACCGGGCTGGCGCTGGCGGTCCTGACGCTGGCAGGCGTCACCAACGCCGCCGTGCTCGCCGTGCTGTGGCTGCTGCACCTCTCGGTGGTGAACGCGGGGCAGGACTGGTACGGCTACGGGTGGGAGACCCTGCTCTGCGAGGTGGGTTTCCTCGCCATCTGGCTGGCCCCGCTCACCTCGTTCTCGCCCAGGGGCCTCGCCTCCCCTCACCCATTGCACGCCTGGCTCTGGCGTTGGCTCGCGTTCCGCATCATGCTCGGCGCCGGCCTCATCAAGTTGAGAGGCGACGACTGCTGGCGCGATCTCACCTGCCTCGCCTGGCACTATGAAACCCAGCCGAACCCGCACCCGCTGTCGATCCTGTTCCACCGCGCGCCGATGTGGTTTCACCAGGGCGGGGCGCTGTTCAACCACCTCGTGGAACTGGCCGTCCCGCCGCTGTTGTTCCTCCCGCGCCCCGCCCGCGCCGCGGCCGGCGCCCTGCTCCTCGTATTCCAGATCATCCTCATCGCCTCGGGCAATCTCGCCTTCCTCAACTGGCTCACGCTGCTGGTGTGCCTGTCGGCCTTCGACGACGGGCACCTGTCGCGACTGTTCCCGCGCCTCGGCACCTGGCTGGAATCTCGCCCGCGCCGCCGCGACCACTGGGCCTGGCTCCTGGTGCTCCTGGTGACCTGGCGCAGCGTGCCGGTGGTGCAGAACCTGTTCTTCCGGGAGCGACAGGTGATGAACCGCTCCTTCGACCCGCTGCACCTGGTGAACACCTACGGCGCCTTCGGGAGCGTGGGACAAGAACGTTTCGAGGCGGTGATCCAGGGCACCCGCGACGGCGCGACCTGGCTCGACTACGAGTTGCCCTGCAAGCCAGGCAACGTCGCGAGGCGGCCATGTCTAGTCACCCCCTACCACCTACACCTGGACTGGCAGATGTGGTTTGTCCCCCTCCAGGGCGTGAGCGAGCACGTCTGGCTGGTCCACCTTCTGGAGAAGCTCCTCCGCGCCGAGCCGCTGGCCCTGTCGGCCTTCGCGCTCACCCCCTTCGGCACCGAGCCGCCCGCCGCCATGCGCGTGGCCCGCTACCAGTACCACCTCGCCCCGCCCGGCTCGTCCGACTGGTGGGTGCGCGAGGAGGCCGGCACCTTCGTGCGGGCGATCACCCTGGACGACCCGGTGTTGAGGGAGGTGATGGAGCAGGAGGGCTGGTGAGGGGCCGCGCGGATGCCCGCGTTCGCGCGTCGGGTTCGGCTGGGGACCGGCCGCGATGCCGGCCGCCCAGGAGCGCAAGCGTGACCTGCCTCGTCGGCGCAGCGGGTTTCCTACAACGCGAAGCAGCTGCGACCGGTGCCGTCGAGCGCGCCCCCGTGCTCGCTGGCGTCGGGATCGGTCACGTCGTCGTTGATGCAAGTGCGATCGTCCCCGCAGGCCGAGTCGTCCGGCTTGGTGTAGGTGTCGGCGCCGTCGAGGTCGACGAACAGGCCATAGCTGTCGATGGTGTTCGACGAGCCGCAGTCTCCCTCCGAGCCATCGTAGTCCGTGGCCCAGCCGATCGAGCGGTGGTGCGAGCTGGTGTAGGCGTCGTCGCCGCCCCCCTCGACGAACAGCCCGAGACCGTGGCACTTCGCGGCGCCGATACTGCGATCGACGCCCACGTAGGTGTCGTTGCCGCCGGACTCCACCAGCACCACCACGGAGTAGTCGTGGCCGAGACCGAGCACGGAGTGGCGCGCCTCGAGGTTGGTGCCGAAGCGATCGTCACCGGCCGCGTCGAGGAACGCGGCGAGGGCGAAGTGCGCGGCCGCCGCCTGCGCGTAGAAGAGGCCGTCGTAGGCGTCGTTGCCCGCCCCGTCGGCGAGGATGCCCATCCCCATCCAGTAGCCCACGCCCTGCACGAAGGTGGCGCCCTCGTACCGGTCGTCCCCCGAGGCATCGCGGAGCATCCCGAGCCCGCCCGCCAGGTGCGTACCCGTGCTGTCGCGGCGCCAGCCGAAGGCCACGCCCTGGCCGAGCGAGGCGTTGGCCGTGCCCGGCAGCTGCGGCGAGTAGTAGAGGAGCACCTCGTCCACGACCAGCTCGTAGGCGTCGTTCCCGGCGGAGTCCAGCAGCGCGCCGTTGCCGAGGACGAAGCCGAAGCCCTGCGCCTCGGTGAAAGCCCGGTAGGTGTCATCGCCCTCCCGGTCGACGTGGAGCCCGATGCCGCCGATGCCCACCCCCTGCGCGCCCGCCTCGGCGGTATACGCGTCGTCCCCGCCGTCGTCGAACAGGACGCCCACGCCCCAGGCGCCGAAGCCTTGCGACATGCGCGGCGAGCGGTATGTGTCGTCGCCGCCCCCGAGGTCGAGCAGGAAGCCGTGTCCCGCGACGCCAGCGCCCTGGCGCGGCACCGTCGAGAGCGACAACGGCCCGTAGGAGGCGTCGCCGCCATAGCGGCCGTCGGCGTCGGAGACCAGCAGCCCGGGCAGGTCGTCCGCGTCGGGCACCTCCACGTAGGCGTAGGTGTCGTCGCCGCCGAGGTCGATGGCCACCCCCACCGGCTGGTCGGCGTCCGCGCTCGTCCCGGCGGCGATCCGCCAGAGGTCGTTGCCGCCGGTGTCGAGCGCGAGCAAGATCGGCTCGTCCAGGAGCGGCTCGGCGGCGGGATCGTAGGTGTCGTCGCCGCCGCCTCGCAGGAGCACGAGCCCGAGCGGCGTCTCCACGGTCACCGAGAAAGGCGCGTCGCTGGCCAGCGCCCCCCAGTCCGTCTCGTCGAGCACCTGGGCAAGGCGGACCGCGCCCTCGTAGAGCGTCACCCAGCCGTCGCTCCTCGCCGTGAAGAGTCCGGTCGAATCTGGGTCGTCGGGGTCGAGGCCGGTCCCTCCGAGCAAGAGCACGTAAGGGGCGCGATTGACGACGTTTCTCACGCGCGTCGCGGAGAGCGCTGCGAACGCGGCCTCGCGTCCCTCGGCGATCTCGGGGATCACGCCCAGCAACGACGCCACCGCCCGCTGGACGTCGGACGGGACGGCGTCCAGGTCGGGAACGTCGGTGGCACCGAGGTCGCTGAGCGCCTGTCCCAGCGGATCCTCCGTCGCCACCGGCAGCACCTCGCCGCCGACGGTGAGCGCCAGGTCGAGCTCGCTTGCCGCGTCGGCCACGAGGCTGGCCAGCGGGTGGTCGGAGGCGAGCGCCAGGTCGGCGCGCGCGGCGCGGTTGGCGGCGAAGCAGGGCACCTCGGTGAGGTCTTCCTGGAGGCGGTGGAAGTGGGACAGCCGCGCCGGGTCGGAGGCGATGGCGCCGCCGTAGCGCTCGTAGGTGCGTTGCGAGATCCCGATGTCGGCCTCGAGCCCCAGGGCGTCGAGGAGCTCCACCACGGCGTCGCCCTCTTGCGGCTCGACCGGACAGGGCAGGGGCGTGGACAGGGTCCAGGGGAAGGTCTCGGTCCACCGAGTGTCTTCGGGCGTGGAGGGCCCCGCCGCAGCGTCGTCGGCGGGCGGGACGCATGCGACCAGCCAGGCGGCAAGGAGGCCGGGAGCAAGGGCCGGGAGCGCAAGCGGCAGGCGCATCGGGACTCTCCGGGCGAGGCGCGAACGATATCGCACCGGCTGCCGGAGCGGTGGCGACACGGACCGCCGGGGGCGGTGCGACACGGCGGCGGCGCGGCGCGCGCGCACGCTCAGCGGGCGACGAGGATCCCCGCGCTCACTCGGTCGGGGAGGTCTTTCCACCCGGAATAGAGCGCCGCGTGAGTGGGAAAAGCGCCGCCGAACCAGTCGAGCTGGGACAGGTTGGGTTGGAACGCGCCGCCGGTGTCGGCGAGCACGGCAAGTCGCAAGACTGCCCCCTCCCTGGATGGGTGCTGGATCGCTACCAGTCGCCCGAGGCCGAGGTTGTACACGTCGCCGGCCACGGCCACCCCGGCCTCGAGGATCACGTGGTCGCCCCCGGCCACGCCGTAGCCGCGAGGGGCGGGCACCTCGGCGAAGTACCAGTAGCGGTCCTGGTCGCGACCGCGCTTGCCGCCCTCGTAGGGGATGCCGTTGCTCGCCTCAACGTTGTAGAGTCGCGACACCCCATCGGGAAAGGTGACCTGCACCGATCCCTGCATGATCGCGTCGTGTACGTGTTCCTCGCGCAGCCAGGCCAGGGGCGTGGCGCCGCCCTGGTCGTAGGCGCCTTCCATCACCTCGCGACGGGTGTAGCGTCTCCGCGCCGACTCGCCGGGATCGGCGTAGATGGCCTCGGCGTAGGTGGCGTCGGGGACCGCCCGGCCGTCCACCTGCACCACGAGGTAGCGGGTGAGGCGCAACTCGCCGGGGGCAAGGCCGAGCTTGGCGGTGCGCCCGCCTGGCGGCGGCGTCCAGCGGTAATAGTCGAAGTGGGCGGCGATCCAGGCCGGGTCGAGCAGCTCCGCGTCGGTGGCAGCGGCCACGAGCGCCAGGCTGCGGTGGAGGCGCTCGGTGCCGATGCCCAGTTCCGCCAGCATGGTGCCCTGCGCAGGGTCGGCGGGGTGCGCGCGCAGGTAGCGCAGGGTGTCCGTCGCCACGCGGCGGAGCGCCGGGGGGTCGGTGACCACGCGCCCGCCCGCGAGAGTGGCCGGCGAGAACACCGTGCCGGGCTCGATCTGCGAGGCGGCGGGCTCGCCCCCGGGGCCTCGGAGATCCCAGGCGAGCGCAGCGGCGACGATCAGCACGCTCACCCGGTAGCACAACCGCAGTCGTCTCGCGCTCGCCGCGAGGGTGTGACGGTGGCGAGCCCCGAGAATGAGAACCCGTATGCGGTGCTCCCCGCCTCGACGGCGGAGGCGGGTGGAGCTCACGCCCGAGGGCTTCGCCGCCTGCGGCGCTTGCGACGTCGATGGCGACGGGCAGTACGCCGCCTGCGTGGCTCTCGAGAGCCAGAATGCGCAGCTCACCACGCCGGGGGACGTGTACTGATAGGTGCGCCCGATGCGCGACGTCCTCGCCGAGCTCCTCGATCTCCTCCGCCTCGAGCGCATCGAGGAAAACCTCTTCCGCGGCCAGTCGCAAGACCTCGGCTGGGGCGCCATCTTCGGGGGGCAGGTGCTCGGGCAGGCGCTCTCCGCCGCCGCCCAGACGGTGCGCCCCGGTCGCGAGGTGCACTCCCTCCAGTCGTCGTTCCTGCGCCAGGGCGACGCCCGTCGCCCGGTGGTGTACCAGGTGGATCCCCTTCGCGATGGCACGAGCTTCTCCACCCGCCGCGTGCTCGCCATCCAGGGCGGCAAGCCGATCTTCGCGCTCACCGCGAGCTTCCAGCGCGACGAGCCGGGTCTCGATCACGCCCACGCCATGCCCGTCCTCCCCGGTCCCGACGGGTTGGAGAGCGAGCTCGATCTCGCCCGCCGTCACGCGGGCCACATCCCGGAGGGCTTCCGCGAGATCGCCACCGCCGAGCGCCCCATCGAGATTCGCCCGCTACAACAGACAAACCCGCTCGACCCGAAGCCGATGCCGCCCCGGCGACAGCTCTGGTACCGCGCCGCCGGTCCCCTCCCCGACGACCCGGGCGCGCATCGTTACCTGCTCGCCTACGCGTCTGACTTCAACTTCCTCACCACGGCGATGTTGCCCCACGCGGTGAGCTGGCTGACGCCGGGCATGCAGGTGGCGAGCCTCGACCACGCCATGTGGTTCCACCGCCCCTTCCGCTTCGACAGCTGGCTGCTCTTCGACGTGGAGAGCCCGTCGGCCTCGGGCGCACGCGGCCTCGTGACGGGTCGCTTCTTCAGTCGCGACGGCCGGCTGGTAGCCACGGTGGCGCAGGAGGGGCTGATGCGAAACCGCTCAGCGCCAGTTGCTAGACTCGTCGAGTGAGCCGCCTCCCCTACGCGCTCGTCGTCGAGCCAAACACCCGCCGCCGCGCCATCTACGTCCACGCCTGCCGCGAGGAGGGGCTCGACCCCGCCATCGCCGTGAGCAACACGGAGGCGCAAGCCATGCTGCAGGCGCGCGGCCTGCCCGAGATGGTGATCGTCGAGCTCACGATGGCAAGCGTCAACGGCTACCAGCTGCTCGCCGGGCTGCGGCAACAACATCCCGAGCGCCGCGTGCCCGCCGTGGTGGTCTCCGCCTTCGGTGCGCTGCGCGACTCGGCCTGGACGATGCGCGAGGCGTTGTCGATCAAGGTGGTGCTGGACACGCAGGTGCCCGAGGCGGGCGTTCGGCTCGCCTTGCGACGGGCCCTCGGCAGGGCAGCGGCAGCCCTGCCCGAGCCCGACAACCGCCCCGACCCCCACCTCGAGCGCGTGCGCCTCGCCCGCCTGCACGAGACGGGCCTGATCGACGCCACCACCGCCTCGGAGGCCCTCGACCGGCTGGTGCAGACCATCGCGAGCGCCTTCGATGTCGAGGCGGCGCTCTGCTCGATTCTCACTCCCGACCGCGAGGTGGTGCTCGCGCACACCGGGCTCACCGGGAGCCTCGCGCGCGAGCGGGGCACGACACGCGCCAGCAGCATCGGACGCCACGTCATCGAGGCCATCGGTCGAGAGGCCCTGGTGATCGACGACGCGCGACAGCACCCTACCTTCGCCGGCAACCCGCTGGTTCGCGAGGGGACGATCCGCGGCTTCGCGGGCGTGCCACTGGTGGCCGCCGACGGCACCACCCTCGGCGCCCTGTGCCTGCTCGACAGCAAGGCCCTGGCGCTGTCGCTCGACGGCATCGACGAGCTGCACCACCTCGCCCGCCGGGTGAGCGGCGAGCTGGAGGTGTTCGTCGCGAGGCGACCACGCCTGTCGGGCCAGTCCGACCAGGCCTACGCGTTGCACCACGTCCACGCGGTGCTCAATCACCTCGACCAGGCGGTGGCGCTGTGGGGTCCCGATGGCCGGGTGCGGCTGGTCAACGCCGCGCTGTGCGCGATGCTGAGCACCTCGCAGGAACGCCTGCTGGGCCTCGACCGCGTCACCTTCGCAACCGCGCTCGGAAGGATGTGCGGGGACTCCGCTCTTGCTCATGTCATGTCGCGACTGGGCTCGGAGCCCGTGGTGGCCCACGAGGAGACGGTGCTGGCGGGCCCGCCCGAGCGCGCGATGCGCTGGAGCACCAAGCCCATCCCCCTCCCCGACGGCGGCGGCCAGCTCGACGCCTGGCGAGATGTCAGCGCCGAGCGCGAGCTGGAACGGGTGGCCATCACCGACCCGCTCACCGGGCTCAGCAACCGCCGCGGTGGAGAAGACGCGATGCGCCGCGAGGTGGCCCGGTGCAAGCGCAACGGCCAGCCGATGACCCTGCTCCTGCTCGACATCGACCACTTCAAGGCGGTGAACGACCAGCACGGCCATGCCATCGGCGACCGGGTGCTGCGCGCCATGGCCCACATCGTGTCGCGGCAGCTTCGCGCCAGCGACCTCGCCGTTCGCTGGGGCGGCGAGGAGTTCCTTGCCATCTTGCCCGGGACGGATCTCGCCACGGGGCGCCAGGTGGCGGAGCGCATCCGCAAGGCGGTGGCCGACACGGTGGTCGACCCCATTAGGGCGGTCACCGTGTCGATCGGCTGCGCCCAACTCGACAAGAGCTTGAACGCCCTCGCGGCGCTGGCGATGGCCGACGCGCGGCTCTACGAGGCCAAGGCGAGCGGGCGCAACGCCGTGCGCTGAGGATAGCCCCGCGCCGCTTGTCGGCTCCCCTCCCCTCGCGCGTGACCACAGGAACCATCGTGGGGCTGGCCCTACCGGCGGCGGCCTCGGCGTTGCTGAACAATGCCTTCCGGGTGATCGACCAGCTCGCCGCCGGCGGGATCAGCACCCCGGCGCAGGCGGCGATCGGCAGCTGCACCTTCGTGCTCATCGCCTGCTACGGGGCGCACCTCGTGGTGGCCGGGGGCGTGGGACCGCTGCTGGCGCGCGCCGTGGGCGCCAACGATCGCGACCTCGCTGCGCGCACGGTGGGCACCGGCCTCGCCGCGTGCCTGCTGTCCTACCTCGCGGTGGCCCTCGTGGTGGGCCTCGGCGCCGCGCCCATCGCCGCGAGCATCGGGCTCGGCGGCGAGACGGCCCAGCACGCGGCCACCTTCATCCGCACCATCGCCATCTTCGGGCTGCCCCTCGCGGTGGCACCGACCATCGACGCGATCCTCGTGTCGCGCGGCCAGACCGGGCGGATGATGGCGCTGCAAGTGAGCGCGGCGGTGCTCAACTGGGCGCTCAACCCCGTGCTCATCCACGACCTGGGCCTCGGCGTGGCCGGCGCCGCCTGGGCCACCGTGCTCTCCCGCGTGCCGGCCACCCTGCTCGGGCTGTGGTTCACCATGCGTCCCGACGGGGCGCGTGTCGCGACCGACGACACGCTTCGGCGCATCACCCGCGTGGGCTTCCCCGTGGCCACCAACGTCCTGGCCTACGCGCTGGTGTACTTCCTGATGCTGCGCACCACCATCTCGCCGCTCGGCCCCACCGTCAACGCCGCGCTGGGCATCGGCTTCTCGGCGCTGGAGGGGATCACCTACCCGCTGTTCCTCGGCCTCTCCCTGGCCGTCACCTCGGTGGTGGGCCGGGAGCTGGGCGCGGGCCGTCCCGAGGAGGCGCGGCGCGCGGCGCGCCTCGCCTTGCCGCTCACCACCGCCCTCGGCGTGGCCAGCGGCTGCGTGTTCTGGTTCCTCGCCCCGGTCATCTGCGCGCCCTTCACGCAGGATCCCGCCGTGCTCGCCGAGGCGGTGAGGTACGCCCGCGCGCTCGGCTGGTCGCAGCCCAGCGTGGCCTGGGAGGCCCTGGCCGAGGGGGTGCTCCTCGGCGCCGGTGCGTCGCGCACCGTGTTCTGGCTCTCGGCGCCGATCAACGCGCTTCGAATTCCGCTCGGCTACCTGCTCGCGTTCAACCTCGGGTGGGCCGCCGACGGCGCCTGGTGGGCGATCAACCTGACGTCGTTCCTGAAGTCTGGGCTCAAGGGCGTGGCCGCGGCGCGCGGGGGTTGGGTCGGGACGAGGGTGTGAACGCGATAGCCCGGCCCCATGCCCGGCCTGTTGCGCGTGCGTGGCGCGTGCGAGCACAACCTGCGTCACGTCGACGTCGACATCCCCCACGGCAAGCTGGTGGTGATGTGCGGCCTGAGCGGCTCGGGCAAGTCCTCGCTGGCCTTCGACACCATCCACGCCGAGTCGCAGCGGCGCTTCGTGGAGGCGATGTCGAGCTGGGTGCGCGCGCAGGTGGGGCAGGCGCCGCGGCCGCAAGTGGAGTGGATGGACGGTCTCCTTCCCAGCATCGGGGTGGCCCAGCGTGGGCCGGCCGCGCCAGGGCCTCGCCAGACGGTCGCGACGGCCTCGGAAACCTACGATCTGCTACGCGTGCTCTATGCGCGCGTGGGCGAACAGTACTGTCCCGTTTGCGACGCCCCGGTACGGAGCCACCCGGTCGACGCCATCGTCCGCGAGCTGATGGCCGTCCCCGAGGGTACCGCGCTCACGATGCTGGCCCCGGTGGCGCGTGCGCGCACCGACATCCGGCCGCTGCTGGAGGAGCTCGGTCGCCAGGGCTTCCTGCGGGCCCGCGTCGATGGCGAGGCGGTGATGCTGGATGAACTCCCCAAGTTCGCCGCCGGGCCCCACGACGTCGACCTCGTCATCGACCGCTTCCGGGCTGGCCCCGACAAGCGGGACCGCCTGCAGGAGTCGGTCGCGACCGCACTCCGCGCCGGGAAGGGCGAGGTCGAGGTGGAAGGCGTGGGGCGCTGGGCCACGCGCGCGCGCTGTCCCAACGGGCACGGCGAGTTGCCGGAGCTCTCGCCGCGGTTGTTCTCCTTCAACAGCCCGGTCGGCGCCTGTCCCGACTGCAAGGGGCTCGGCTCGGTCACCGAGGTCGACGCCGACGCGCTGGTCGACAGCGCGCGATCCCTGGCCGACGGCGCCGTCCGCACCTGGACCGATCAAAACCGCCCGGCGATGCTGAAGTGGGCGGCCGCGCAGGGGATCGACACCACGATGCCCTGGTCTTCCCTGCCCTGGGAGTGGCGCGAGCGGGTGCTCAATGGCGACGGGCGGACCGAGGGGGCGCTCGCCACGGCGCGGCGGAAGCCCGACGACGCCTGGACGCTGGAGCGAGCCTGTCCCGCGTGCGCCGGGGCGCGCCTCGGCCCGGCGGCGAGGGCGGTACGCGTGGCGGGACGATCGCTCCCTGGCTTCCTGTCTCTTGACATCAGTGTGTCGCGACATGCGCTCGACTTGGTCGCGCGCACCCCGGTCACCGCCCCCGTGCTCGACGAGCTGGGCCGGCGCCTCGCCTTCCTCGACCGCGTGGGCCTCGGCTACCTGTCCCTCGACCGCCGCGCGGGCTCGCTCTCCGGCGGCGAGTGGCAACGCCTCCGGCTCGCCGCGCAGGTGGGCAACGGCCTGGCCGGCGTGCTCTACGTGCTCGACGAGCCCACCGCCGGGCTGCACGGGAGCGACACCGCGCGGCTGGTGGCGCTGCTGCGCGAGCTGGTCGACGCCGGCAACACCGTGCTCGCGGTGGAGCACGATCCCGCCGTGATCGCCGCCGCCGACTGGGTGATCGAGGTGGGACCGGGCGCCGGCGGCGAGGGCGGGCGCCTGAGCTTTGCCGGGGAGCGCGAGGCGTTCTACGCCGGGGAAACCGTCACCGCCCGATGGGCCAGCGGGCGCGAGTCCTTGCCCCCGGCGCCGGGCTGCACCCCGCGGTCCTGGCTGCGCCTGTCCGAGCTGTCGGGCCACAACCTCCGGGGCGAAGCACGCTTCCCCCTGGGCGTGATCTGCGGCGTGGCCGGCCCGAGCGGCGCGGGCAAGTCGTCGCTGGTGTTCGACACGCTGGCGCCCGCGCTCTCCGGTCGAAGGGGCCTGCCCGGCCGCCTCGACGGACAGGTGCGGCGCCTCGTCCGGGTAGACGGTGGCCTCTCGCGCGTTACCGCGCGATCCTCGCTGGCGACGGCGTCGCGCCTCTGGGAGCCGATCCGGCAGGTGTACGCGCGCACCCCCGAGGCGAAACTACGCGGCTTCGGGCCGGAACGTTTCAGCGCCGGGGCGCCCGGCGGACGCTGCGAGGCCTGCCAGGGCGAGGGCCAGCGCCGGGTGGCGATGCACTTCCTGCCCGACGTGGTGGTTCCCTGCGAGGTGTGCGACGGCAAACGTTTCGACGAGGCCACGCTCGCCTGCACCTTCAAGGGCTTCTCGGTGGCCGACATCCTCGCGATGCCGATCCGCGGCCTCCGCAACGTGTTCGGCGCCCTGCCCGCCATCGCCGGGCTGCTGGAAACGCTCGATGCCCTCGGCCTCGGCTACGTGCCGCTCGGCCAGCCGGTCGACACCCTCTCCGGCGGCGAGGCCCAGCGCCTGCGGCTGGCGCGCGAGATCGGCAAGCCCGGCGAGGTGGACGGGACGCTGTACCTGCTCGACGAGCCCAGCGTGGGGCTGCACCCGGCCGACCTCGTCCACCTCGTGGCCGCCTTGCGACGGCTCGTCACGCTGGGCGGGAGCGTGATCGTCGTGGAGCATGACGCGATCTTGCTCGGCGCCTGCGACTGGGTGATCCACATGGGGCCGGGCGCGGGCCCCGAGGGCGGTCGCGTAGTGAGCGAGGGCCCGTGCGCGAGCTAGCCTTGCTCGAGCGCATCCGGCGTTCACCCTTTGGCGGCGCCTGGCTCGAGGGCGCGCGGATCAAGCTCGACTGGGGCGAGCCCTGGCTGTGGTCGACCGGCGGCGTGCGCCCCTGGGACGGCGGGGACGCCGACGCGGCGATCACCTGCACCGCGAGCGATCTCGACCGCATGCTGTCGCGACACGCGCCCGATGGCGAGGTGCGGCTGTCGCTTGGCGATCGCGACCTTGCCGACCGGGTGAAACAGGCCCGCGGCGTGCTCGCCGCCAGCGCCCTCGGCTGGCTCGGCCCCTGGCCCGACCCGGGCGCGGACGAACACCTCGACATGGTCCGCAGCGCGTGCCTGCACCTGGCGATCGGCCCGGCCGACGAGTGGCGACGGCTGTTTCCCAGCTCCTCCGCCCGGCTGAGGCTCAGCGCAGGCGCGCGAGACCGCTGGTGCACGGTGGGGCTCGCCGAGGCACACGGGATGGAGCTCTGGACCGCCGGGGACCGTCGCTGGCTTCGAGCGGCGGCCCTCCACTTGATCGAGCGGGGCACCCTCCCCGCCAGCGTCATGGGCGTGGTCCTGTCGCGACACGACCGGCCGCTGCCGCTGCCCACGCGGGCGGGGTGGCTGGTGGAGTTGAGGGCGGCGCCGTGAGCCGGCTCCCCACCCGGCTCATCGTCACCGTGGCGGTGCTGGAGTTCGTGTCGGGCACGCCCTACGGGCTCGTCAACGACTTCGTGCCGGTGTGGATGCGCGAGCAGGGCGCGAGCCTCGAGGCGGTGGGCGCGCTCTCGGCGCTGGCGATGCCGTGGAACCTGAAGGCCTTCTGGGGGCCGCTGGTCGACCGCTACCTGGGCTTCCGCACGTGGATCATCGGGGCGCTGCTCGGCATCGGGACGGTCACGCTGGCGGGGCCGTGGCTCGGCGACAAGCTGGTGCCCGCCTTGCTCGCCGTGGCCGTGCTCGGCGGCCTGCAAGACGTGGCGCTCGACGGCTGGGTGGTGGGCGCGGTGCCGGTGGGGCAGGAAGGCCGCGCCACCGGCGTGCGCATCGCCGCCTACCGGGCGGCGCTGGCCCTGGGCGGGGGCGGCGCGGTGTTCGTGGGCGGGCGCTGGGGCTGGGACCTCGGCTGGTACGTCGTGGCGAGCTTGCTCGCGCTGGGCGCGGTGGGCATTCTCGCGCTCGATCGTCCCCCGAGGGCGCAACCCTCGTCGCTGGGCGACTGGTTTCGCGACTTCGGGCGCTGGCTGTCGCGACCGGGCAACGCGATGGTGCTGTTCCTCGCCCTGGTGTTCAAGCTCGGCGACGCGGCGATGGCGCCGATGACGCGCCCCTTCTGGCTCGACTCGGGGCTCTCCGCCGAGCAGGTGGGGCTCCTCAACACCATCGCAGGCAGCCTCGTCACCGCGCTGGGGGCGGTGATCGGCGGCGAGGTGACCACTCGCATCGGCGTGTTGCGCGCGGGCATCGTCCTCGGGGTGCTCGCGCTCAGCTCCAACCTCGTGTACGCCGGCGTGGCCTTGGTCTCCGACCCGGCGATGGTGGTGGGCGCGGGCGTGTTCGAGTCCTTCACGTCCGGGCTCGGCACCGCGCCGCTGGTGGCGATCCTCATGCGCGCCTGCGGCCACGAGCAGACCGCCACGCGCTTCGCCATCCTCTCCTCGATCGCGGGGCTCACGCGCACGGTCGCGGGGAGCCTGTCCGGCGTGGGCGCGGCCGAGCTCGGCTACGCCGAGTATTTCGCGCTCACGGCGGCGCTCGCCGTCCCCGGCCTCTTCCTGCTTCCCCTCGCCACCCGCAGGCTCCCCAGCGATGTCTCTTGATCCCCGCCAGATCGCCGCCCACGACCGCGCCGCGCAACGCGGCGAGACCGGCTACATCGACCCGCTCACCGGGCTGTTCGTCATGACCGCGCGCTACCTCGGCGAGCGCGGGTTTTGCTGCGGCAAGGGCTGCCGGCATTGCCCGTACCCGGCGGAGGAGCAGCGGCGCGCGGGGCGGCCGGGGAGCTAGGCCGGAGCCCTGGCGTTGGCGAGCATCCCCTTCAACTCGCCCGAGTCTTCCAGGGTCTTGAGGATGTCGGCGCCGCCCACGAACTCGCCCGAGATGAAGATCTGCGGGATGGTGGGCCAGTTGCTGTACTCCTTCACGCCCTCGCGCACGTCGGGATCGCCGTACACGTCGAAGCTGAAGTACGGCACGCCGTGGGTGGACAGGATGCTCGACGCCGAGGCCGAGAAACCGCAGGCGGGCGACTGGGGCGTGCCCTTCATGAAGATCACCACCGCGTTCTGCTTCACCACCTCGTCGATGTACTCCCGGGCGGGGCGACCCCCGCGCGGCGAGGCCGGCGCCTCCTCCTTTGGCTCGGGTCGCGACACCGTCTTGTAGGTCGGGACGGGGGCGGCGGGCTTGGGGGCGCCGGTGCCCACGATGGGGAGGCGCGCCTTGATGCGATCGATGAGGCCCATGGTGAATCTCCGGGCGCAAGCCTAGCCGCGGCGGCGCCCGGGGCAAGTGGCCCGGCTCACGCGCGGCGCGGTAGCTTGGCGGGAGTCGGAGCCGCCGTTGTTCTTCGTCCTGGCGTTGTTGTCGGCCTTCGCGGCCACGGTGCCGATGCTGGCGTTCTTGTTCACCGTGTGGTTCCTCGACCGGCACGATCGCGAGCCCCTCTGGTTGTTCCTGCTCACCTTCGCGTGGGGTGCCATCGGCGGCGTGATCTTTGCGATGATCGGCAGCGTGGCGATGGCCATCCCGCTGTCGATGGCGCTCGGTCCCAACCTGGCCAACCAGTACAGCGCGGTGCTGATCGCGCCGATCGTCGAGGAGCCCACCAAGGCGGCGGTGCTCTTCGCGGTGATGTTGTCGCGACACTTCGACAACGCCACCGACGGCTTCGTGTACGGCGCGGCGGCCGGTCTCGGCTTCGGGATGACCGAGAACTTCCTCTACTTCGTGACGGTGGCAGGAGCCGGCGACGTGGCGGGCTGGCTGTTCACCGTGGTGATCCGCACCTTCTTCAGCGCGGTGATGCACGCCTGCGCCACCGCCTGCGTGGGCGCGATGCTCGGCTTCGCCCGCTTCCGGGGCTGGGGCTGGAAGATCGCGGCCCTGCCGATCGGCTTCGGCGCCGCGATGGGCATGCACGCGCTGTGGAACGGCATGCTCACGGTCGGCGAGATTTTCGAGCTCGAAGCCTTGACGTGGGTGAACTTCGTGCTGTTCATCGTCGAGTTCGTGGTGCTGTTCATCGTGTTCCAGTTCGCGCTGTGGGACGAGCGAGCCACCATCCGGCGGGAGCTGGCCGACGAGGTGCAGAACGGCCTGTTGCCGCTGGCGCATGCCAAGGCCATCGGGAGCTACTTCGCGCGGAGTCGCGGCGGATGGGTGCCCGCCGGCATTCCCCGGGTCCAGTACATCCGCGCCGTGACGACGCTCGCCCTCCGCAAGCACCAGTCGCGCAACTCCACTGCGCGCACCCACGCCTTCTATGCCGACGAGGTGGTGCGCTTGCGTCGCGAGGTGGCGGCGTTGTTGAAGCTGGCGGAAGCCTAGACCGAGATCGCCCCCTCGCGCCGCGCTTTGCGCGCGGCTCCGGGGGCGGGGTCGCCACGCTGGCCGGCTCGTCGCCGGCCGCGCTCGCAGCGCTCGCGCCGCGTGGCTCCCGGCGATCTCGGCC